>ENA-ORXD01000028-ORXD01000028.1-sediment-metagenome-genome-assembly--contig:-NODE-28-length-293440-cov-6.011252_pt1 | contig 293440 bp, 250 predicted proteins | sample MGYA00237862_ERZ511471 | MGnify/ENA metagenome assembly ERZ511471 | reverse complement strand
CGGTGATACCAGAGAAACAGCTGGGCGACCGGATAGTCGCCGACAACCGCCACGAGAAACGCGCCAAGGTCTGTGTTTTGCATTGTCAGGTAATACCGCAGGGCGCGACGGTGGGCCGGCGTGTCAAAGCCGTCCCACGCCTCAAGCCCGGCGATATCGCCGGGCTCGGCAAGGCGGATCATAACATCAACCGGGACCTCCATATTGGCCAGCTCCTCGACGGGATGGACGTTAGTCTGGCCGGACGCAAATCGCCAACGGCCGGATCGGCCACGGACCATTAAGCATCACCGTTCCTTATCCGCATCCCGCCTGAGCCGAAAGTGCGGTCAGGCGGGAGATTCGACATCTTGCAGGACCAGGCAGCGCAGGTAATCCCCCTCGGGATGCCCCAGCAATACGGGATGATCGGCAGGCTGGACGGTGGCGGTTTCGATCCGCATCGTCCGCCGGGCGTCGGTTGCGGCGTCAACACAGATCTGCTGCAGGATCTCCCGGCTGATGTAATGTGAGCAGGTTGATGTCACCAGATAGCCGCCTGCCTTGAGCAGCTTGATCGCCCGCAGGTTGATCTCCTTGTAACCACGGATGGCGCCATCCAGCATCCGGCGCTCACGCGCAAACGGAGGCGGGTCCAGGATGATCAGATCAAAGGTCCGGCGAGCCTGTCCGCTGAGCTGATCGAGGCTGCGCAGGTAGTCAAACGCGTTGGCGCCGACCAACTCGGCCGCGCCAGGCATGGCCAGCCCGTTAAGGCTCAGATTGCGGCCAGCCAGTTCAAGCGCCGGCGCTGAGCTGTCGACACAGACCATCCTCCCGAGCGCGCCGCCGGCACCAACTGCCGCCGCCACCGCGAAACCGCCCGTGTACGAGAAGCAGTCGAGAACGTCAACCCTGCCGTCGGCATCGAAGTTGCGTGTGCTGCGGGCGGCAATCCGTGCCGCAAGCTTGCGGACGATCGCCCGATTGTCCCGTTGATCGAGATAAAAGCCGGTCTTTTGGCCTTCGAGCGGGTCGACCAAATAGCGGCAGCCGAGCTCGTCAATCTCCACCAGATGCTCGCCTGCCGTCGCGTCGCCGCCGGGCGGCCAGGTCCCCCGCCGTTGGGGAAGTCCCTCGAGGTCTCGTACAGACGCGTCGTTGCGCTCGATCACCTGTTTGGTGCCGAGCGAACTGGTCAGCACCGCGAGTACGTCGTCACGACAGACCTCGGCCGCATACGCGAGGCTCTGAAAGACCAGTGATGAGCCGAACTTGTCGACGATGAGGCCAGGCAGCCCGTCGGCCTCGGCAAACACGAGCCGGCAGGCGGATCGATCAGGATCAATGCCGGCAAGTAGCGGGCGGCGCAGCTCGAGCGCCTGTAGCGCACGTTGCCGGACCAACTCGCGGCTTGCCGGTACCTCCCGTCGCCGGCTAAACAGGCGCACTGCGATCATCGACCGCAGGTTGAGCACGCCGTGCCCAACAAACCGCCTGCGGGCGTCCACAACCATCGCCGTGGCAACGCCGGCTGGTACGGTCCCGGATCCGGTGCCGCCAGTCACCGCGCCGATTTCCGAGCGGTAGACCCACGGGTGTCCGGACAGCAGGCGCGTTGCCACCCTATCCTTTAGGGTGACGGTCGCAACGGGAAGGTCGTCGAGTGAGAGATCGTATTCAGTCATAGGCTGATTATATGGCATCAACGCCGGCAGTGACCTCGCCGGCGAAAGGACCGAGCGGCGAAATGACGGGATGTGGGTCAGCCATTTGGTTTACTATGCGCCTCAAAACGAGGAGTCGCACCGCTGAACGTTGAATGTGCATCCCGTCTGGCACCGCATAGCCTCACACCCTGCTTTGTCGCCGAGCTTGCGGTAGGAGCTGGCCACAGCGTTTGCTGTTCGCTCATATTTCGGCGCAGGAGGTGACTTCCCGCAGCAGATACCTCGCTCACAAGACAGCTCAAGCCACGCAAGATGACGTAAAGAAGGAGGTATGATGGTGGAACTTGTCGCGGGAACTACCGGCAAGCTGGTCTTCCTCGTAACTTTCATTGTGTTGTTCTTCTACTTCGTTAACCGCACCGCCCAAGGTCACAAGCTGGTTATCCGCCGCATCGCGGGCTTTGATGCCCTCGATGAGGCCATCGGCCGCTGCACTGAGATGGGCCGTCCCGTGCACTATACATTTGGTATCGGCGTGCTCGATGCCAACGTTCTGGCATCTTTCGACGTACTGAGCTACGTCGCAGGCCAGTGCGCACGGCTAAACACCGACCTCATCGTCACCAACGCCCTTGGTGAGGTCCAGATGATGACCGAGGAAATCGTCAGGGGAGCCTACGTTAACGCTGGCAAACCTGATGAGTACAAGGCAGACAACGTCCGGTTCGTCTCGAACATTCAGACCGCGTACATGTCCGCGATTCTCGGTATCTTCCAGCGCGAACGTCCAGGCGCAAACTTGATGATGGGACCATTTTACGCGGAGTCAATGATGCTTGCGGAGGCTGGTGCACAGATCGGCGCCATCCAAGTTGGCGGCACTGGTCGCGTTATCCAGGTCCCCTTCTTCATCGCAGCATGCGACTACACCCTCGTTGGTGACGAGCTCTTCGTCGCCGGAGCCTATATCGCGCGCAAGCCGATTCAGGTTGGAGCTATCTATGCCCAGGACTTTGGCAAGTGGCTCACTCTGGTCTTGGTCGTCCTCGGGACGATCATGTCCACCGCCGGCAACAGTGCCATCAACGACCTGATGAAGAAGTAAGGGAGGAGTAGACGAGTGAAAATTCTACGTGCTAGCCTTCCGATCTGGCTTGGAGTTATCGCCGGTACGATCGTCATCCTGGCGCTATTCTTCAAACAACCCACGGGCATAGGGACGACCGCCAACTGGTTCATGCAGTGGAACGTTATCCTCGCCTCGTTTGCGCTGACCCTGGGTGCCGGCAACGTCCTGCGCGTCCACGGCAACCGTATTCGTCTGAAGAGCAGCAACTGGGGTTACAGCTGGGTTACGGTTATTGGACTCACCAGCTACCTGCTCTTGGGTGTTATCGCCGGCCGGACTAATACGGCGTATTCCTGGGTGTTTGACAACGCATACACCCCGCTGAGCGCGACGGTCTTCTCGATTAACGCGTTCTACCTGTCGTCGGCATGTTACCGGGCGTTCCGTGCGCGCAACGGTCACGCCGCGCTGCTACTCATCTCCGGCGTCATCGTTATGCTCGGCAGCGTAGGCATTGGCTACGCAATCTGGCCGGGGTTCACGGAGATCAAGACCTGGATCATGAATATTCCTAACTCCTCGGCTATGCGCGGCATGAACATCGGCGCTGCCCTGGGCATCATGGGTGTCAGCCTCCGGGTCGTTATGGGCCTTGAGCGCGGCCACCTGGGGGGTGAATAGCCATGGACCAAGGTTTCTTCGGTAAGATCCAAAACATGGACCGGCGCATAATCTATACGATTCTGTTCGCCGTTCTTCTGGTGCCGATGTTCAATCCCATTGGCCTGCCCCTGCGGATTTCTGACGTCACCCAATCGGCTTACGACACCGTCGAGGCTTTGCCGCCAGGTTCACTCGTGATGCTGACCACGGCAAATGCTCCTGGCACCGCGGCAGAGCTGGAGCCGCAGTCGATCGCCCTGATCAAGCATTGGATCAAGAAGGACTTCAAGATCATCATGTGGCCATCCGCAGCTGAGGCGCCGCGCTTCATTGATGGCTACGCCGAATTGCTCGACAAGTCTGGTTACGTCGAGGGCGTTGACTATCTCGTTCTACCGTACCTGGCCGGTAATGAGACTGTGTTCGGCTCAATGGCCAGCGATCTCAAGGGTACCTTCAACATGATCAGCCCTGGCGATTCGGCCCTGTGGGATTCGATCACTGACGTCTCAGACATCGACCTCCTGGCCGACTGCGGCGGCGGCGAGTCCCAGTTGTGGGCAATCGCGCACATCGAGGCCAAGCACGGCACTCCGACGATCTGCCTGATCACGGCCGTCATCTTGGCTGTGCGGCAGCCGTACTACACCTCAGGCCAGTTCAAGGGCATCATCTCCGGCCTCAACGGGGCGGCTGAATACGAAGTTCTGGCACGGGTGCCAGGGCAGGGCGCCTCGGGCATGGATGCACAGTCGATGGGTCACCTCTGGGTGGTCTTCACGATTCTGATGGGCAACATTGCGTACTTTGCTACTAAAGGCAAGAAATCGCCGGGAGGTGGTATGTAATGTCTACTAATCCTGGCGTGTGGTTGGCGGCATTCTTCACGCTGGCCATCTACAGCTTCCTATACGGTGACAACCCTGCCTATAAGTTCTCCGAGCACCTGTTTGTCGGCCTCGGCGCTGCTCATGCTGCGGTCATGGGCTGGGAAGCAATGGTTAAGCAGGCCTGGACGCCACTCACCACCAAGGGCGAGCTCTGGCTGCTGGGTGCACTGATCGGCGGCGTCATGCTGCTGACCAGATGGTTCAAACCGATTGCCTGGATCTCGCGCATTCCGCTGGGGTTCATGATGGGTGTCGCCGCAGGTCTTTCGTTGCGGAGCGCTATCGACTCCCAGTTCTGGCGGCAGATCCAGTCAACCTTGACCATCAAACTCGATTCGGCGAACAACATCCTGTACATCTTCATTCTGTTCACGACTCTCACGTACTTCTTGTTCGCGTTCAATGACAAGTCAGGCTTTGGCCGCGGCATCAAGGGAATCGGCGTGATCGGTCAGTACATGATGATGATCGCCTTTGGCGCGTCGCTAGGTTCAACGATCATGGCGCGTCTCTCGTTGGTCATCGCTCGTTTGAGCTTCCTGTTCAAGGACTGGTTAGGCGTCCTGCAGTAGAGTCACTCGCCTGACCTAAGCAGTACACAAGAAGCGGCCGGTATCTGAACCGGCCGCTTCTTGCGTGTGCGAAAGAAAGAGCGATCCTCCCGCGAACTAGCTGCCCTGGCGAATGCCCTCCGCCGTAGTCCGGCAATGGGCGTAGATCGGCGTCGGGTTGATGCAGAGGTACTGCAGTCCTGTCACGTGTTGACGGCGCCCCTCGGCGACGTCGGCGGTCAGCGTGCCGCACGGCTTGCCGGCCGCCTTGCAGGCCGCAAAGACCTTATCCATGGCCTCGATCAGGATAGGGTTGCTCCGCTGGCCGGGAATGCCCAGCGACTGCGAAAGGTCAACCGGTCCGACAAAGACGACATCGATGCCCGGCACGGCTGCAATTGCCGCGGCGTTGCCGACCGCTTTGGCCGTCTCAATCTGGGCAATCACCAGGTTTTCAGCGTTGGCTTCCTGAGTGTAGGCGCCAAGGTCCATAGCGCCATATTTGGCGGCGCGCACTCCAGCGAGGCCGCGCCGGCCGAGCGGGTAGTAGCGGGCGGCCTGCACGACGCGAGCGGCGGTTTCCGCATCCTCAACCATGGGGACTTGTACGCCCTGGGCGCCGAGATCAAGGGCCCGCAGGATCAAGCTTGGATCGTTGACCCAGCGCACGCGCACGATCGGCGTAATCCCGGATGCCTCAGCGGCGCGGATCATGTTGCCGATTGTCTCGTTGTCGGCCGGACCGTGTTCCGAGTCGATGATCACGAAGTCCAGGCCAGCATAACCCATGATCTCCACGATCTCCGGGCTCTTGATCATCAAAAACCCGCCGACCGCCGTCCCGCCTGCCGCAATCAGCCTTTTGGTCTTGTTCTCGCGGATTAGCATTGCCCGATCACCCTCCGTTGACGGTCGCCGGCGGCGCCGCAACCCGCTGCGCGTCCAGGTCGGCCAGGTAACTCAGATAGCCGCCGGACAGGTTGACCACGTTGCGGAAACCGCGCTGCGCCAGAATGCGCGCTGCCACGTACGACCTCTGGCCGCTGCGGCAGTGCACGACGAGAAGGCCGTTCGGATCAAATCCCGTCAGCTCCTGCAGGCGCGAACGCAATTGCTCAAGCGGCAGGTTGATGGCGCCCGCGACGGCACCTTTGGCGTGTTCTTCGGCGGTGCGGACGTCCAGGACCCGTATCGGAGCGTGGTCTGGCTGGCTCATCAACTCGCGCAGGGCGGCCGGAGTCATCGCTTTTACCTTGCCGGCGCGCACGTTGCCAGCGGCCATCGCCGCCATCTGCACCGGATCGCGTGCTGAGCCGTAAGGCGGCGCATAGGCAAAGTCAAGCTCAGCGAGGTCGTCCAGGGTCATGCCGGCGGCAACCGCAGTCGCAAACACGTCCAGGCGCTTGTCAACGCCCTGGCGTCCAGTCACCTGGGCACCAAGCAACCGGCCGGTCGACCGGTCGGCAACGACCTTGATCGCCAGCATGTGGCTGCCCGGATAGTACGTTGCATGGTTGGCCGAGTGGCTGAGACTGGCGATATGATCGATGCCCTCTTGCTTGGCCTCGCGCTCGCCGATGCCCGTCTTGCCTGCAGTCACGTCGCCGACCCGGACGATGAAGGTACCCAGCACACTGCCGAAGTGCGCCGCGCCGCCGGCGGCGTTGGTGCCAGCTACACGCCCCTGGCGGTTGGCCGGGCCGGCCATCGGCATCCGCAACTTGCGACCGGTCACCATGTGGGTGCTCTCGACAATGTCTCCCGCCGCATAGATGTGGGGATCGCTGGTCAGCATCTTGCTGTCGACGACCACGCCGCCGGCCTGGCCGATCGCCAATCCGGCTGACCGCGCCAACTCGAGATTGGGGCGTACGCCGATGCTCAGGATTGCGATATCAAACGGGATCTGCCGGCCCGACGACAGCAGCGCGATGTTGGGCGTCGGCGAGTGAAATGCGGCGATGCCATCGCCCAGGACCAGTTTGGCACCCTTTTGCTGCAGGTGCACGGCGATCGGCGCGGCCATCTCCGGGTCAAGCAGGGGGAGCACCTGGGGGGCCAGGTCGACGAGCGTCACGTCAAGACGGCGCTTGAGCAGGGCCTCAGCGACCTCCAGGCCAATTGCGCCGAGACCGATGATCACCGCGCGGTGCGGCCGGTTGCGTCGTCCATCCAGCAACTTGCGGATCTGCACGGCATCCGGGACCGTCGTCAGCGTATGGATGTCCGGACCGTCGATGCCGGGCAGCCGCGGCCGGATCGGCGACGATCCTGTGGCCAAGATCAGTTTGTCGTAGTGGTCGATCAATTCGTTGCCGCTTGGGTCCCGTACCACGACTGTGCGAGCCGCCGCATCAATCGAAACCACTTCGTGATTGGTCTTGACCGTCAGGTCAAAGCGGCCGGACAGCACCTCAGGCTTGGTTACCAACAAGGAGTCCTGATCAACGATTTCCTTGGCCACGTAATACGGCAGGCCGCAGTTGGCAAAGGAGACGAAGGGGCCTTTTTCGTATACCGTGATGTGCGCATTTTCGTTGGTCCGTCGCGCCTTTGCGGCCGCGCTCGCGCCGGCGGCGACACCGCCGACAACTATGATCCGTGGACTATCGTTCAAGCTCTCGCCCCCAAGGTGGATTTGGTATTTTCGCTGATTGTTAGTGACAGCGAAATCAACAACAGGTACACTATACTCCAAGGAGGTGATTTCGACCATGACTGTTAGTTTCTCTCCTGATGCCCTGGAAATGCTGAAGCACAGCGGCGCCGTTACCGTCACCCTGCTGGAGCAGCGTGGGTGAGCTGGCTGCACAATTACACCCGCCGTGTTTGCGGGTAAGCCTGAGGAGCGCCATCTGAGCTCATTCCAGCATTCGACCAGCGAAGGCCTCGACATCTATGTCCATCCGTCGCTCGAGGTCCAGCCCCAAGGTATGGAGATTACACTCGACAAGTGGACGTTCATGAAGCGTCTGCGCGTCAAGGGTGTCACGATAACGCAGTAGAATAACGATTGCCTGACCGATAGCGTCGACCGCCCCCGAACTGTAGGTTCGGGGGCGGTTTTTTAGTTTGCGCCGAAAGTCGGCGGGCAAGCGATCGCCTCCCCATGCTACATCCTGGCCAAGGGAGGATCGCCTGGCGCCTGAGTCAGGCGTAGGGAGTAGCACCTGCACGAGTGTGACATATCCGGGCATGGCCTGAGGACAAACCAGTACTTGGCTATGATGGTGTATGTTGGTACAATCGCATGGGGACCCCGATCCTCTTGAGGAGGTGTGTTGCATGCGGCTCGTCCTTGGAAAGACGGCCCCTCTGCTGTTAGTCGTGTTAGTCATACTGGCCCTGGCGGGCTTCTCCGGCCCGAGTGCTGTCGCCCTTCGCGAGCAGACTCCTGCCGGCATCACGGTTGTATCGTTTGCACATGCTCTTCCACTACCTCGGGTGGTTGAGGCGGTCACAAAAGAGCACAGCTGGGAGCAAGCGCGGGTTACCTAAGCATACCATTGCTTTGCTGGCGAGTACTTCACCTTTGTCGGAAGTTTTAGTTCTGCCTCGGGCATGACCGCGTCCGCTTTCATCGAGTCATACAATGAGTTTTACCACGCCATGTTGGCAGATGTGATTAGGCAGACCAGCCATATACCCAGCCTCGCGGCGGATCTCGAGATGCGCAAGATGATGTTCCAGGCAGAGGGGATACAGATATATGGGCTAGTACTCGAAGCCGCGTCAGAGTCCGTCGCGGACCTATTGGAGCATCTACCAATATCGTCGAGTCTTAGAGCAGGCTCACCGCAGAGAGCACCCGAGCCTGTCTGTCCATACGGAGTTCCGGAGTTCCAGATTCCGTACCAGCCACCAGGCCAGCAGGTTACCCTCGATAGTCAGACCAGCTTCGTCCCGCATTTGAGCCTACCCCGATTTCGTGGACACCTGAGACTTGGTAAGGTGTAACCACGGGGGGAGGTTTTCGAGGATGCCAGCGACAAGGCCGCCGTATCACCCGGAGTTCCGGGCCCAGGCGGTGCAATTGGTCAAAGACAGCGGCAAGACAATGCGGCAGATCGCCGGTGATCTGGGTGTGTGTTACGAGACTCTGCGTAATTGGACCCGGCAGGCTGAGATCGACGCCGGCGAGCGTGAGGGATTGACGAGCGAAGAACGCGAGGAGCTCAGACGGTTACGACGGGAGAATTGGATCCTGCGGGAGGAGCGGGAGATACTAAAAAAAGCCGCGGCCTTCTTCGCGCAGGAGAGCAACCGGACCCGATAGCAGCGTTTGGGTTTGTTGAGCGGGAGAAGGCCAATCACCGAGTGACACAGATGTGCCGGGTGCTGGAGGTCTCCACCAGCGGCTACTATGCCTGGCGCACGCGCCAGCCGTCGGACCGGGCCAGACGCAACGAGAAGCTGGTTTTGCAGATCAGAGAGATCCACGCTGCCAGTCGTGGCGTCTACGGTGCGCCCCGTGTTCACGCTGAGCTGGTGTTAGGCCATGGCCTGAGCTGTTCACGCCATCGGGTTGCCAGGTTAATGCGTTTATCTGGTATTACGGGAGTACATCGTGGCAGAGTTCGCGGTCTTACGCGTCGGGACGAGAGCAAACAACCGCAGCCTGATCTGGTGCGGCGGCAATTTGAGCAACCGGGTCCAAACCAACTGTGGGTAGCCGATCTAACGCAGCACGCCACCGACGAAGGATGGCTGTATCTGGCCACGGTGCTGGATGTCTACTCGCGCAAGGTTGTCGGCTGGGCGATGGATGCCAGGGCCAAGGCTGATCTGGTGCTAGACGCACTGAATATGGCCATCTGGCAACGCCGGCCAGACCGGGGATTGATCCACCACTCTGACCATGGCGCACAGTACACCGCCCTAGCATTTAGCCAACGGCTTGAGCAGGCTGGCATTCTGGGGTCAATGGGGACCGTGGGCGACGCTCTGGACAATGCGATGGCGGAGAGTTTCTTTGCCACTTTGCAGACCGAATTGCTCGATCGCGGTCGCTGGCCGACACGACAGATCCTAGCCACGGCGATCTTCAGCTACATCGAGACGTTCTATAACCGCAAACGGCGACATTCGGCACTGGGCTATCGGAGTCCAGATGAGTACGAGAGGTTGATGGCGAACACGGATCGGCAGCAGTCAGAAGATCAACAGAAGGCCGTCGCTACATAGCGTTTGACTGTCCACGAAAACGGGGTAAGTCCACATTCAGGCTTGATCTCCACATACTCTGATGCCGAGGGATGGAGAGTTTTCTACAATCAAATGACATGGACAGCCGATAGCATCCAGCGCTTCTCCACAGGAGGCCAAGGATATGAGCATGATGTTGTCCTGAACAACTACGACGGGCAGCACTGGGCTGGAGGACTCCGAGGCACATGGAGAGGGACCGGTTGGGACTCCAACCTGCCTTGGGCCTATCTCGACTATGCCACCATCGACGATGATCCCAATGAGCCGGTGTACACGGTGGGGACATTCAATGCTAAGCAGCTGACTCCGGGCGCCGTCTACTATTCCTGGTTAAGAGCGTATCCGGGCAATACACAGGTAGACTCCGCCAAGCTGTACGGGCAGAAGATGAACGTTTATGGTTACTCGGTCTGGCTTGTGTTTGCCGAGACACACGAATGGATTGTGCCGCCCTGGAACATCAGTGTTCCCGGCACGCACTACTGGCCGTGATCCAACTCAACGCTCCGTGCTCAAGACGCAAGCTATGGTTGGCTGCATTTCTCCTCACTGCAGCCTACGTTCTCCCGGTGGCTCTCATCGACGAGGGGCTCGGAGCCCTGCCGGAAGCAAGCCGTCAGTTCGGGAGGGAAGCGCTCGCCGAAGCCAACCACCACTTCTCCAACCCACTTGAGAGACTGTGGCTAACTGGGTTCCGCGTTACGCGCTTCGATGAATCCCTTGGGATCTTCGCCGTTCGTGTGTACACCCTGTTTGGCTTTCCTTATGCAGAAGTGGAAGTCCGTCCATCGGGACCGAATCCTGCCCTCACGGTCGTGCATCCGCGTCTCTGGTGGCTGGGTCGGGCAGGGGATTAGGCTGCTCCGAGGGGGCACTCTTCCCACGCTCGCAGCCATCGCGGTCAATACGAAGCCCAGCTGAAATCACTCCGGCCCGCAAAATAAAGAGGAGCGACAGTCGGGAGCGGCCGAATTGGCTGTTGCCATTGAGGGAGCTCCTGAATACATCTCCGGCTCAGAAGAACAGAAAGCGGATGGCACACGCGCGGCCGCATTGGCCGTGGCCATTAAGGACGCTCCCGACTGTCGCTCGCAAGGACACGCGCGGCCGCCCACTCGCACGCTCCGCCAAAAAGGAGAGCGATGACTAGGAGCGACCGAATTGGCTGTTGCCATTGAGGGCGCTCCTAGTCATCGCTCCCTCATTCTTTTCAATCCTATCCACCCACAAAAACGCCAGACTCCCCGTAATCCGCAGCAACGCTGCGGCCAGGAACGCCCACATGAAGCCAAACGCGTTGAGCAGAGCCACGCCGACCATCGGCGCAAAGATGGCCGAGACGTTGACCAGCGTCTGGTAGTAGGCGATGTAACTGGTCCGGTGCTCGTCCGGGGTGGTGTCGAGCAAGGCGTTAAACAACGACAGCATCACGCCGGAGAAGATCGCACCCATGATCAAGTTAAACGCCGCAATGGTGTAAAGGCTATGCGAGAACGCATATACCGCGGGCACGATCCAGATGCCAGCACTTGAGGCAAACAGCGTGCGCAGGTTGCCGTTGCGCGTGGCGTAGCGGGCCCAAAAGCCATAGCCAATCAGCGATCCGCCGGTATTGGTCAGGTTGAGGATGCTGACCCACAGGTTGTTGGCGCCCAGCACACGGACCTGATAGAGCGTAAACAGTGGCCATGCCGCCTGCCAGGCAAAATAGAAGTAGATCGACGCCAGCGTAAAGCGCACGTATTGGCGGTTGGCGGTGACAATCCTGAAGGTTGACGCCAATTGCGCCAGGGCGCCCTGCCGCGGGGATTGCGACGCGGGGGCAGGGGCGGTTTCGGCAACATCGTCACCCGATGGATTGACCTGCGCCGCAGCCGGCGATGCGGTCAACGACACGCCGTGCTCCTCGTCGATCTGCGACAACATGTGCCGTTCTAGCAGGGCAAAGCAAAAGGCGATGACAAAAGCGATCTGGTAGCCCAGCGGGAATGAGATCAGGTCTAGCATTCGCCCGGCCAGGAGTACCACCAGGGTGCCGATAAGGCTCATCAACCGGTTGCGCTGGGCAAAGGCCATCGGCCGCAGCTGGGCGGGGATGATGCTGGAGATAAACGACTGCCACGAGATGTTGCCGACGGCGCCGGGGAAGTTCATCAGAGCGATCAGCGCCACCAGCATCGCCGCCCGCCGGTCCGGCGAGAAGAACGGTAAACACGCCAGTCCCAAAAAGAACGTCCGGTGGGCCATCAAGAAAGCCATCGTTACTCGCTTTTTACGTGGGTAGCGGTCGATGAACCGGGCGCCGGGGATCATCGCCAGCAGGCTGACCACGGCCGGAGCGGACGACAACAGGGCGATCTGGTAGTTGCTTGCGCCCAGCTTGACGGCAAAGATGCCGATAAACGGCTGCACCATGTTGAGGGCCATGACCTGCGTAATGCCATGCAGCGTGTTGACGCGGATATTGCTCTCCAGCGTCGACGCCCCGCCGGGGCCTTGCGAATCCCGGCCGAGGAGCCTGGCCCACCAGCCGCCGGAACGTGCCACCCGAATCACCCCTGCAACCCTCAGCGATCACCGTCCTGGCGCGGACGATCCCCAGCGCCAAACGCACGCCGCCGAATGGGCATCCCCTCGACTCTTATGCCACGGCCGATGTGATGTCAAGGCCGGCGGTCAAACCTTAATGCGGCGAGGACGGTTCCCCTCCCGGCGGCGTGCGCGCTGCCTGCTATGCCTGCTGCATCAGCTCGATGTCAGTGCCATCCGGATCCTTGATAAACGCCAGCATCGAGCCAGGCTGACCCGGTGCCGGCGGCCGGCGCGCAATGACGACGCCCTTGGCTTCGAGATCCGCTACGACCTGGCGCACGTCGTCGACCCAAAATGCCACGTGCCGCTGGCCGACCGACGGCGAGGGCACCGCTCCGGGTCCGTCCGCGCCAACCGGGCTCTTGAGCTGGTCGTTCCAGTACAGCTCGATGACCTCCCCGCCACAGGGGCACTTGAGCAGCACGAGTACCGCGCCGTTGGGCATCTGGGTGCGCCGCTCGATTTCTAGCCCGAGTGCGCCCGTGTAGAAGGCCAACGCCCGGTCCAGGTCACTGACGCCGATACAGGTGTGGGCGATCTGACTGATTCCCGCCATCGTCTCATCCTCCATGATTTGCCAGAGTGGATGCGGCCTCCGCCGCAGAAGTTGCACCTTGCCAAGTTAACCGGCAGCGGTTCCAGTCCTGCCGGTTGTGGTCGTGTGTACGGACCAGCACGTAGTCCGGCGGTCGCTCAAGCGGGGGAGGGGCTCTGTTGCCACAGTCTGACCCGGAGATTTCGCTGGTCATCGACCGCGAAACCGCCACCGGCCTCACGGCATCGGTCTTGACGCCGACCGCGGACCGGTCTGGCAACCTGGCCGCCGGCCGTGTTCTGCTCGTCCCCGCCGCAGGACTGCTGCAGGCGGGTCCCGTTCTTGCCGTCGCCGGCCATGCCACCTGGCTGCGGGTCGGCAGGGCCATCGAACAGCTCGCGAGACGCCGGCGGTGGCCGGCCCGTGGTTATTACGCCGACGCACCGCCACCCGCGGGACTTGTCGCCTTGTCCACCGCGCATCTGGTCCTGCGAGACGAAGGCGACGAGACCGGTGGTCAGCCTTTGCTCTGGTATGTGCCTTTTGGCAGCGACGGGCCGACGGGAGCGTGCCCTGTCGAACCCCCGCCGCAGATCGTCGCCGCGGCCGCCCGCGGGTTAAGCCAGTTTGACATCAACCTGATCGCGGCACCGTCCGCGGGCCCCTTGCCCTGGACGGTCGAGTGCCGGGTTATCGCCACCATCGATGCCAGGGCCGGAGCTTGCCTTGCGCGCCAAGCCGGTGCGGGCCAGGCCCTTTACCGTCTGATTGGCAAGTCGGGCTACCTGCTTTGCGACGGAGAGCCGGTAATGCTCGATTCGGTGGTCCCGGCCGGGAGCGAGATCATCGCGCTGGCTCCACCGGCCCCATCTGGGGGCGTCCGGGCCGAGCCGGGTGCGCTCGCCATCGTCTACGAGGATCAGGCGTTCCTGGCAATTAACAAGCCACCCGGCATGCTGGTCCATCCGGCGCGCGGCCGTGGCACCGGGACATTGGCCAATCTGGTCGCGGCCCACCTGCAGGCGCAGGGTCTGCCTGCCGTCGTACGTCCGACCGGGCGCCTCGACCGCGGCACCTCCGGCCTCGTGGTCTTTGCCAAGACGCGCCACGCGCATCATGCGCTGTCCGAGCAGGCGCGCCTTGGCCAGCGCCGTCGAACCTACCTGGCGCTGTGCGGTCCAGCGGCGGTTTCGCGTGGTGATGTATTGCGCATCGATGCTGCCATCGTGTCACCGCCGACAGATGCCCAACGCTACCGAGTGCCGAGGACGGCCGAGTCCCAAGCTCGGGTGCTCCTCCGCTACCCGGCCGGCATGATCGTGCAGGTCGAGCCCGCGACCGGGCGAACCCATCAAATCAGGCAACATCTCGCCGGCGCGGGGTGGTGGCTGTGGGGGGATCCGCTTTACGGCGGCAGGGAGGGCCCGATCGATCGACCGGCCTTGCACGCGTGGCGGGCGGAGTTTGCGCACCCCGTCACCGGTACCAAGGTCGTGCTGCATGCTCCATTGCCGCCGGACATGCGGGATTTGCTGCGTAGGTTTCGGCAAGGAGGCCAAGAGCTGTGAGCAAGGCAATTGGGCGCCGCACCAAGATCGTTTCGACGCTGGGTCCGGCCAGTTCCGACCCGGGTGTCCTCGCCGCGATGATCCGGGCTGGGATGGACGTCGCCCGTTTTAACATGTCGCACGGGGACCATGCACAGCATGAGCGGGTCCTCGCCGCCCTGCATGAGGCGACTGAGCGGGCGGGCAAGGACGTTACCCTGCTGTTTGACCTGCGGGGACCGGAGGTGCGCTTGCTGCTGCCAGGTGGTGGACCTCTCGCCGTCCAACCGGACCTGGTGATCCCGTTGCCGGCGACAACCTGGCCGGGTTTCGCGGCGGCAGTGGCGGGCGGGGCCAAAGTGCTGCTCGCGGACGGGGCAGTGGTAGCGGAGGCCCTGCCGGCGAGCGGGCAAGAGGGCCAACGCCTGCGGTTTCTTTCGAGCGGCGTGTTGCGTGACCGCAGCAAGGTTGCGATCCCGGGAGTACGTGCCGACCTGCCGCCCCTCGCGCCGCAAGATCTGGCGGACATCGCCTTTGCCGTCGAGGCCGGCGCCGACGTATTTGCCATGTCGTTTGTGCAGGAGGCAAGCGACATCCTCGAGCTCCGCGACTACCTCCAGCAGCTCGGCAGCCCAGCGATGACGGTCGCCAAGATCGAGACCCGGCTTGGCTACCAAAACCTGCGGCCCATCCTCTCGGTGTGCGACGGAGCGATGGTGGCCCGTGGCGATCTTGGCGTGGAGTGCTCGTTTGAAGAGATCCCGCTCATGCAAAAAGAGATCCTTGCCCTCTGCAACCGGCTGGGCAAGCCGGGCATCACGGCGACGGAGATGCTTGAATCAATGACCCGCCAACCCCGGCCCACCCGCGCTGAGGCGAGCGACGTCTTCAATGCCGTGCTCGACGGCACGGACGCCGTAATGCTCTCCGGCGAAACCGCCATTGGCCAGTACCCCGTCGAGACCATCGAAGCGATGTGCCGGATCGTCCTGCAAGCCGAGCGGGTCTGGGCCGATCGTTGGGAGGGTGGCCGCAGGACTCGCGCCCTGACGGGCCAAATGGAGGGCAGCGGCTCCGGGCAGATCACGCCAGCGGTAGCCATTGCCGACGCGGCAGTCGCCGCCGGCGAGGCTGTGCGCGCAGCGGCGATCATCACCCCGACCCGTTCGGGCTACACCGCACGGATGGTCTCACGATTGCGGCCGCAGGTGCCCGTGCTCGCGGTCAGCTCACATCCGGCTACGGTCAGCGCCCTCAGGCTGAGCTGGGGAGTTGAGCCGCTGCTGAGCGACGAAGCAGGGCAGGGCGGGGATCCCGTTGAGACCGCCCTCGACGCCGCCTCCGCCGCCGGGTTGATCGCGAGCGGCGACATGGTCGTCGTTACCGCCGGCGTGCCAGCCAACGTGCCCGGTACCACCAACATGCTCCAACTGCGCACGATCGGCGAGGTTGTTGCCCGCGGGGCCGGCATCGCCGCCGCCGCGCTGGGAGGACATGCGGCTCCGGCCGTAACCGGTCTGCTGCGGGTTGTCACTCACGCCAGTGAGCTGGCGGACGGGTTTGGCCCCGGCGACATTATCGCCACCGACGCGACGGACGCATCATTTGTGCCATTCATGCGGCAAGCCGCCGCGGTGCTCACGGTGGAGGGAGGCCTGAGCTCGCATGCAGCTGTGGTCTGCTTAAGCCTGGGCAAGCCGGTCATCGTCGGCGTGCGCAACGCGCTGCAACTGCCCGACGGCGAGACCGTCACCGTCGACGCCGCACACGGCGTGGTTTATCGTGGCCGCGTCCAGCCCGGCTAAATACCGGCCAGAATGATCATCGCAAGGCTGGCGGCGCCCATCAGGACGGATGCGGCCAGCCCGATCAGCAGCGGCTTGAACCCGGTCGTCCGGAAGACGTCCAGCGAAGCCGACAGGCCAACGCTCGCCATTGCGGTGACGATCAGCAGCTTGGCGGCGTAGCTGACAGCGCTTTTGAGGCTAGCCCACGTGCCCGCCATGGTAGTGCCGGCGACGGCCACGTCGCCGAGGGAGCGCAGCAAGGCGAGAGCGAGAAAGCCACCGATGAACCACGGGATCATTGATTTGACGTTGACCTTTTTGCCGGTTGCCGCCGAGCGGCGCGCGTGCCGGGCGGCCAGAAAGAGGACCAGCGGCGCGAGCATGGTCGTGCGTGTCAGCTTGACGACGGTGGCGACTTTGCCGGCGGCATCGCTAAAGGCAAAGCCGGCGGCGACGACCTGAGCGGTTTCGTGGACGGCGATGCCCGCCCATGTGCCAAACTGGTTGTCGGTCAGGGCCAGCAGGCCGCCGATAACCGGATAGAGGAAGATTGCCAGCACGCCAAAAATGGTGATCACCGCGATCGAGTAACAGACCTCATCCTCGTCGGCCTCGATCGCCGGAGCTGCCGCTACGATGGCCGTCGCTCCACAAATGCCGCACCCCACGGCGATCAGGGTCGCCAGCTTTTCCTTGACCCCCATCACCCGGCCCAGCCAGGAAGTCAGCAGCAGCGACAGGGCAACACAGGTGACGATGATCAGCAGTGAACTGCCACCCGCCTTGAGCACGGCGGGCAAGGACAGGCCGAGGCCCAAGAGCACGATGCCAAGCTTAAGTAGCCTTTTGAGAGCGAACGTCGCTCCAGGGCTGAATACCGGACGCATAAAGGGCATCGCAAGGTTGACCGCAAGGCCAAGGACGATGGCCAGGATGACCTCGCTGACCGGGTGCGAGCCCTGGATGACGATCAGTGAGCTTAGCAGGCGGCTGACCAGGCCGATAGCGAGGGCGGCTGCGAGGCCGGGTACGATGACGCGTTTCACTGCAAGACCTCCCGTGCGGTAAGTAGACTGTCTATGTTATTCTTAGCAGCGCTGAATACCTGCGCCAGGGGGCCTGTCATGCGCGGTCTGGGCAAAGCGGCCAGAGTCATGTTTGCCATCAACCTAGCGTTCAGCCTGGGCATGGGCCTCTACATGTTTATCATGGCGGCCTACGCGCGGGAGCTTGGCGCTACGCCGGCGCAGTTTGGCGCCGTGGCGAGTGCGGCCAGTGCCATCGGAGTCCTCGCGGTGATCCCTGGCGGCGCCTGGGCGGACAGGTACGACCCCCGCCGCCTGATGAAACTCAGTTGGGCGATGTGTTTGCCCGCACCGCTGATCTATGCGTGGGCGCCCAGCTGGCAGTGGTTGATTCCCGGCTATTTCCTGATCTTTGCGTCGTTTTTTGCCAACCCCGCGATCAACGTGTACATCACCCGCTCGGTCCCGCACGACCGGCTTGGCGCGACGTGGGGCGTGATAAACTCCGCCTTTCCGCTTGGCACGATCATTGGGCCGTCCGCCGGTGCGCTGATCATCCGCGGCTTCGGCATGCCAGGCCTCTTCCTATGCACCTTTGCCTGCTATGTCGCGAGCTTTCTCTTCCTCTTTGCCCTGCCGCCGAGCGGCGGACCGGGCCTTGGTCATGCCGAAACCGCGGCGCCCGCGCCCGAGGCGGATGCGGGCGACGGTGGAGCACCATCGCTGGTCGGCCGCACGGTTACCTTACCAGTGGGACCGCCGCCCCGCTCGGTGATTCGGACCATCCTGCCGGTGTTCTTGGTCTTTGGCACCTTTGCCGCGCTCGCCAATGCGGCCAATTACGTTTCGCTTTACCTGCAGGACACCCAGGGTCTGGCTCTCAGCTCGCTTGGCTGGTTTGGCTCGGCGGCATCCATCGGCGGGTTTATCTGCGCTCCTCTGATCGGCCGGTTACGGGATAAGCGCGGTGGTCACGTCGCTCTGCCCGTTACCCTCCTGCTCGCCACGGCAGCGTACGGCGGCCTGCTGCTGCTCCGCACTCCAGTGCTGCTGTTTGGCGCTCTGGTGTTGCGCGGTGGGGAGAGCGGGGCCTTCGCCCTCAGTAACACCGAAGTTGCGGCGCGCGCTCCCCGGGAAGGAATGGGCCGTATCTTTGCCGCATTTGGCGTGGTTACCGGTATCGGCGGTACGATCGGCCCGTATCTCGGCGGCCTGCTGTACGGTCTCAACATCAAGCTGCCCTTTCTCGTCGTCATAGCAGGCTACATCGGTCTGGCAGCGGTAGCCCGGCTAACGCTGCGCCCGCTCGCCACACCGCGCAGCCGGGCGGTATAATCAAAAAGCCAAACCAACGGGGGTGTCCCTGATGACCGATCATCCATCCGGTGGGCAGGTGCGCGTACGCATGGCGCCGAGCCCTACCGGTCCGATCCATATCGGCAATGTCCACACGGCGATGTTCAACTGGCTTTTTGCCCGGCAGCGTGAGGGCGTGTTTATTCTGCGGTTTGAAGACACCGACCGGGCCCGGTCCGAGAGCCGGTGGGAGGAAGTCATCTACGAAGAGCTACGCTGGCTTGGGATGGACTGGGACGAGGCTCCGGACAAAGGCGGCCCGTATGGCCCTTACCGGCAGACGGAGCGCCTTGCCACCTATCAGCAGTGGGCGGAGCGCCTGCTTGCGCTTGGCGCGGCCTACGAGTGCTACTGCACCGTCGAGGAGCTTGATGCCGAGCGGCAGGCGGCGCAAGATGCCGGGCGGGCTTACCAATATAGCCGCAAGTGCCGTCACCTGAGCCAGGCTGAGAGAGCGGCGATCCGGGCCTCCGGCCGCGCGCCGGCGATCAGGTTTGCCATCCCCGACGGCAAGACCGTGGTCGTCGACGACCTTGTTCGAGGGCCGATCGAGTACCCCACCTCGGCGTTGAGCGACCCGATCATCGTCCGCCCCAACGGCATGCCGCTCTATAACTTTGCGGTCGTGGTCGACGACCTGATGATGCAGGTCACCCATGTCCTGCGCGGCGAGGGGCATATCAGTAACACGCCTCTCCAGGTACTCATCTACGAGGCGCTCGGCGAAACCGCCCCTGCCTTTGGCCACTTTGGCCACATCAACAGCGGTGCCGGCGAGAAGTTTTCCAAGCGCAAAGGTGAGGGCTACATCGGCTACTACCGTGAGATCGGTATCTTGCCGGAGGCGATGTTCAACTACCTTGCGCTGCTGGCGTGGACGCCGCGCGGCGACCGCGAGATCCTGACGCAAGCCGAGATTATCGAGGAGTTTGACGTGCACCGGGTGACCGCCGCTCCTTCGCAGTTTGACCTGCGCAAGCTGTACTGGGTCAACGGCAACCACATCCGGCGGTTGAGCGTCCCCGAGCTCGCCGAGCGCTGCCTACCTTTCCTCGTTGCCGCCGGCCTCGTCAGTGAGCCGATCGATGAGGCGAGCATGCGCCGGGTCCAAGGGGTAGTCTCTCTGGAACAGACGCGGATAGAGTCGTTGCAGGCGATCGCCGAGGCGACCAGCTACTTCTTTGTCCGTGACATCGCCTACCTACCCAAGGCTGAGCGGATGGTCAGCCAGGCCCAGGCCCAAGGGGCATTGACTGCCGCGCGCGAGTTGTTTGCCGCGTTGCCTGAGTGGTCCGTGCCCGCGTTGGAGCAGGCGGGGCAGGAGTTGCTGGCGGCGACTGGGCTAGCTGCTAAGGATGCTTTCCAGCCCGTGCGCGCGGCGGTGACCGGACGCGTGGCAAGCCCTCCCTTGTTTGACACTCTCTTCTGGCTTGGCCGTGAGTGGACGCTCGAGCGCATCCAGCGTGTGCTCAGCGGCGAGCCGTTGCCCAAGGCGGAGCCGCCCGCACAGCGGCCCTAGCCAGTCTGGTCGGGGTCGGTTTCGGCGGAGACCGGCCCTGACCGGAAACTGGACGACGAGAAAACGAATATCGAAAATAATCTCTCGCGGCTGAAGGAGATTTGGTAAGACCAACGAATAGGCAGAATTACCGCCGCTAGACGGGGTAGTGGCGTGACAACTTAATAGCTCGACAGTATCGGGTATCCCGATAAAGGCAAACCCATCGTGAGGTGGGGACGCAAAACCACGGATCTGGCACCAGCCAGACAGCCGGGCTGCCGAAGGAGACTTTTCTTTTTCCCGGTCAAACCGGAGTCCTGTCTTCTCCAGGCGCAGCCCTGCGGTGGACAGGACTTTTAGTTTACCGGGGGGGCTTTACCAAATGAGTGCGGTTGTAGCGGAGAGAGATCCTTACCAACAAGTATGGCAGGCCTATAAGGCCGACCAGGACCCGCGTGCTCGGGACCGTCTGATCATCAAGTATGCGCCGCTCGTCAAGTATGTCGCTGGCCGGCTCGCGATGGGCCTGCCACCCCAGATCGAAGTGGACGATCTGGTTAGCTACGGGGTATTTGGGCTTATGGACGCCATCAGCAAGTTTGACCCGGGGCGTGAGGTCAAGTTTGAGACCTACGCAATCGCCCGGATCCGTGGTGCAATGCTGGATAGCCTGCGCGCCTACGATTGGATCCCCTACAGTGTCCGGCAAAAGGCCAAGGACCTTGAGCGCGCCTACGCCAAGGTCGAGGCCAAGCTGGGCCGATCGGCGACGGACGCCGAGGTCGCGGCCGAGATGGGGATCGGCGCGGCCCAACTGAGCAAGATGCTGTGCGATGTGCGGGGCATGGCGATGGTTTCGCTGGATGAAGTATGGACGACGGAAGACGAGTCCGGCACGGGACTGCGGCCGATCGAAATCATCGAGGACCTTGGGGCCTCGGATCCGGAGTCGCACGTCGAGTTCGAGGACCGCAAACGCATCCTGGCTGAGGCAATCAGTAAGCTGCCCGAACGCGAGCGGACCGTTGTCACCCTTTACTATTACGAGGGTCTGACCTCCAAAGAAATCAGTCATATCCTCGGGGTGTCGCAGTCACGCGTCTCGCAGTTGCACAGCAAGGCGGTGCTCAGGCTTAAGGGCCGGCTACAGCGGCACTTTGGCGTCAGCTAGTCCTGGCGCATAACCATGGGGCCGGCTGGGCACTGCGGTTGACCGCCGTCGCTCGAGGGCTGCCGTCCGGCCCCAACTGCGTTACTTTTGTTTGAGTTTGGGCCCGGTTGGCGTGTCTTCGATCGTGTAGCCCATTGAGGCGAGCTGGTTACGGATTGCGTCGGCAGCCGCCCAGTCGCGCGCGGATCGTGCCCGCTCGCGCTGATCTAGCAGTGAGCTGGCCTCAGCGGGTATGTCGTCATCGGTCAGCTGCTGGTTACGCTGCAGCTCGCCGCGTGCCGCGCGGGCAAGGTCAAGCGCCAAGACCCGGTCAAAGTCGATCAGCAAGGCAAGGCATTGCTCTGGGTCGTCGTCGCGCCGTGCGACCTCCCAGAGGACCGCCATTGCCTGCGGAGTGCCGAGGTCGTCGGCGATGGCCGCAGCAAAGCGCTCCGCTGCGGGGTCCCCAGCAACTGAGCGTCCACCCGCCAGGATTTGATCCAGGGATGGCGAGGCGACGCGCGTGGCAAGCTCATTGGTGCGTTGCCAGAGCCGGTGCAGAGCTGTCTGGGCTCCTTTGAGCGCATCCCAGGTGAAGTTGAGTTTGGAGCGATAGTGCGCATTGAGCGAGAAGTACCGGTACGCCAACGGCTCAAAGCCTCGATCGACCAGATCATCCACGGTGTAAAAGTTGCCCAGGCTCTTGCCCATGCGTCCACCATCAATCTGCAGAAACTCGTTGTGCATCCACCGCTGCACGACCCGGTGCCCGAGCGCGGCGTCGTTTTGGGCGATTTCTCCCTCGTGATGCACCGGTACGTGGTCGATGCCGCCGGTATGGATGTCAATTCGCTCTCCCAGGTACTCCATGCTCATTGCCGAGCACTCGATATGCCAGCCCGGGTAGCCGCGGCCCCAAGGGCTGTCCCACTGCATGATGTGACTCGGGTCGGCCTTGCGCCACACGGCAAAATCCGCCGGGTGACGTTTTTCGAGGTTGACATCGACGCGGGCACCGGCGCGCTGCCCCTCCAGATCGAGCTTGGATAGCTGGCCGTACGCTTCAAACTTGCTGATGTCAAAATAGACGCCATCGCTGATCTCGTAGGTGTAGCCAAGGGCCTCCAGCCGCTTGATAAACTCAATCATCTGCGGCACGTGCTCCGTCGCCTTGGCGACGACATGGGGGCGCAGGATGTTTAGAGCGGCCGCATGGCGGAAGAATATCGCCGTATAGTGCTCCGCGATCTCCCAGGGCGTCTTGCCCTCGCGGCGCATGCCGATCAGCATCTTGTCCTCGCCTTCATCAGCGTCGGAAACCAGGTGCCCGACATCCGTAATATTCATGACTTGCTTGACGTGGTAGCCAAAGTACTCCAACGAGCGCCGCAGGATATCCGCAAATAGATAGGCTCTCATGTTGCCGATCGTCGCGTAGTCGTACACGGTAGGGCCACAGGTGTACAGCTTTACCTCATTGGCGTCGATCGGCGCAAACGAATCAACCGAACGGGTCAGTGTGTTGTGCAGCATGATCGCAGACAAGACGATCCCTCCCACCGGCGTGGCCCTCTGCCTCGCTTTTCTTGCGCACCAGTATACCATGCCTGGGTCATCCCGCAGGAACCTGTCCGTGGCCTAGTTGAGCCCCCGTGCCGGGCATTCGACTAATCGGCTCTAGATAGTTAAAATTAATCCTAGAGCTCAATTTTCTTAAGATTAACCATTGACAATGGCGCAATACGTAACTACTCTCTTTATCAGAAACCTCGTTATTGGCTAGGAGGATGCCGCAGTGGGCGCAAAGGTACGGGCGGCAAGGCAGGGGCTACGGACACAGCTGGGAGCACTCAGCCACAACGGCAGGCTCCTGATCACCTTTGCTTTGGTCAACGGGATTGCCCTGATGAGCGTCGGTTCGCTGATCAATCCGTATCTGCGCAACATGGGGCTCAGCGCCGCATTCATCGGCACGTACTTTGCCGTGTCGTCGATCGCCCAGGCGATTGCCAGCTTCAGCGGCGGTTTCCTGGCGGACGCTGTGGGCCGCCGCCGTGTGTGGCTGTTTGGTAAGGCATTGCAGGCCGCAAGTTACATCGTCCTCGCCAGCGGAGTCGGTGCCCCCTGGATCATGGCCGCCCCGGTGCTCGCAGGCCTGTCGCAGATCGGCGCCGGCGCCTACCTTGCAGTCTCGGCTGAGGCAGCTGGTGACGGACAGCGCGCGACCTTCTTTTCCGTGCTCAGGACCTTTGATGCCATTGTCGGCACCGTTGCTCCCCTGGTCGGCGGCCTCGTGGCGGACACCTGGGGCGCCCGGACAGCCTTTTTGCTGGTGATGCCCCTGTTTGCCGTGGTGGCCATGATCATCGGCCGCCTGCAGGAGAGCCAGCCCACGGCGGCGCCGGTTGCCGCGCCACGGGACAAGGCAAGGCCCAGCGCGATTGCACGGCTCCAGGGCCTTGCCGCGCGGTTGCGCGACGGTGTGCTGCACGGGCCATATCCACGCACAGCGGCGGCGATGATGGGCTTTCAGCTGATCAATGGATTCAGCAACGGAGTGATCAGCCTGGCCCTGCCTTTGATCCTCAGGGACCGCTTTGGCCTTGGCTATGCCGGCATCGGCGCCGCTCAGACGGCCATTTCTCTCGGGACTGCCGCCATGCTGATCGCCGGTGGCCGGATGGCCGACAAACGCGGTCGGCGGGTGGTGATCTTGACCTCATCGCTTGGTTTTTCGGTCATGTTCATCCTGTTTCCGTTTGTCACGGCGGTCTGGCAGTTCTATGCGCTGCTGTTCGTTGGCTGCCTGATTGGCAATGCCGCAGGCGGGGCTTTCGGTGCCACACAGATGGAGTGTATCCGCGGCGAGGTCAGAGCGACCTTTGGTGGGGTTTGCCAGGCTCTGCACGCGACAGGCGTGGCGGTGGGCAGCATCATCGGGGGCATCCTGTATGTCGTCCAGCCCAACCTGCCGATCACCGCAGCCATCATTAGCAATCTGATCGGCGTCGTCGTACTCTGGGCCTTACTCGACGAAACCGGCCGCCGGCCCCAACCGGTGCTGGCGACGGCGGCTAGTAGTTCAGGTGCATCGCGGGAGGCAGCAGAGTAATGGGCGTGATAGGCGGGCGCGGCGGGTCGTCCCGGGACGCCAGACCCGAGCCCCGGCAGGGCGGAGGTTTTGCCCAGATTCTGCGCAACCGCAATTTCGCTCTGCTCTGGGTTGGCCAGACGATCAGCTGGTTTGGCGACAGCCTATACTTTGTAGCACTCCTTTGGTTGGTCCAGGAACTGACCGGATCACGGGCGATGATGGGCCTGGTCGCGGCCTGTCGCACGATTCCCACTTTGGCGGGTTTCTTTGCTGGTGCCTTCATTGATCGCTGGGATCGCCGCCGGGTGATGCTGTTTGCCGATCTCGGGCGCGCGGCGCTTGTTGTCACCGTGCCGCTTCTTGCCACGGCAGGGTGGTTGCAGCCGTGGCACATCCCGGTTGTGGCGTTTGCTCTCGCATCGGTCGGTGTCTTCTTTTACCCGGCGCGCCAGGCCCTCGTGCCCGCTCTGGTTGGGCGCGATGGCTTGACGACCGCCAACTCGCTGCTGACGCTGTCACAACAGGTGATCTTTGTTGTCGGGTACGCGGCAGGCGGCATTATGATCGCCTCCTTTGGCACTTTGTCGCTTTTCACGATCGACGCTGCGACGTTTGTGATCTCTGCTTTGGCGATCTGGGCCTTGCGCCTTGGCGTCCAAGCCGCAAGGCCGCGCACGACGGAAAGCTCAGGGACGACCGGTGCCCACGTGAGGACCAGCATTGCGGACGACGTCCGGCAGGGTTTTGCCTTCATCTTCGGTCATAAGATGCTGCTCTATGTGGCGCCTCTCTCCGTGGTCTTCAACTTTCTCTTCGCGCCGATCTCCGTGCTGCTGCCGAGCTGGGCCAAGGATGTTCTGGGCGGCGGCGCCGATACATTTGGCTTCCTGCAGACGGCGACTACCGTCGGACTGGCGATCGGATCGGTGTCTGTCGCCGTGGCCGCGCGCCGTTACCGGCGCTCGGGCTTGGTGATGGGCGGCATGCTGGGCATGTCGATGATCGTCCTCGCGATGTCGTTGGTCAGGACGATTCCGGTGGCGTTTATGGTCATGGGTGCTCTGGGGGTCGCCAACGCCACGGTCAACGTCCTGTTTATGACCTACATGCAGACCGTTGTGCCGCGCGAGTTAATGGGGCGGGTCTTTGGCGCGCTTGAGACAGTCAGCAACGTAGCCGCTCCAGCTGGCCAGGCGCTGGCCGGCGTGCTTGGCCAGGTGATTGCCTTGCCGCTCGTTTTCGGCGGCGCCGGGGGCGTCATGGTGGCAATCTCGCTTGGCTATCTGTTGACTCCTAAGCTTCGCGGGGCCTTCAGATTGATGGACTCAGATGCGTCAGAGCCTGGCCTCGCATCGCCGGTGCCGGGAGCAGTTGCCGCCGGCTCCAGCAGTGCTGGCGATCCCAGCGATCCCAGAGATCCCACGGCCGCATAGACGGTTTGCACGACCTGCCCCCGGATCATGGTTGCGAGAGGTGCGCGATTGTCCGGCGCGGAAACCCAAGTCAGCCGGCATTGATTCAACCGGATGACAAGGGGGACGGCCAATGACACTTGAAGCAAAGACCCTGCAATCGATCGCCCGGGACATGCTGGGGCGTGAAGTAGCACCCGAAGTGGCTGCGGACACAGTTAGCCGGCTGGAGACCATGCTCGCCTGGGTCAACGGCGCCGACGACAGCCGGTTTGGCACGGCTGGGCCCGCCGGGCTGCTGGACCTGACCCGCGCCGGTTGGCATGCGCCATCCGTCGCGCCAGCAGTGCACGCCACGGTTACCCCGACTGGCCGGGGCAGCGGCTACGGCGCCCCGCCGAGCGGCGCCATCCAGGGCAGCGTTGCCGCCGCGCGTTTTGCCGACGAGCCGCCGGTCGGGATCCCGATCCCGGCAGGGCCGCTCCAGATGGGAGCGGCTGATCTGGCGGCAGCGATCAGCAATCGCGCAGTCACCGCCAGTGAGGCGGTTGAGGCTGCTCTGGCTCGCATTGCTGATCTTGATCCCGCGCTTAACGCGTTTATCACCGTGACCGGTGAGGATGCTCGTGCGGCCGCTGCCGCTGCCGACCATGCAGTGCGCCGTGGTGACGTGCTGGGCCCGCTGCATGGCGTGCCGGTTGCCATCAAAGACATCATCGAGACCGCCGGCGTCCGTACTACCTGCGGGTCCAAGATCTTGGCCGATTATGTCCCCGCTGTTGACGCCACCGTGGTGCAGAGGCTCAAAACCGCGGGCGCCATCGTGATCGGCAAGACCAACACCCATGAATTTGCCTTTGGCCCGACAACAGTCAACCCACATTACGGCGCCTGTCACAACCCCTACAACCCGGCGTGCGTCAGTGGCGGCTCAAGTGGCGGATCGGCGGTTGCAGTCGCCACCGGCATGGCGCCGTTGGCGATGGGTACCGACACCGGCGGTTCGGTGCGGATCCCGGCTGCTTGCTGCGGACTTGTGGGCCTCAAACCAACCTACGGTCGAGTCAGCAAGGCCGGGGTCTTTCCTCTGAGTTGGTCCCTTGACCATCCCGGTCCGATCGCCCGCTCCGTACTTGACGTTGCCCTTGCGCTCTCGGTCCTGGCAGGCCATGACGTGGCCGACCCATCGACCGTGGCGACCGCTCCGGCCGATGACTGGGTTGGCGCGGCCAGGACGCCTGGCAACCTCAGTGGCCTCAAGGCCGGCATACCGCGTGACTGGGATACCTACCGCATAACCGATGGAGTACGAGCTGGATTTGCGCAGGCGATTGAGGTCCTACGCGACCTGGGGGTCAGGGTTGAGACGATCGAATTCCCGACGGCCGACGCGATGCTACTGGCCAACCGCCTGCTGATCCTGCCGGAGGCCGCCGCGTATCACCTGCCAACCTTGCGCGCACGTCCTGACGACTACGGCGCTGATGTACGGGTGCGGCTCGAGCTCGGCCAGTACATGCTTGCTTCCCACTACTTAACCGGGCAGCGCCTGCGAGCCGAGCTTTGCCGCTCGGTCGCCGCGGTCATGCAGCAAGTTGATGTGATCCTGACACCGGCCCTGGCCCTCGCCGCACCGTATATCGGGCAGACCGAGCACGTCTGGGATGACGGTGCCGAGACCATCCCCGACGCGCTAATCCGCTGTCCAGCGCCGTTCAACATCACCGGACAGCCGGCGTTGGTGGTACCTTGCGGCCTGGACGATGGCCGCCCAGTCGGCATCCAGATCGTTGGCCGGGCGTTTGCCGAAGCGACTGTGCTTCGCGTCGGCGCCGCCCTTGAGGCAGCGATGACTGCCCGCCAGGCTGGATAGGTCCTGGCGGTTAGGCCAGCTCGACGCGCGTGATCCAGCCGGGTGCGGCCTCGTAAGCGAGGGTCTGATCACGGCGGAGCCGCTGCCAGGCCAGCAGTGCGTCCGGTCTGCCGGTGACCTTGATCGAGTCCGGCCCTTGGTCGGTGATGCGCACCGCAGGACTGACGCCATAGGCCCGGGCGATGTGCGGAAAAGCCCGCCAGTCAAAGCCCATCACCGTGGTGGCGACCGTGTCAACGTGGACAGGGTCGGTGCCGGCGATCAGCAGTCCGTCGCTGCGTCTTGTGCCGTTGGTCGGACCGGAGCCCTCGCTGCCTTGAATGCCGTCGACGACCGCAAGGTAACGCCGCTGGGGTGCTGCACCCAGGGTGCCATCCGTTCGTCCGTAGCGCAGGATCTTGTTAAGGTCTACAATCGTCCGCCAGAGGGTGTCGTTGCCAAACCAATTGGCGTCGGCAGCGTCGCGGACCCGATCGAGATTGGCGATCAGGCGCGGATCGAGCCCAGCAATCTCCGTCGCGGTTGGCCATTCGTCGCCGCCGTCGCTGGTTGAGCCCTGTTTGCGGTGCGGGATCAGTCCCTTGCGTGCGTTGATGCCAATCAGGTTCTTCAGGGCAAAGGTCACCCCGGCTTTGACGTGTGTCTTAAACTTGGGCACACAGATAAAGACGTCGCTCGCCAGGATCGTGCGCGGAATGCAGTAGGTGTGCTTGCCGGTCGTGTGATGGATGGCGGTCTCGGCTGCCTGAGCGGACTTCATTTCCGGCGAAAAGCTATAGTCAGTCACCCGCAGCCGATTGGCGACTCCCTCTCGCGCGGCATGCTCGCTCAGTTGGCCAAGATCGACCAGCGCGTACCCCGCCTCATCACCAAAGGCGCACCCGTCCGGCGCTACGCCGGGCGCTTCCCGCAGGCCTGCGACTAGGCCGTCCGGGCCAAAACGTGCGATCTGCGAGCGGAGGTCAAGTAGCCGCAAGGGTTGACCGTAGCGCTGCGCCAACAGCCCGGCGGCAGCCCACATACCCGAGAGCTCGGCCTCGCGGCGGAAACCAGCCTCCTGCGTGGTGACCTCGGCGATGACCACCTGGCCGTCCGGTCCTGCGCGGCGCATGGCCATGTCCGCCAGGGCCGCCAGTACGGCTCCGTGCGTGATGTTGCCGAAAAGATGCTCATCGCCGGCTGGATGGCGGTCGGACACCCAGTTGGGCTTGATCACGACGCGGTCCCCGGGGCGCACCAATCCGTCCAACTCGGGCAAGCCGATGCTCGCCACGGCCTCGGCCACGGCGGCGTAGAGTGGCGCAGCAGGGTCGATCATCGATGCCGCCTGTGCGCGGCCGGGGTAACGCAATTGCGGATCATGGATTACCGAGACGTGTTGATTGCGGTTCATCGCAGCGCACCTTCGATCACGCCGAGGACTAGGTTGACCTCGTCGAGAGTGTTGTACATACCGATGCCAAAACGGATCGCGTCCCGCCGCACCGTAAACACAACGCCGGCCGCGTGGAGCGCCTCAATAACGCGAGCAGGCTCGGCCGGCACGAAGCCGACGATACCCGCCCGGCGCTCGGCGGCATCCGGGGTCAGGACTTCGATCCGTGAGGGCCCAAACGATTGCAGACCGTCGATCAGCCTGCCGACCAGGCCGCTGATGTGTCGCTCGATGGCCGGCATCCCGGCCTTGAGGATAAGCTCAAGCGCCGCGCCCAGGGCGGTAATGCCCAGGTAGTTCTGGTTGCCGTACTCAAACCGGCGGGCGTCAGGATGCAGGGCGTAGGAGTAATCACGGTTGTCCGCTTCCATCGGCGCGGCCGAGGCCATGCTCGCCCGGGAAACGTAGGCGGGAGTGATCTCCTGCACGATCTCCTTGCGGCAGTACATGAAGCCAACGCCGTGCGGCGTTAGCAGGCCTTTGTGCGCGCTGGTCGAGAGGATGTCGACCCCAAGCGCCCGAGCATCAAAATCCACGATACCGAGGGCCTGCACCGCGTCGACAACCAGGTACGCGTGGTGCTTGCGGCACGCCGCCGACAGCTTGAGCATGTCGATCCGCTCGCCCGGCATGTAGGTGACGGCGGAGCACGCGACCGCTCTCGTGCGCGCATCCATGACTGCGATAAAATCGTCTTCGGTGACCACGCGTCCCGGCGGACGCACAATGCGCACTTCAACGCCTCGCTTGGCCAGTGCCAGCCAGGCGTACGTGTTACTGGGGTGCTCAAACTCGCTCAGCACGACGTTGTCGCCCGCACACCACTCGATCCCGCACGCCGCGACGCTCAAGCCCTCGGACGTGTTCTTGGTAAACGCGACCTCTGCACTCTCGCAGTGGAGCAGGTGGGCGACCTGGTCCCGCACGGTTTCCATGCGTGCAAGGTAGCTGTCCTTGGGCGGGCAACCATAATGAGCTGCGGCGACAAACCGGTTGATCTCATTGAACACGGCCGTGGGGGTGATGTTGCGGTTGGCGAGGTCAAAGTAGATCATCTGCTCGGTGACCGGGAACTGCTCGCGGGCGAGGGCAAAACTGCTCAAAGGTCGACACCCCTTTTTACGCGGGCCGGCGCGTTGGCCGTGGGGGCCCGCCATGTTGTGACGCCTTCGCCATCGGCCGTCCGCGTCCTGCGGCAGCGTCCCCGTAGGCGCGGTTATGGTTGCGGGGTCTCATGCGGCTCGGCGACCGCGCCGGCCTGCCGCGCCAGGCGCCGTGCCCAGCCAAAGCAGCTGATGACGACTACCGCAAGGAGCAGGCCCGTCCACGGAAACGCCTCGGCCAACCATCCCCGGTCGGCCATCCAACCGTGCCAGAGGGGGGTTGCGGTCATGGCCACGTTGCCGATGGAGCCCACCAGCGCCATCGACAGCGCCCGGTCAGCTGGCGCGACTGCCTCGCCGGCAACCGCCATCTGCACGTTGTGCATCGCCCCACCACAGAGCCCAAACAAGATCATCGGCAAAAAGCTCAGGCCGGTGCCGGAAAGGACGGGGATCAAGGCCATGCCCGTAGCCCCCAACAGACCGGCGACCGCAAGCAGCGTCGGCCTGCGCAGCGGGGTCACAAAGGGGCCGGTCAGGAGCGAAAACAGGGCCACGGAACCGACACGGACCGTTGCGAGCAGGCTGATGCTCGCGGCGCTCATGCCCAGGTTCTTAAGAAGCACCGGGTAAAAGGACGTGGTCACCGTGAACGGCACGACCGAGGCAACACAGATCAGGCCGGCCAGCCAGACGCCGGGCGACCGGATCACCCTGCCCACCTGCGCGCCGGCGGCCTGGGCAAACCCGCCCTGCGGAGCGACGACCGGCGATGGCCAGTGGCCAAGCTTGGCGGCTGTCCGCCGTCTGCCGCTGATCAGCAGAGCGCTGGCGACCACCGTCAAGGCCGTCAGCAGCCAGAATGCTGCATCCGGTCCGCCGCGGTCGATCGCGAGCCCGGCAAGGAGGGGGCCCGTCATGCCACCGAGGGTGACGACGAAGTTATACGGTCCGATGTACCTGCCGATGCGGTCGCCGGCGACCTCAAACAAGTGCGCCTGGTTGGCGGGCCAAAAACACGCGCGGCCAAGGCCCGAGCAAACCTGCGCGGCGGCAACCATGCCTACCACCGTGGCCAGAGGGGCGTTGGCGATCAGGAGCCCGGCGGCCGCCATCAGGCCGCACCCGGCCAGCATGGCGGGAATGTTACCTACTTTGCCCGCCGCAAGTCCAGCCGGGATGCGGGCAAAGATCTGGATCGACGAAGGGATGGCCAGCAAGACACCGATAACGACCGGCGATACTCCCATGGCTAACAGGTAGAGCGGCAACGCAAAGCTGAAGACGCTGAGCGCCGAGTCGTACACTGCCGGAACGAGATAAGTAAGAGCCATAACTGCAGAGATTAGACAGCAGTGGCAACAGGTCCTGTCGCAGGATGCGCCGTCGCGCATCGAGAATGAAGTGGATGATTGTGGTTATGTATAAAGTTGCTTTATTGCACCACAGGCCTAAAGCAGGAGGTGCTCGCAGATGGCAAAAGACCCCCAGACGGCGCTCCTCTACGGCAACGAGGCGATTGCCCGCGGGGCTTGGGAGGCCGGCGTCAGGGTGGCGACCGGGTATCCTGGTACACCCAGCACTGAAATCATTGAGGCAATGGCGGTGCTCGCCGACCGCGATGACGTCTACGTCGAGTGGTCATCCAATGAAAAGGTCGCCCTCGAGGTCGCGATTGGGGCAAGCATCGCCGGCGTGCGCGCGATGGCCTGCATGAAGCATGTCGGTGTCAACGTTGCCGCCGACCCCTTGATGAGCGCCGCCTACATGGGCGTCAATGGTGGGTTGGTACTGGTCACCGCCGACGACCCAGGCATGCACTCATCGCAAAATGAGCAGGATAACCGGTGGTACGGCAAATTCGCCCATATTCCGGTCCTTGAGCCCTCTGACAGCGCTGAGGCGTTGGCGTTTACCGCAGAGGCGTTCGAGCTATCCGAGCAGTTCGACACGCCCGTCCTCCTGCGTTCGGTCACGCGCATCAGCCATGCGCGCTCATTGGTTCAACTTGGCGAGCGCCAGGCACCAGCACCACACCCGTACGTTAAAGACACCGCCAAGTACGTGATCATCCCGGCCAACGCTCGCAAGCTCAAGCCAAAAGTGCTTGAGCGGATGGATCGGCTGGCCGGTTTCGCCGAAACCTCCCCCCTCAACCGTATCGACTGGCCAGCCGGTCTCCCCGTCGGTCACAGGGCAACCCGGGGTTTCGTCACCGGGGGTATGTCGTACAGCCTGGTCAAGGAGGCTTTCCCGGACGACCCGGTGCTCAAGTTGGGGATGGCGTACCCGGTGCCTGCCAACATGCTGCGCGATTTTGCGTCGCGCGTCGATCGGCTGTACGTCGTGGAGGAGCTAGATCCGTTCTGGCAGGCTGAGTTGCGTTGGCTCGGCCTCCAGCCGGTCGGCAAGGAGATCTTTCCGGCCGCCGGCGAGCTTTCGACGACCGTCGTTCGCATGGCGGTGGCGCGGCATGAGGGACTCGCTATCACAGGTCCTGCGGCAGACAGCGGCGCTGCGGAGGTTGCCCCGCGTGACGCCATAGCCGACCAGGCTGAGCCCCTCCCGGCCCGACCGCCCGTGCTATGTCCCGGCTGCCCGCACAGAGCAGCCTTTTACGTGCTCCGTAAGCTGCGCCTGACGGTCACCGGAGATATCGGCTGCTACACGCTCGGTGTCATGCCCCCGCTCTCGAGCATGGACACCACCATCTGCATGGGGGCGAGCATCGGCGCAGCGATCGGCATGCGCCGTGCTCTACCACCCGAGCAAGCCGACAAGGTCGTTGCGGTCATCGGCGACTCGACCTTCGTCCATTCCGGCATCGCACCGCTGATCGACGCTGCCTACAACCGGACGGACGTCGTGGTCGTCATCATGGACAACCTGACGACCGCGATGACCGGGCATCAGGGCAACCCTGCTTCCGGCATGGATGCGCGGCATCAGCCAGCGCACCAGCTCAGCCTGGAGGAGTTGGTCAAGGCCTGCGGCGTGGAGCGCCTGTGGGTGGTCGATCCCAACGACCTCAAGGCGATGGAGACCGCGATGCGTGCCGCCCTTGTGCCAGCGCAGGGACCGGCAGTGGTCATTTCCCGGCGTCTTTGCGCGTTGATCGACGCCTCCTTGCGCGGACGCGACCTGGTCACCGTGGATCTCGATGCGTGCATCGCGTGCGGCATCTGTTTCCGGCTCGGCTGCCCGGCGCTGGCCAAAAACGCCGACGGCAAGCCTGTCGTGCAGCCCGGTCTCTGTGTTGGCTGTGACCAGTGCGTCCAGGTTTGCCCAACCGGGGCCTTGGCAAGCTCGCGCGGGGGTGATCGCCAATGAGCAATTCACATCGTGCCGGCGCACCGCAAGGTGCCGGTTTCATCCTCAACAACTTTGTCATCGCTTCCGTCGGTGGGCAAGGCGGCCTTCTGGCAACCCGGGTGATTGCCGACGTCCTGGTCCGGACAGGCGCTCAGGTCAAAACGTCAGAGGTCCACGGCATGGCCCAGCGCGGCGGCAGCGTCATGAGCTTCGTGCGGCGTGGGGTGGGGGACTTCTCCCCGGTCATTGATCCGGGCACCGCGGACGCGTTGCTCGGCCTTGAGTTGCTCGAAACCGCCCGTGCACTGCCCTTCCTGCGCCCGGGCGCCGTGGTGATTGCCAATACCGAGTGTGTCACCCCGGTGCCGGTGATCACCGGACAGAGCAAGATGCCGGGCGATCTCGCCGCGACCATCCGCAAGGCAGCCGGACGGCTGGTGTTGGTGCCCGCCGGTGAGATTGCCGTGCGCCTCGGCTCCGGCCGGGTTGCCAATGTGGTTTGCCTCGGTGCTCTGGCGGCATGTTCGGGCATCGACCAGGCGCTTTGGCTGGATGTTGTCGCGGCAGCCGTGCCGCCCCGGACGGTGGATCTCAATCTCAAGGCATTTGCCGAGGGTGTGGCGCTGGCGAAGCCATAGGTCAGTCGGTCGACCGGACACCCCGCGCCAATCATTGGATTTTCTGCGCGTGATCCACAGTGGCGAGGTCGCGCTGCGCCGCTGAGCAGGCTTCAGCCCCTTGCTCCGAGTGACGATACCAGGAGTAAGCACAGCACATACAGCACATGCAGAGCGTCGCTGGGCGTTGGGGGTGAGAGGAATGAGCAGTTGGCGTGCGCCGCCGTCGTGCACCAGGGTGATCTCCCCGCGGACCATCGCGGTGGTTGTGCTGGTGATCCTGCTTGTCGTCCAGTTTGTTGGCGCTCCACGCGCCTTCGCCGAGCCCGAGCAGTTAGCAGCCGGCGAGCCTTCGGTCATTCGCATCCTGCCCGGATCGCCCTTCTATGCGCTCAAGCGGGCGTGGGAGCAGGTCAGGCTGTTCTTCACCTGGCAGGCGGCCGACAAGGCGGTTTACCTCGCCGATCTCATCCGTCTGCGGACGGCGGAGATGGTGGCGGTTTCCGGACAAGGTAAGGGGGACTTGGCGACCGCGCTTGCCCGCGACCAGGAGCGGTTGATCCGGCAGGCAGAGAAGGCATTGGGCAAGTTGAAGGAAGCTGCCAGTAGCCTATCGATCTTTGAGCGAGTCGAGCAGGCGGCTTCGGCGGCAATGCGCAACTTCAGCGAGGCGGCACGGCAATTGCCGGAGTCGGCCCGCGAGGGAGTGGACGACGTCGGGCGTAAACTAGGGCAGGGCGTGCAGCGGCTGATCGGTCAGCTGGATGACGCCCGAGCCAAGCCTGCCGACGGCGCAGGGCAAGACGATGGCGATGGCAACAATGGCGGCGCTAAAGGAAAGTCGACCAAGTAACATTACTTGGCCAAAGGGCTAGTGACGTCAACACATCTGGAGTACTTCGTGCCCCGCAGAAGGTAACCGGGCTTGCATAATGAATATGCCCGGGTACACTTTGTTGCGGGGCTATTGTTTGTTGACTATTACTCCAGGGGAAGTGACCAATGAGCAAGCTCATCGGACTTGGCATCGGATTTGTTCTGATCATCGGTTTGGTCGTCAAGAAGAAGCCATTGGCTTTGGCGATGTTTGCCGGCACGATCGTGACCGGGCTCGGCACGGGACTGGGCGTTGCCTGGCTGGCATCAACATTGGGCCGGGCTTGGGTGCAGCGCGATACCCTGGAGCTGGCCGGCATGGTTGGCGCCATCACCCTTCTCAGCTACATCATGGCCAAGTCCAGATTGCACGAGCGGCTGGTCAACGCGACAATCGTCCTGCTTAAAAGCGCTAAGCTGGCGGTGATGGTTATCCCGCCGCTGATCGGTGCGATGCCGATTCCGGGCGGGGCAATTGTGTCGGCGCCACTCGTCGACCGGCCCGCCGAGTTGCTGGGTCTGAGCCAGGCGCGCAAGGCGGCGATTAACCTGGTCTTCCGTCATGCCAACTTCTTTGTGTTGCCGTTTTCGTCGTCTCTGGTGCTCGGCGCCAAGCTGATCGGGCGGGACGTCTACCAGCTGATCCCATACCTTGCCCCGCTCGCGGTCGTCGTCTGGATCGTTGGGTACATTACCCTGGTTCGCGATGCGCAACCGGTCGCGGTCGCCACGCCGCTCATGGAGTCGTTGGCCGACGATGGTGACGGCGCCGCCACCGCCGTCGCGGCACCCGGGATCGATCGTCCCGGCCGGGAGTTTCTGATCGCGTCTTCACCAATCTTGGTTGCGTTGTTTATCGGTTTTGTTTTCCGTGTGCCGTTCTGGTTGGCGGTATCGATCGCCGTCGTCTGGGCGCTCGCCCTGACCTGGCGCACGCATGCGTGGTCTCTGCCAGAGCTGGTGCGGGGCATCGACAGCAAGATCGTCCTGGCGATGTTTGGCATCATGGGTTTTCGTGCCGTAATCGTCAACGGCGAGGTCCTGTCCCAGCTGGCGGCGACATTTCAGAATTCGCCAATCCCGCTGCCGGTACTCGCCTTTGGCATTGCCCTGGCGATCAGCCTGGTTGCCGCTAATCACAACACGACCCTCGGCATCGTCTATCCGATGATCCTGCCACTGGTTGACCCGGGCCAGGTCATGTCCTACGCGGTGCTGATGTTCGCGGCAAGCTTTGTCGGCTATTTCAGTTCGCCGCTGCACCTGTGCCAGATCTTGACCAATGAGCACTGCAAGGTCACCCTGCCACAGGCCTTTCGTGAGTACCGCTGGGTCATGCTGGGCGTCGCGGTCGCCGCAGCGGGCCTCTTCTTCCTCTACCTGCCCAGATAGGGATGAGCGAAGAGCGCCTGACGTCCGACCAGCGGTGGAACTACTGGGCGTACACCATTGAGGGTACGTTCTTCATCGCGTCCTCGGCTTTTTGGGAGCCGGGTACTGTCCTCCCATCCTACCTGAGCGGACTGACTACCTCGCCGGTCTTGCTGGGACTGGGTCCCGCGATCAAGAACGCTGGTTGGTTGATGCCCCAGCTGTTGGTCGCCGGCATGATCGAAGGCCGCCCACGGAGCAAGGGTGTCGTCGTGCTCGCCGCCGCCGTCGGTCGGTTGGCGTTCATCCTCCTGCCGATCCTGATGCTGGTGCCTGGGATAACCCCTGCGTTACGGATTGCGCTCTTTCTGGGCCTCTACACGGTGTTTAGCTTCGCTGAGGGCGTCACTGGCGTGCCGTGGACAGAGATGATGGGACGCGCGATCCCCGCCCACCGGCGCGGCCGCCTGCTGGGCAACATGCAGTCGATCGCCGGGCTGACCTCTCTTGTCGCGGGCGTCGCCGTGCGCTACCTGCTTGGCAACACGTCCCTGGCCTATCCGGTCAATTACGCAACATTGTTTGCGATCGGCTCGGTGCTGCTGCTCGGGTCGGGCATGATGATGGTCGCGGTGCGCGAGCCGGCCGGTAAGGTTGCCCGGCCGCGGATCCGGCTGGTCGATAATCTCCGCAGCATACCGGCCCGCGTCCGCGGTAATCCGGTCTTTGGCCGGCTGTTGGCGACGAGATTGCTCGCTGCATCGCCGAGCCTTGTCCTGCCGTTCTTTGTCCTCTACGGTCAGCAAGAGCTCGGTCTGGCCCCGGTCTGGGTCGGCAACAGCGTTACTGCTCAGATGCTTGGTGTGGTGCTCTTTGGCCAGGTATGGGCGCGGATGAGCGTGCGCCACGGCTTCCAGCCGCTGGTCCGGGCGGCGTGCGTTGCCGGGGCGCTCATCCCCACCTGGACGCTCCTTGCCGCCGCGGCCAACGCTTGGCCTGCGACGCAGGCGCTGGCGCCATTTCTCTTCCTGATGACCTATCTGACCATCGGGGCCTATTTCTCATCGATCTGGGTCGGTTTCACCAACTACCTCCTGGAGATCGTGCCAGAGCCGGAACGGCCGATTTACATTGGCATCCTCAGCACGGCTGCGGGACCGATGGCCTTCCTTGCGGCGCCGGGGGGCGTGCTGCTGGCGTGGATCGGCTTTCTGCCGACCTTTGCCTTGGCCGTTGTGGGTTCCCTGGCGGCAATCCGGGTCGCCTCGCGCCTACCATCTGAGCGAAGCTTAGCCACCGTGGTAAGCCAAACGGGGCCGGGATAACCCCAGCCCCGTCCGCTGCCGCAATGACGGCTCACCAACCTAAAACCTGGGTGTTCAATCGCCCAGGCCCGCTGATCTAGAGGTCGTACAACTCACTGTACTTTGCCTTGATGTGCTGCAGGTACGGGGCTGCCGTCAGCCCCTGGCCTGTGGCCTTGATTAGCAGCTCCTCCGGCATGAACTTGGCCCCGTGCGTGTGGACATTGTCCTGCATCCAGTGCAGCAGCGTTGAGAAGTTGCCGCGGCTCCATTCGCTGTGCATGTTGGGGTGGTCGGCCAGGGCCTTGAGGTAGAGGGCGGTGCCGGTCACATTGCCGATCGTATAGCCCTGGAAAGAGCCGCCGAAGTTGCCGGTCCAGTGGATGTCCTGCAGGACGCCGAGCAGGTCATCGGGAGGAGTGATGCCGAGGTACTCATCAAACTTGGCGTTCCAAGCGTCACGCAGATCGGGCAGGGCAAGCTGGCCGCTGAGGACCGCCTTTTCGAGCTCAAAGCGGAGCATGATGTGCAGGTTGTAGGTGACCTCGTCGGCCTCGACGCGGATCAGCGACGGCTCGACGACGTTTGCGGCGCGATAGATGTCCTCGACGTCAGCCCCGGCAAACTGGGCCGGGAACATCGCCTTGGCGACCGGCAGGAAGAACTGCCAGAAGTAACGCGATCGGCCAACAACGTTTTCCCAGAGGCGCGACTGCGATTCGTGCAGGCCCGCCGACGCTCCCTCAGCCAGTATCGACCGCCGCAGTCGTGCCGGTATCCCCTGCATGTAGGTCCCATGGCCTGCTTCGTGCAGCAGGGCAAAGAAGGACGGTCCGAGGTTGTCCTCTTTGACGCGGGTGGTGATCCGGGTGTCATCAGCGGTGAAGTTGATCGAGAAGGGGTGCACGGACAGCGCCTGCCGGCCTCGCTGATCCAGGTTAAAGCCGATCGCCCGAACTGCGGCAAGGCCAAGCTCAAGCTGGCGGCTCGGCTCGTAGCGCTGCCGCAGCAGGGCAACGCGTTCCCGCGCGCCGCCCTGAGCAAAGATCTGACGGGCGAGTGGGACGAGCGTTGCCCGCAGTTCGGCAAAGAGTGACTCAAGCTGCGCACTGGTCAGGCCTGGCTCGCGCAGGTCGATCAGCCCATCCAAGGGGTTGTCGGCAAAGCCCAGCGCTGCGGCGTACTCCCGCGACAAGGCCACCGTTCGCTCCAACGCCGGCAGGAAGGCGCGGAAATCCTTGGCCGCCCGGGCGGCAAGCCAGATGCCATAGGATTCTGATGCGGAGTTGGACATCGCGGCGACCAGGGAGGCGGGTACCCGCACTTCCCGTTGGTACTCGCGCCGGGTGACGCGGATCATGCTCGCCTCATCGCTGTCGTACGGCAGCGACGCCGCGTACTCGGCCAACTGATCCAGCAAATCGCCGATCTCAGGCGCCGTAAACTTGGCGTGGATGATCCGGCGCAGGGTGGTCATCTGTTCGGCGCGAGCGATAGCTCCGCCTGGCGGCATCTGGGTCTGCTGATCCCAGTAGAGCAACTCGCGGGCCATCTCTAGATCCCTAACTTCGGCTAGCAGTTCGCGGAGCCGCGCGTAGGCGGCTTGGGCAGTGGTCAAGCTGAATTCCTCCTTGGCTACATTTCGTCGATTGCGGTCCGTGCGCCTCAGGCAATCCCCGGATGGGACCGGCGACGTTTGGTTTCCGCATGCATGCCAAGCGCCCGGATGCCGACAATCAGGACGCACAGAGATGCGGTTAGAGTGCCGCCGCCGTTGCCGGCCCGCTGGAAAAGCCAGATCATCAGCGGCAGGCCAAATAGCGACCCAAACGGCAGGGCCGACATGGGCAACTTGCCGTAGAGGCGCGGATGCTTGTAGATGAGGGCAAACAACAAGGCTACTCCAATACCGAGCAGGGTCTCACGCAAGCCAAATGACGCCAGCACCCCGGCCGACGTGGCCAAGCCGCCGCCGCCGTGGAAACCAAACCAGATTGGCCAGTTGTGTCCGGCGACGGCAGCGCCCGCAGCCAGCGCGGCAACGGTTTCCGAAACGCCGAGTCTGCGTGCGATCGCCACAGCGGCAACTCCCTTGAGCAGGTCGAGCAGGCCGACGGCAACGCCGAATCGTGGTCCAAAGGTGCGTACGGCGCCCGAAGCGCCGGGGTTGTCGCCGCCTCGCAGGTCGACCCGAAACAGGACCCTGCCCAGGACAACTGCCCAGACGATTGAGCCGATTGAGTAGGCGACCAGGATCGCGACAAAATTGGCCATCCGATACCTCCGCTTAAGGTTGGCGACGGGGCAGCACAAAGCCAAAGGTACTCCCCTGGCCAACTATGCTGTGGACAAAGACGCGCCCTCCGTGCGATTGGACCACGTGTTTGACGATTGCCAGCCCGAGGCCTGAGCCCGGGCCGCCGCGCGACTCGTCAGCTTTGTAAAAGCGCTCAAAAATCCGTCCGACGGCGTCTTCGGGAATGCCCGGACCCTGGTCGGTGATCACCAGCTCGACCTCTTCGGCGAGCGGGGACGCCGTGGCCTTGATCAGGCTGCCGGGTGGGGCAAACTTGATCGCGTTGTCCAACAGCGCCTTGATCGCGCTCTCGATCCGGTCGGGATCACACCGCAGCCCCGTGTCCCCGCCACCGGTGATGTCGATGCGGATGCTCTTGGCGTCGGCGATTGGCGTCAACGCCTGCGCCGCCAAGCGTAGGAGATCGGTCAGGTCGGCAGAGACCAAGGAGAGTGGGTCTACTTCGCTCTCAAGCCTTGACAGGTAGAGCATCTCGTCGACTAGCCGCGCCAAACGCTCCGTCTCTTTGATGATGCGCCCGAGGAAGTCGGCCAACACGGCCGGCTCGGCCTGGGGGTCGGCGTGGAGCGACTCGGCGAGCACGCGGATCGCTCCGATCGGGGTCTTGAGCTCATGCGATACGTTGGCGACCAGGTCGCGGCGCGCCGTGTCCAGGCGACGGATCTCGCTGACGTCATGCAACACCACTACGAGGTCGCCCGCCCGTGGTGCGCCGACCCAGTTGGCGGTTACCTCAAGCACAGCGGCATCAGGCCCGCGCAACGCCATTTCACGCGTTGGGGTGGGCTCACCAGTCAAAGCTTGCTGGACAAAGTCACGGAGCTGCAGTGACCGCGCGAGCAAGTCGACCGCCATGCCCCGTCCCGCTGCCGGCGCTCCAGCGTCGTTGCGCCGCGACCCATGCGCGGGCGCTGTCTCTGGGTGGTATTCGCCAGCGCTTTGGGCAAGGCGCAACCATTGCCGTGCCCTGCGGTTGGCAAACAGCAGAGATCCGCGGGGGCCGATCAACAACACGCCATCCGGCAGCCGCTCAAGGCTATTGCGCAGCCGGGTGCGCTCGTCCCTCAGGTGGCCGATCTGCCGCTCGAGAGATACTGCCATCTGGTTGAGCGAGTCGGCAAGGACCTGCCACTCGTCCCCGGTTGCGATGTCGATCCGGGCGCCGAGATTGCCGCCGAGCAGCGCCCTGGCGCCAGCGACGACCCTGTTGAGCGGCCGAGTGATCAACCGGCTGCCGAGCGATAGTCCCAGGGCCGCAGCGAGCAGCAGGCTGCTGCCGAGGGCAACGATCAGCCCGTTGCGGATCGCGTCCAGGCGAGCCCAAACCCACTCCATGCTGATCGACAGTCGGGCTACGGCCACAACGCTGCCTCCGTCGGCTGCCATCGGCAGGGCAAGGTACATCATGCGTTCCTCGGCGCTCTCCGAGTACCGCTGCGAAACCCCGACGCCATCTGCCAGGGCGGCAACGACCTCCGGTCGATCCGCGTGGTTGACCATCGTCGCGGATGGCTGGGAGGACTCGGCGAGCACCGTGCCATCGAGGCCAATGACGGTAACACGGCTGACGGCAACTGCCGCAAGCTGCGCCGCGATTTGGTCGCCCGCGGCGTTGTCGCCCCATGGCCATGCGCTAGCTAAGGCGAGGTCGCGCACAATGCCGGTCCGGATCGTCAGGTCGCGGGTCAGGGCCTCGATGAAGACATCGGAGATGTGATTTAGCAGGAAGAGCCCGGCGGAGAGCAGGATGATCATGATCAGGGCGGTGTAGGTCAAGACCAGGCGTCGACGGAGAGAGGTCCCTGTCACCGCCCCCTACCTCCTTGTGCAGGCGGGACCATCTTGTAACCGACGCCCCGCACCGTCTGGATCATCTCACCCGCGTCACCGGCCGCGGCCAGCAACTCCCGCAACCAGTGGACGTGCACGTCGACCGTGCGCGTCTGCCCGGCGTAATCGTAGCCCCATACCTCGTTGAGCAATTCGTCGCGTGTCACCACCCTCCCTACGTTCTGGGCCAGATGAAGCAGCAGTTCAAACAGCTTCGGGCTCAACGCGAGCGGGTGGCCGTCCCACGCAGCCTCATAGGCGGCTGGACGAAGGTGCAGCGGACCGACGGTCAATTCGGCCGGCTCGGCAGGGTGGCCGTTGCCGGATGCAGCGTCAAGGCGCCGGTGGCGGCGCATCAACGCCCGAATTCGGGCGAGCAGTAGGTTGAGGTTGAACGGCTTGGCGATGTAGTCGTCCGCGCCGCTTTCGAGTCCGACCACCGCATCAAAGTCCGTGCTCTTGGCGGTGACCATGATCACGCCAGGCTGTAGCTTGAGCGGGGCCGAGCGGATCGCGCGGCAAACCTCAAGCCCGTGCATGCCCGGCAGCATCAGGTCAAGCAGGACCACGTCCGGCTGCTCCCGCACGGCGATCTCCAGCGCGCTTGGCCCATCGAATGCGGTCAGGACACGGTATCCTTCGCGCGACAGGGTATGCCGCAACGACGACACAAAGCTCTCCTCGTCGTCGACGACGAGTACGACCGGCTGGGGGCCACGTGCAAGCGGCAGCCCAGGCGCGCCGCCTTGCGAGCTCACTGCGCCTTCTCCGCGTCGCCTGAGGGCGGCTCAGGGACAGGGGCCCCGGCGTCGTCCATGATGTCGCGGAGCCGCATGCGCTGGCCGGTCTTCTGGTAAAAGACGATCTCGGCGATGTTGGTGGCGTGGTCGCCGACGCGCTCCAGGTGACGCGCCACAAACAGAAGGGGTATTGCCCGGCCGGTTGTGCGCGGGTCCTCGGTGATAAACGAAACCAATTCCCGAAAGATCTGCATATAGAGGGCGTCGATCTCATCATCGCGCAGGCAGACTGCGCGCGCCTTTTCCACATCGTCGTCCCGCAAGGCATCCAGGCCGTCGTGCAGCATCTGCTGCGCGATCCGCATCATCCGGGGGATATCGATCAGGGGCTTGAGGAGTGGTTGCCGCGCCAACTCCGGCACGGTTTCGGCGATGTTGACCGCCAGATCGGCGACCCTCTCGAGGTCGATCGTCACACGGATGGTCCCGATGATCCGGCGGAGGTCGGACCCCACCGGCTGGTGGAGAGCGATCACCCGGATGGCCTGCTCTTCGATCTGGTTCGCCAGGTCGTCGATCTCATCATCGCTGGCGACGACGGCATCCGCCATGGCATTGTCCCTCGCCTTGAGGGCCTCGATCGAAAGGTCAAGGATTCGCTCGACGAGCCCCTCCAAATGCAGCAGACGGTTGTATAGTTGTGCCAGTGCGCCTTCCATGCCAATCCTCATCGCTCAAACCTCCCCGAACCGGTCATCTGGCAACGTGATATCTGTCGTGCGTTTGGCCTATCCGAAACGTCCCGTGATGTACTCGTTGGTCCGAGGGTCGCGCGGCGCGGTAAAGACCTGGCTGGTCGACCCAAACTCAATCAATTCGCCGGCCAGCAGGAAGGCGGTGTGGTCCGAGATGCGGCCAGCCTGCTGTAGGTTATGCGTCGCGATGACCACGGTGACCTCCCGCTTGAGCTCCTCAATCAGGTCCTCAATCCGCTGGGTCGCTCCGGGGTCAAGCGCCGACGCCGGCTCGTCCATCAGGAGCACTGCCGGATCAACTGCTAGAGAGCGGGCAATGCAGAGCCGCTGCTGTTGGCCACCGGAGAGTTCAAGGGCCGAGCTGTTGAGCCGGTCTGAGACCTCGTCCCAGAGCGCCGCTCTGCGCAGGCTGCGCTCGACAATCTGGGCGAGGCTGCGGCGACCGCGGACCCCGTGCGCCCACGGTCCGTAGGCGACGTTGTCAAAGATGCTCTTGGGGAAGGGGTTTGGCCGTTGAAAGACCATTCCGATCTGGGTTCTCAGTTCGGCCAGGTCGGTGCCAGGCGCATAAATGTCTTTGCCCTCGAAATAGATCGATCCCGACATCGCAACGCCGTGCAGGTGGTCGTTCATCCGGTTGAAACCGCGCAAGAACGTTGATTTGCCGGAGCCAGACGGGCCGATCAGCGCAGTGACGCTGTGCCGTGGCAGTTGGATGCTGATTTCTTTCAGTATCGGTCGTCCATCAAAGCTGAGGCTGAATCTATCAGCGATCAACTCCGCCTGGCTGCCGGCCGCGTCCGGTGCCGCGCCCTGGCTGGTCGGAGACTTGCCTCGTACCTCGACAACGATCTCTGGTCGGCCCGCGTCTTCTGGCCGGGACACGATCGCATCCTCAAGCATCAATGATTCCTCCCAGCCGGCGTTGCCCTGCTGCGAAGCAGGGTGGCCGCGACATTGGCGGTCAGGACCAGGGTGAGCAGCAGGAGTGCCGCACCCCACATCCTTTCCTTTGGCATCTCGGGGATCTGCGTGGCAAAGACGTAGATCTGGTAGGGCAGGGCCATAAACCGGTCGAGCGGTGACACTGGCAGGCGGGGCAAGACGAAGGCGACACCCGTCGCGATGATCGGAGCCGTTTCGCCGGCGGCCCGCCCGAGCCCCAGCAGCGCACCCGTCGTGATGCCGTTGCGTGCCGCCGGCAGCACAACCGTGTATATCGTCTGCCAACGGGTGGCGCCCAGGGCCCAGGCAGCTTCGCGGTACGCCTGAGGGACGGAAAGAAGCGCCTCGCGCGTCGCCGTCACCACGACCGGCAACGTCATGCAGGCCAACGTCAACGCGGCGGCCAGCAGAGACGAGCCAAGGCCGAGGAAGAGCACAAAGAAGGCCAGACCGAACAGCCCGTAGACGATCGACGGCACGCCGGCAAGGTTGAGAATCGACCCGTTGATCAGGGCGAGCATACGGCCAGGCCGAGCGTATTCGGTGAGGTAAATGCCAGCCATAACGCCGAGCGGCACACAGATGATCGCCGTCAGCACCAGCAACAAAAAGGTGCCGTAGAGGGCCGGAAAGACACCGCCGTCGATGCCACGGTTGACCGGCATGCCAAAGACAAACTCAGTCGTGATCGCGCCGATGCCGCGGACAAATACGGTGCCGATCAGGCCGACAGCCGCGGTGAGCGCCACCATCGTTATCAGCAGGACGACCGCCCGCAGCAGGGTCTCCGAGGGAGTGCCTTTTTCACGCCATTCCTGGTTAAACATCGCGGCTACTTACCCCCCTTGGGGCGGGCAATCGCCGGGCCGCCGCCTGCGCCAAGGCCGTATTGGCGACGGCTCTTTTGGGCATATCGCTCGGCCAGCACGCTGATGGTCAGCGTGACAATCAGAAGGACAAAGCCGATGCCAAACAGCGCCCGGTAATGATCGCTGTTGAGAACAGCATTGTTGACCTCAGTCGCGAGGGTTGCGGTCATCGTGCGCATCGGCTGTGTGATGCCCGTCGGTACGGCGATGCGTCCTCCGGCAACCATAAGTACCAACATGGTTTCACCGAGCGCACGGCCAAGCGCAAGTAAGCCCGCTGCCTTGATCCCCGATGACGCGGCTGGGACGGTCACCCGCACCAGGGTCTTCCATTGGGTCGCGCCGAGGGCAAGGCTTGCATCGCGGTAATCACGTGGCACCGCCATCAGTGCCTCGGAGGAGAGGCTGACGATTGTTGGCAGCACCATCACTGCCAGGAGCAGGGACGCGGTGAGTCCGGTCAATCCGGTGTTGAGGTGGAGTAGGTTGCGGATGACGGGAGCCACAATCAGCAGTCCGATCAGGCCGTAGATGATTGAGGGTATGCCACCCAGGACGCCGATAATTGGGCGCATAACCTGAGCGATGCGTGGCGGTGCCATCTCCGCCATGTAGACCGCCGTGGCAAGCCCCAGCGGAAGCGCGATCAACAGCGAGAAGACGGTGACCCAGAGGCTGGCGACAATGAACGGCAGGATCTGAAAGGTCGGTGGCTCGGAGACCGGATACCAGTGCGTCCCGGTGAGGTAGTCCCAGATGTTGACTCGCAATAGGAGCGGCAACGACTCGCGGGCCATGAAAGCTATGATCAGCGCGACGATGGTGACCAGGCCGATGCCCGCCGCCTGGGCGAGCATCCTGGCGCTGCGCTCGGAGGCCAAGCGTTGGCGGGGTGTGCGCGGCTTGGTTAGCAGGTCGCGAAATGAACGATCCTCCGCTGACCGGCTCGTGTCCATGGAGCGCACCTCCTCTCTCCCGAATCTCCTGAAGTCCTTGAGCATCCCATAAGATATCCGGTCAGGCCGGTAGCCGTCGGGGGCTCCGACGCTGCCTGCCCCCGACGGCCGACGCGGGACTCAACGGCGATGCCTGGGTTACTTGACCGGCACAAACCCGAGGTCAGTCACGATTGCCTGGCCCTCGGTACCCATCACGAAGTCGAGATAGGTCTTGATCAGACCGCTCGGGTCGCCGGCGGTGTAGTTGTAGAGCGGCCGCGAGACCACGTAAGTCTTGTCCTTGACGGTTGCCACGGTGGGCAACACACCGGGGGAGCTGTCGTCCTTCTTGACGGCGAGCGCCTGGACCGCTTCGTCAAGGTAGCCGAGGCCGATGTAACCGATGGCCTGTGGGTTCTGGGCAACCTCGTTGTGGATCGCCTGCGTTGAGCTGAGGAACTGCACATTGGCGCCGTATTCGGCGTTTGCGAGCACATGCTCTTTGATGAAGACATGCGTGCCGGAAGCAGTGTCGCGGGCCAGGACCACAATCGTGGTATCGGCGCCGCCGAAATCCTTCCAGTTGGTGACCTCACCCTTGAAGATCTGAGCAAGTTGCGCCATGGTCAGCTCGTTGATCGGGTTGTCCTTGTGCACGACCATCGCAACACCATCGTAGGCGACGATGAATTCCTTGACGTCCTTGCCCGTGCTCTTTTTGACCTCAGCCTTTTCGCTGTCCTTCATCGGCCGTGACATCTGGGCGATGTCGGCGTTTTTGTTGATCAGAGCAGTCGCTCCAGTGCTCGAACCGCCCCCCTGGACTGCCACCGTGTACTTGGCGTTTTTGGCCATGAACTTCTCCGCCCATGCGGCGCCGAGGTTGACGATCGTGTCTGAGCCACGGATGTCGAGCGAGGTCTTGGTCTGGCAGGCACTCAGCGCGACCGAGGTCAGTCCGATTGCCACGATGAGTGCGATCACGAGAAACCGCTTGATGCTCACTTTGATAAGTCCCTCCCAGTAATGGCTCTGTCCGTTAGTCGCTCTTTCGCCTTAACATTAGGCCTCGGGTCGACTTTACACATCATTAACTGGTTAGCCCTATGTTATATCGGTGTTAACAATCGCGGGGAGGGGCAGCGCCCTCCGCGGGCGAAACTCGGCAGAACCGCTCGGCTGTCGCTGGGCGCATACCGAGATGTCTGGAGTGAGCGAAGTGGCGCTAGTCATTGGTTTTGTCGGCAGTCCACGGACGGACGGCAACACGAGTTTCTTGGTGCGCGAGGCACTGGCAGCGGCGGCGGAGGCAGGAGCCGAGACAAAGCTCTATGATCTCAACCAACCGGCGGTACGCGGGTGTCAGGCCTGCATGAAGTGCAAGCAGCCCGGCCATGAAGGACGATGCGCCGTCGACGATGCGTTTACGGCCATGAACCAGGATCTCTGGCGGGCGGACGCTATCGTCTTTGGCGCACCCGTGTACATCGGCGCCTGGAGCGGGCAGGCCAAGAATTTCATCGATCGTTGGTATTGCTTCCGTGGACGAGACGCATATCACTTCCCGCCGATCAAGCGAGCCTTGATGATCTGCACTTGCGGTGCCACGCCGGAGGCCTATCAGGGTCTGCTGGACACGCAAGTCGGTTGGATGCGTGACCGGCTTGGCATGGACACGCACGGGCTGATCGCAGGATCGATGGCCGGCAAGGCCACGGCGTCCTATCGTGCCGACCTTGCGGAGGCGGCTCGACGCGAGGGTGACTGGCTGGTCAAGGGGTGACCGAGATGAACGGGTTGCCGGAAGCGTCTGCCGGCGCGGCCGTCCCTGTCGTCGCCAGGAAGGCGGTGGCGCTTGAGATCGGCTCCGACGGATGGTGCCTTACTCACTATCCGGCCGTTCCTGGGGCAGGTTTCAAAGCCGCCTCGGTGGCAGCGGCGATCGAGCAACTCGATGATCGTTGGACCGAAGAGATCAGGTGGCTAAGTGCGCGGGGTCTGCAACCGCTCGCCATTGCGGCAGATGATCTGACGTCAAGCGGCGGCAAGATCGGTGGGCTACAGGCAACAGGCAGTAGGGGTTTCGAGGTCATCGAAGTCATCCAGACCGACGTGCTCGCCGCAACCGGCGATACTGAGGCTTACCTGCGGCTTTTTGGCCAGTCTTTGACGCCGTCACTCGTGGAGCAGGGGCTGGCCTATCTGGCCGCTGGACGCGCATCGCTGCTGGCTCTTGTTGCCGCACAACCAGCCGACTGGCTTGACCTCAGGCCCGCGCAGGGCAAGCGCTCGCCACGGGAGGTCCTCCACCACCTGGCGGACGCAGAGCTGTTTTATCTGGTGCGGCTGTGGTCGGACCAGGCTGAGGCACGCGAGCTGTGGGCCAGGTGGTCGGGGCGCGGCGAGCCAGAACTGCAACGGCTTGCCGCAATCAGGGAGCGGTTTGTCGCGACGATTGAGTCGCTGGCTGAGGATCGGCGAGCGCTGGTCACCGTGCATGATCCGCATGCCGAGCGCTGGACGCCGTTCAAGGTGCTGTACCGGGCAATCTGGCACGAGCGTTACACGACCAGGCTCCTCTGAGGTGGGCGGCATGCGCGATCCGACGACTGTGATCATTGACGGGTACAACTTGATCAAGCGCGTCCCCACGCTCTCGTCGCGCCTCGGCGGCGAGGGTGGCCTCAACGCCGCCCGGTCATACCTGCTGGGCAGCTTGCGCGCCTACCAGGCCAGGCGCGGCCGTCGCGTCGTGCTCGTTCTGGACGGCCCACGGGATAGCCGGTCGGACTTCGGCCCGGTCGAGGTTGTCTATGCCGTCAAGGCCGATGATGCTGTTGTGAGCCATGCCGGACCGGATTGCCTTGTGGTATCATCGGACAACGAGGTGCGGCGGGCCGCCATTGGGCGCGGGGCGGCAGTCCTTCTTAGCGAAGACTTCTGGCAGGCGCTTGTCGCATCTACCGCGCCGCGTCGCACTCCGTCGCGGTCGCCCGGTGGCAACCCCCGCGGCGGCACCGGTGGCAATCAGGACGATCAAGAGGGCTCTGCAGGTCGCAAACCCGGCAAGGGCAACCCACGACGCAAGTCCAAGTCCCAAAAACGGCGCGAGCAAGCCCATGCCGACTTGATGCGCCGCGTATAGAGGTATGGCAGCGGAATACGGAGGTTACCTGGTGGCACACGAGAGCAAGCTCAAGCTAGACACAACGTTTGGCCGGAGGCCGCGGCCGGACAAGGTCAAAATGCTGGCGCTTGATATTGACGACACCTTGACCGGTCCGGATGGGCGCATAACCGCGGCCAACCTTGCCGCCGTCCAGGCCGCGATGCAGCAAGGGGTGCTCGTCACCATCGTTACCGGCAGGCGTTACCGCAGCTCCGCGCAGCGATTTGCCGACGATATCGGTCTCCAGGGCCCAATAGGCTGCCATTACGGTCGAGCGCTGGTCAACCACCCGGCCGGTGATTTCATGCGGAGCCATCCCGTGCCGGAGAGGATCTGCCGCCTGGTGCTCGAGTTTGCCGCCCAGCACCGAGCCTCACCATCTCTATGCGCCGACGAAGTCTTCTACTTCGGCCGCTTCGCCCAGGCCGAGTCAGTCGAAGGTCGGACCTTTCCCCTGACCAAGGTAGTCGACAACCTGATGGCCGTGGTCGACGAGTTGGGGGATCGCGTGATGTCGCTGTCGATCAGCGGTCCGGATGCTGCCGCCGTGCAGGAGTTGCTGCGAGGCGAAACCGCCGCCGGCCAGGTCGTCGTACACTCGCAGCGGATCACCGGCAACGCGGAGTCACTTGTCGTCGTCCTCGCCGGTGATAGCGATAAGGGCACGGCGCTGGTCGATCTGTGCGGCATTCTCGGGGTTGATCCGGCGGAAACCGTGGCCCTCGGTGACTCCGAGGCAGATGTCCCGCTCTTGCGGGCGGCCGGGTATGGCATAGCGATGCCGTGGGCAGAGGTCGAGGTCCGCGCCGCAGCTGACCACGTCGCCGTCGGCGGCCCCACTGACGCGACCGCCAATGAGATTACTTCACTGCTGGGCCTGCGGCAAGGCTAACTGCCGGCCGACCCGGCGCTAAGGGTTACCGTGCCGGTCGGTGAATGTGCTTTTCGCGTACCTGTAGGATCAAGATCGCCGCGATCAACGCGCAGCCTGCCAAGAGCCGCCACGCCAACTGGTAGTTGCCCGTGTTGTCCAGTAACCGGCCAAACAGCGGCGGGCCGAGCAGCGAACCCGCGTAGCCGGTAAAACTGCCCAAACTGGTGACGATGCCGATCGCTTGTGGCGGCGACAGCTCGGCACGCAGTACGGTGACCATCCCGACCCAACCCAGCGCACCAAGCCCCGCTACCAGGCAGACCCCAATCAGTAGGCCATAGCTGCCGCCACCCGCTGCCGGCAGGAACCAGAGCGTCGCGGCCGTTAACAGCCCGAGCCCGGCGATGATTGGAACCCTGCGACCACCAAACAGCGCATCGCTGACGGTACCCCAGCCAAACCGGCCAATCGCGCCACCGATCTGCACCGCTGCCAACGCGGCGCCGGCTGCCACCATCTGCAACGAGGTTTCGGCGGTCAGAAAGCTCACCAACCAGCCGACCAGCGTACCTTGCACCGCGAGAAAAAACAGCCCCGCCACGTTGGTAAACCAGATGTCTCGGCTGGCCAGCGCCTGCCGCAGTGCGGCTCCGCTGCTGGTCGCGCGCGAGGACTCGCGGCGATGACCGGGCGTACTCTCATCCGGGTGCGTACGGTAGAGCAGGTGACAGAGGACAGTGCAGACAGCGCAAAGGACCGCGGCAAACAGCAGAGCTCCCCGCCAGCCAGCGCGCAGGGCCAGAGCCGGCAAGGCGATGGACGCGATTGCGCCACCCAGAGGCACGCCCGTTTGCTTGATGCCCATCATCGTGCCGCGCAGACGTGGTGGCGCCCAGTGCATGACGGCCTTGGTCGTGGCCGGATATACCGACCCGAAACCGACGCCGGAAAGGATCAGGCAAAGATAGAGCAGGGCAAAGGTTGAGGTGCTGGCGGCGATCGCGACGCAGATGGCCATGGAAGACAGACCGATGGAAAGCGATAACCGAACACCGAGCCGGTCGATCAGCCACCCGGCCGGCAGCACGGTAATAAAACCACCCAAGAAGAAGGCGCTGGTTAGCATGCCGATCTGTGTCTTGCTCAGCACCAATTCCTGGCTCAGCAGGGGCACGAGCGTCGGAAAACCCTGAACGGTGAAAGCCTCCGTTGCCTGGGCCAGGGTGATCGCAATCAGGACCAGCCACCCGGTCCGGGCGGCACCACTCGACTGCGGCTTGGACGTCATCCGGTCATCTCCATGCCACCGTGCACACCAGCTGCGGCGGCTCGGAGATTCTGCCGTTAGCGCAAGCTTCGTGCGACGAAAAGAATAGCCGTCGTTATTCGCTACCCGGCGACCGCCTCCTGCCGCACTCTCAGGCAGCGAAGCGTCTCCAACCGGCGCCTAGTGCCCCCAACCCGCGGCAACCAGTACGGCGAGGAATAATGCCTTGATGCCCGGGATCATCGACTCGAGATGTACCGTATCGCGCACTGTATGCCCGGCGCTTCCGGTTTTTGCGCTGATAGTGACAGCCGACAGGCCCATCCCGATCGGCACGTTGGCATCGGTGCTGCCAGATCGCAGTTGGGGCTCGACGCCCATCGCCCGGTAGACGGCCTGCAGCATCTGTATCAACGGCGCGTCGGCCGGCACAGCGCCTGCGGCGCGGTCGCCCAGCAGCTCCATCTCATAGCTGACCCCTTCGGCCTCCGCTCCAGCTGCTACCGCAGCGCGGACCGCGCTCTCCAGCGTGGCAAGCTCGTCGGCGCTCTCCGACCGCATGTCAACTTGCATCCACGCCGACGCCGCGATCGTGTTGACCGACGTCCCGCCACCGATCACGCCGACGTTGTAAGTGGTTTTTGGCAGGGTGGGGACGGAGATCCCGGCAATGCCGGCGATCATGCGGCCGAGGCCGTGGATGGCACTGGGAATGCCGAACGCTCCGTAGCTGTGGCCACCGGCGGTGGTGACGGACACGCGGAACCGGCGACTGCCGACAGCGCGGTGGCAGATTGTGCCGTAGCTGCCGTCAACCGGGAGGATGATCTCGGCCCGCTTGTGCAGGTCGTGCATAGCTTGCTTCATGCCGCGCAGGTCGCCGAGCCCCTCCTCGCCGGCCGTGCCGACAAAGATGACCTCGCGTGGCAACGCAAAGCCATGCTCCTTGAGCAGCCGGGCAACGAGAAGGATCGCTGCGACGTTGGCGGAGTTGTCGCTCACTCCAGGTGCGGTAAGGCTCATGCCATGGCGTACCACAGTGCAGTCGGTGTCGGCGGGAAAGACGGTGTCGATGTGTGCTGCCAGGAGGACGGCGCGGCCCTGGCTCCCGTCGGCGGCTGGAAAGACGCCGATCGCGTTTGGGGCGGCGTCCACGTGCACCTCGGTCAAGCCGTACTCGCGCATTAGGCCGGCGACGAAGTCTGCCCGCTGGGCCTCTGCGAACGGCGGCGCCGGCACTTCGCAGATCCTCGTCGTCAGTGACGCCGCATCCTCAAGCATCCCATCGATCGCGGCAAAGACCTGTTGGACCTCTTGCCTGGCAAGCACGGTCGCGACGCTTCTTGCGTAGTCCATCTCAGGGCGGCCTCCTTGGGGTCAGATTAGGTGCCTGCTAGATACTCGCTAGAAGACGAGACGATCGTCGCTCAGCTTGTAGTCAGCGAGATCGAGTTTGCGAATGATCGCCAGTCCGAAGGGGCAGCGCGGCTCGCATTCGCCACATGCTGTGCATTGGCGGGCAGGCATCCCGAGCCGGCCATACTCCTGGCGTGCCTCATCCTGGTTGTGAAACCAAAACCGCAGACGCTCCCGCATGCCGTACTCGGCCGCACTGCGAATCACGCCGTCGCGCATTTGCCGGTCATACCATCCCTCAAGCTCAAACACCCTGGGAATCGGTACGCCTGCCGGACATGGCAGGCACTTGTCGCACTGGCGACACACGTAGGTGCCCAATTCCGGTGCGGTCGCAAAGAGCCTGTCCCTCTCCGTCGGGCCGAGGGGGGCATAGGTGCGGGCGATGTGGAGGTCAAGGTCGAGTTGCGCGGCCGTGTTGATGCCGGTGACCACACTCGCTACCGGCAGGCTTAGTGCATACGCAAACGCATCCTCGGCCGACCGCGCCAGCAGGCCGTCGGCCAGCGGCTTCATGGCGAGGATGCCAGTGCCCGCGGCGGCTGCCTGGGGCAGAAGCACGTCCTCGACCGCGGGGAAGTTGAACCGGTCGAAGTAGTTGAGTCCCGTCATTAACACGTCAAAGTCAAACTGTCGCAGAGCAGCGATAAGGGCGTCCGGCAGCCCGTGTGCGGTGATCCCGATGTAATGGATCAACCCCTGATCCCTGGCTGCCACCGCAGCCTCAAGCGCGCCGCCGGGAGCCGTCAGCGCCGCCAGGTCCGCCAGCCTGCCGACGGAGTGCATAAACAGGATGTCAAGATGGTCACAGCGCAGACGAGCTAGACTGGCCTCCAGATCGGCGCGGCAACCTCTGCCGTCGCGCGCGGTTGTCTTTGAGGCAAGCACATACTCCCGCCGCCGGTGGGCGACCGCCTGGCCAATCTTGGCCTCTGACGCTCCGTCGCCGTAGCTGGCAGCGGTTTCAATGTAATTGCCGCCTTGATCGAGGTAGCTGTTGAGCAGGTAACCGGCATCCTTGAGCGATGCCTCGACGAGGTGGTAGCCGCCAAAACCGATGATTGACAGCGAGAGCCCGGTGCGGCCCAGCGCCCGATGCGGCAACGCGGGTGAATCTGACAAGGTCTCTGCACCTCCTCTGTTTGGCTAACGGGAGCTTCTGCGCCGAGCGCACGCTTCCCCTCCTCGTCGTCGACGTCACTCGCATGGGTCAAAAACACGCCATGCAGGAATGTAATTGCAGATGACGAAAAACAGACCTGCCGAATACATGGCGCGGTTATGTTGTGTCGTGTGGGGCGTGGGCGGCACCCTTTATTCCCTCAATCATCGCCCACGCTGCGTCAACGGCATCTGGCAATCAGCCCGAGCACACCGTCGACGATCTTCGGCAATATCAACCAGAAGGAGGTGCAAGTCAGCCGGCAGGCCCGGCAAGCAGTCCATGTTCTCATTCATCGGGAGGTGAAATTGCTTGATCGCTCCAAACCAGACGTGGACCCTGATCTTTGAGGCGGCGTTCAGTATCGGACTCATCATCATGATCACGCGCTCGCGCAAGGGCCTCAAGGTTCCCGCCATCCGCAAAGTGTCCGGCCTCGAGGCCTTGGACGAGGCCATCGGTCGTGCGACAGAGCTCGGCCAGCCGGTCCATTACTCCCCGGGCATCGGCGACTTCCAGAACTCGCAGACACTAGCCTCATTTGCTATCCTTGGCTATGTCGCGCGGATGTGCGCCAAGTACGACACTCGCCTGATTACCACCAACCGCAACCCGGTCGTCTACTCGGTTACTGAGGAAATCGTCCACCAGGCATTTGTTGCTGAGGGCCGGTCAGACTCATTCGTGGCCGACGACGTCCGCTTCATGTCTGACGACCAGTTTGCGTACGCCTCTGGCGTTCTCGGCATCATGGCGCGCGAGCACGTCGCGACCAACGTCATGATGGGCGCCTTCTGGGCTGAGTCCCTGATCTTTGCCGAAGCCGGCGCAATCAGTGGCGCAATCCAGATCGCAGGCACAGCCAACACCCACCAGATCCCGTTCTTTGTCGCGGCTTGCGACTATGCGCTGATCGGTGAAGAGCTCTATGCCGCAAGCGCCTATCTGTCCAAGGACCCGGTTTTGATCGGCAACTTGGTCGGCCAGGACTTTGGCAAGATCTTCGGTGTGGTCATTATCCTAATCGGCACAATCATGGCGACGATGGGCAACAACAGCCTGTCAGCGCTAATGAAGAAGTAGGGAGGTGATACTGTGCGTAAAGAAGTCCCAATTGTCATCTGCGCAGCGGCGGCACTGATCTATGTCCTATCTACATTCATCAACCCGACCACTTCGCCATTCCTCGGCAAGCTCAAGGGCGACCTGGATACTTGGTACCTTCTCGTCTACGCGGTTGCGTTCGCAGTCGGCCTGATCAACCTTGCACAGATTCACCTCCGCAAGGTGACCCAGCAGCGGCAGGACTGGCAGTTCAGTATCGTCCTGCTCGGATTCATGGCGACCACCCTTATTTTCGGTATCTTCACCACCGGCAAGGGCCCGGTGACCGACTTCCTGTACCAGTATTTCTTTGTTAATCCGCGCGCAACAATGTACTCGATCCTGGTCTTTTACATCTCCTCAGCTGCATACCGCGCATTCAGGATCAAGACCTTTGAGGCCTCGATCCTGCTCGTTGCCGCGGTTATCATGATGCTTGGCCAGGCGCCAATCGGCGAGGTCATCTGGTCTCAGATCCCCAAGATGTCCGCCTGGATCCTCAACTACCCCAACGCCGCAGGCATGCGCGGTATTACTATTGCTGCAACCCTTGGTGGTGTCGCTACTGCCCTCCGGATCGTTCTGGGCATTGAGCGCGGCCACCTCGGCGGCGGCGGCGAGTAGGAGGTGCGCTGACTATGTGGCAAAAACTGCAAAACGTTGACCGCCGCGTCATCTATGTTTTGATGATGATTGTGTGTGTCTATGCGCTGCTCAACCCGATGGGCCTCCCAATCAGCATCAATGAGACGACCCGGATGGCCTATGACAAGATCCAGGCACTCCAGCCTGGCGATATCGTCTGGCTCGGCTACGAGTTCTCCGCCGGCGGCGTGCCGGAGCTTGTCCCGGCTATCAAGGCCACGGCCAAGATGGCGTTTGAGAAGGGTGCCCGGATCGTCTCCGGCACCATGTGGCTCGAGGGGCAAAACCTTGGTGGCGCCGCTCTGAGGGAAATGGCCGACCTGCAAGGCAAAGTCTACGGTGTGGACTATGTCCAGATCGGCTACAAGCCGGGCGGCCAGGTCTTCCTGGAGCGCGCGGTTGACGACCTCTGGGATGCCGCGGTCGGCATCGATGAGAACGGTGCGGACCTGGCCACGCTCCCGCTGATGGAAGAAGTCAAGAGCATGGCCGCGTTCGACTTGATCTTCATCTACTGCACCGGTAACCCGGGCGACAAGGAATACGTCAAGATCGTCGGCGACCGCCTCAATGTTCCCATCTGCAGCTCGGTCGTCTCGGTTAGTGTTCCTGAGTCGATGCCGTTTGTGCGTTCTGGCCAGCTCGCCGGCCTGCTGATGGGCATGCGCGGCGCGGCCGAGTTTGAAATCCTGGCTAAGATCCCAGGCAACGCCGTATCCGGTATGGACGCCCAGTCACTCTCCCACGTTTTGATCATCGTCTTCATCATCGTGGGCAACCTAGCGTTCCTGCTAGGCGGCAAGAAAGGGGGTCGGGTGTAGATGGATACAGCAACCCTCGGCATCTGGTCCGCAGCGATCATGACGCTGTTCCTTTACAGCTACATCTTCGTTGACAACCCGTTCTTCAAATTCGCGGAGCACGCGTACATCGGTGTCGCCGCGGCATACGGCATGGTCCTCCAGATCGACAACATGATCCGGCCGACCATCAAGACCAAGCTCCTCGTCCAGGGCCAGTGGATCCTGATCATCCCGATCATCCTTGGCCTGATGATCTACACCCGGTACTTCAAGAGCATCAACTACATCGCACGGTATACCGTGGCCTTCATGGTCGGCGTCGGCGCTGGCGTTGTTCTTGCCCGCGACTTCCGCGCGTCGTTCATGCTGCAGGTGGCCGACACTATGCGTTCGGTCACTGGCCCTGGTGGTGTCGAAAACCTAATCGTCATGGTCGGTGTAGTCACGACCTTGACCTACTTCTTCTTCACCCTGGAGCAGAAAGGGTTTGTCGGCGTGACTGCCAAGATCGGCCGCTGGACGATGATGATCGCCCTCGGCGCCGCATTTGGCAACACGGTTATGGCCCGCGTCTCTCTGTTCCTCGGCCGGGTGCAGTTCTTGCTCGGCGACTGGCTAGGCATTCTGTAGCAGCGCTGTTGCTGCTCGCAGACTAGTCTGAGGATATCCGCGTCCAAGGCCGGGCGGCTTACAGCCGCCCGGCCTTGCTCAATGCAATCAAAGGTGGTGGCATCGCGATGAGCGGACAAGACGGCATCTTGGAGATTATCGGGCCAGTCATGGTGGGGCCATCCAGCTCGCACACTGCCGGCGCGCTGCGGTTGGCCCGGCTGGCGCGGGCGGTCTTGGGAGGGCAGCCCCAACAGGCGACGCTAGGCCTGCATGGTTCGTTTGCCAAGACCGGCGCCGGCCACGGCACTAAGCTCGCGCTGACTGCGGGACTGCTTGGGATGGCCGTCGATGACGTGCGTCTGGCAAAGGCCGACGAACTGGCGGTGGCTGCCGGGGTGGATGTGTGTTTCGAGGCCGTGGACCTTGGCGTCGGCGCACACCCCAACACCGTCGTTTTTGACCTGCGTACCGCCGATGGACATCAGGCCCACCTAGTCGGCGCATCGCTCGGCGGTGGCTCAGTGCAGATGACCGAGGTCAACGGCTTTGCGGTGAATCTAAACGGCTTGCTGGACACGATGCTGTTTGCGCACGCCGACTGGCCGGGTGTGGTTGCGCGTCTGGCATCGGCCATGGCCTTGTTTGACCTCAACATTGCGGCGATGCAGGTCAGCCGCAAGGGCAAGGGAGGGCAGGCGTTGACAGTGCTCGAGCTTGACCATCCCTGTCCCGAGGTCCTCTGTACAGCTATCGCCGCGTCGCCGCAGATCCTGTGGTCAGCCAAGGTGGCCAGGATCGACGCTGCCGGAGCAGATCAATGAGCGAATCCGTGGATGGATCATTGCTGCCGGACAAGGACCTAACCTTTGCCAAAGTGGTGGTCCTAGCTCAGCACGCTGGCGGGCTAGCTCTGGCTGCGCGTGAGATGGAGTCTGCATCTACGGGTCTCCCTGTTGGCGAGCTGGACCGGCTGATGGCCGGGCGCCTGGCGGTGATGCGTGAAGCCGCGGAGCGCGGATGCGCGGGGCCGGTGATCTCGCGCACGGGAACGACAGGTGGCGATGCTTTTCGTCTTTGTGTGGCGACTGGTCGCGGTGGCATCCTCGGCGGCCCGTTGACCCGTGCGGTTGCCCGGGCGTTGGCCATCGCTGAGGTCAATGCAGCGATGGGGCGGATTGTCGCCGCCCCGACGGCCGGCTCCTGCGGCATCGTTCCGGGAGTCCTGTTGACCGTCGCGGAGCAATGCGGCCTTGGCGACGACAAGATAGTCGAGGGGCTATGGGTCGCTGGTCTGGTTGGCCAGGTGATCCAAGGTCGCATCGCGCTCTCGGGTGCCCAGGGCGGTTGCCAGGCGGAGTGCGGTGCAGCAGCGGCGATGGCTGCGGCCGCCGCATGCCATCTTGCCGGCGGCGATGCCCAAGCCTCGACCCATGCCGCGGCAATCGCCCTAAAGAACCTGCTCGGCCTGGTCTGCGATCCCGTCGCGGGGCTGGTTGAGGTGCCGTGCATTAAGCGCAATGCGGGTGGCGTCGCAATTGCCTTGGCGGCGGCGGAGATGGCGCTGGCCGGTATCCGTAGCGTTATCCCACCGGACGAAGTTGTCATGGCGATGGCCGAGATCGGCCACGGGCTTCCGCTCGCTCTTCGTGAAACTGGCGAGGGAGGGCTCGCGGCCACTCCCACCGGGCGGGCGATTGCAGCTGCGTTGGCCGAAGATGGCGATCTGGGCGCCAGTGACGCATCGGTGAGCGGCAGTGTTACCGGGAGTGAGCGGAAATGCTAACCTGGCTGGTCAAGACCGAGCCGGGCGAGTACTCCTTGGCCGATCTTGAGCGTGAACGGGTGACAGTTTGGGACGGGGTGCGCAATGCGCTGGCACTGCGCCACATGCGAGCGATGCAGCAGGGGGACCGGGTGCTCATCTACCACAGCGGCACGGAGCGAGCAGTCGTTGGCCTGGGCCGTGTGGCGCGGACCGCCTATGCGGCGCCGGACGGTAGCACCGTCGTTGATATCGCCTACGTTGAGCGGCTGGCACGGCCAGTGTCCTTGGCCGCGATCAAGGGGGAGCCAGGGCTTGTGGGGTGGGATCTGGTACGGTTGCCGCGCCTGTCGGTGATGCCGGTGCCGGATGAAGCATGGTTGTTCGTCAGCAACCACTAAGAGATTGATAGATATTGCAGGCAGTTGCCGCGTCAGCGCCAGTCTGTGGTACCATTAAGGGGACAACAACCTGGAGGTGGGCTAGATGACGTCAATTGCACAGCACATCAAGTCTGCGGACTGGAAGGCGGAAAAGCACTCGCCGAGCATCGAGTGTCCCGAGACCGTTGAGGCTGGTAAATCGTTTGCGGTTGCCCTGGGCGTTGGCACCGCGATCGGTCATCCCAACACGACTGAGCACCACATCCGTTGGATCAGTCTGCACTTCAAGCCGGCGGCCGGCAATTTCAGCTTTGACCTCGGCCGGTTTGAATTCAACGCCCACGGCGAGTCGCCCAAGGGAGCAAATGAGGGGCCGGCTTACACTGTGCCGGCAGTCACGGCGCACCTGACCCTCAAGGAAAGCGGCACGCTGCATGCCGTTTCTTACTGCAACATTCACGGCCTGTGGGAAAGCGCCAAGGAGATCGTCGTCAAGTAAGGGCCAACCGGACTCAACCGGACAAGGGTGCCATGTGCGTGGGCCCGGCGCGCGCGTTGCTGCGCGTGCCGGGCCCACTTTTCTGCATTGTCACCCTATTGTTACCCTAACGTGCGCGGATCCCGGTCCAGGGCTGCGTGCCGATCCGTTTGGTTGCCCAGTACGCCACGGCAAATTCGCCGACCGCCCCCGCCAAGAGGCCAAAGGCGCCGATCATTGCGCCGGCGCCGGGAAACAGGACGGCCATGCCAAAGACGACCAGCGCCATCGCCGCCAGGTTGGCTCCCTTGGCGAGGCCGATCGCGCCGGTCGTACCGTTGCGCAGTAACCGACCGACCGAGACCTCAGTGGCAACGAGCGCCAGCGGCAAGGTCGACAGCACGAGCAGTACCCCTTTGGACGGCCCGATCAGGGCATCCGCGGCACCAACGATATCGCGCAAAAACCACGATGCGACGCCGGTGATGGTCAACGTCAGCATGGCGACGCTGATAACCGCGGCGAGCTTCATCGCAAATGCCTGCAGGCTGCGCAGGGATCGCTCGTCATTCCAAAAGACGACCACCACCTGGCGGAAACCGCCCTGGACATAGGCGATCAGAAGCCATGCGGCGTTCCACGCCACCTGGTAGGTGGCGATGGCGGTTTCGGGGTCGGCCGATCGGGCCATGCCGAGGTTGAGGATTGGCTTGCCCAGCGACCACATCAGGCTGGACGCGATCAACGGCAACAGGAACGCCCATATCTGCGCATTGGCTGGCGGCGGTGCTCCATCCTCAGGCTCGTCCGGCAGTTGGCGGTAGACGCGTCGTGCCATGACCAGGGCGAATAGTCCTTCGACGGCCATGCCGGAGACCCACAGGATACCGCCGATTGCCCCACCGTGCAGGGATAGCACCCGGGGCAGGATTGCTGAGGCAATCACGATGTACACAAGGCGCAGCACGACGCCGGCAGTCATTAGGTGCGTCTTGCGCCGGAGCATCAGCACGCTCTGCGATGCACCGCGCATGGTAAAGATGATCGGTAGCGGCAGGCACACCCGGATCGTGGCGGCGATGCCGTCAGAAAGGTGTGGCGGCGCATTGAATACGCCCTGGTAGAGCCACGTCCCAAAGCCCGTCCAGCCCGCCAGAGCGAGCAGGACCGTAACGCCGGCGATGATTTGGAACATCACGCGCAGGCCGACGCCAAACGAGCGTTTGTCGCGTCCCCGGGCCAGCAGCCATTGGTTGCCGGTACCGGCCGGAACGGCGATGATGTCGGCGATGCTCTGGCCAACCGAGAAAGCGGCCAACGCGGCGGCGGCTTCAAAGGTCTTGGCCATCGCGGAGTTCATCACGTTGAAGATGACCGCGTAGAACATCGTGGTCGCCGCGAGCGGGATGTAGAATTTGATGATCTCGGCGTTGGTTAGGATCGACGCCCTTGGTGCGGCGGATGCAGGCTGTGCTTGCGACACTTTCGTTTGGACCTCCGGTCTGGCGGATTGTCACTTGCGCCCGGCGGCGCCGTCAGCGCAATAGGGACATCATAGCACAGTTACGCAAGCCGAAGTATTCGCTGGGAGCGCAGGGTGCTTGAGGGGCCTTGGCACGGCATGCTCCGCCGATGTATACAGATAACAGATGCCAGCATTTTCCCGCCAACGGGGATCGGGGTGGATGGTGTGAAGGAATTCAACCCAGTGATCGTGGTCGACGGCAAGGCGTATCACAGGACCATGCTCAAGACCCACACGATCATGCGCGGCGAGGACGTCGGCGATCTCCTTGTGCAGTACGCCAAACCTCTTTTGCAGCCTGGAGACATCGTGTTTATGGGCGAAAAAGCGACTGCCGCGAGCCTTGGTCGGGCGATTCCCGTCGCCGAGATCAATCCCCGGCCGCTGGCCAAGTTCCTGGTCAAGTTTGTCTGGAAGACGCCTTACGGCGTCGGCCTGAGCGTACCGGTGACCATGGAGATGGCGATCCGGGAGGTAGGCGTGCCGCGCATCCTGGTGGCGGCGGTGATCGGCGGCGCATGCAAGTTGATTGGGATCCGGGGCGTGTTTTATCGCATTGCCGGCCGCCGGGCACGCTCGATTGATGGTCCTGGCGACTACGTGCTCCCCCCTTATAATCACTACGTCGTCCTGGCGGTCGAGGAGCCGGATGAGGTCTGCCGCAAGGCGAGCGCCAAAGTCGGTGCCCCGGTCGCGATAGTCGACGCCAATGACTTTGGTTTTAACTTGATTGGCGTGTCCGATCCCGCGCTACGGCAATTTCCCTGGGCCGGTGTGCTCAAGGACAATCCCGCCGGGCAGAGCACACAAAGCACGCCGTTTGGTATTATCCGGCCGCTTGGGGCGGCAGGCGCGACGTCACCGACCGCCACGACCGAAGGCTAGCCAGCACCGGCCGGCTAGCCCCAGATCCCACGTCCTGCACAATGTATCCGCCGCAGCGCATGATGCCTACTGCTGCATTTGGCCTTCCGCCGGCTAGATCTCGTCCAACGGCCACAGCGGCCGCCGCGCTTTGCGATAGGTGAAGTGCTTGAGGTTGGGGCTGGCAAACCCGGGGCAGTCGACCTCGAGGATCTCCGCCGCAAACGGCTCGTAGGCCGCACGGAAATGGCCGCGCGACTTGACGATCAGTATCCGCATATCGGTTGGCTCGATCCCGATGTGGCGGAAGATCTCAGGATCGTTGGGGGCCAGGCGGTTGCTGGTGATGATGAGCTGTACCCCACCGACCTCCAAACGTGCGCATAGCCCCGCGGTGCTCTCCACGCCCGTGCTCATCGGCCCCTTGTTGATGAATCTGCCGTCGGTCAGGGCCCGCACGACGCCGGTCACCGGAGTGGGTAAGCCGTGCGATGGCTCTGTCTTACCGCCAAGGCTCAGCGAGACCGTGGCGCCAGGGCCAGCCCGGCGACATTCTTCAGCGGCGGCGCTGTCAACGATCTGGGCAAAGCCAACCTCCTGCGCGCTTGCGTCCAGTAACGCGCGGAGCAGCACCGTCGTGTCGCCCGAGCCGCCACCGCCCATGTTGTCGGCGACATCGGCAAGGATTACCGGTTTGCGACTGGCCGCCATGGCATGGCGCACGGCGTCCGCCGGTTGCCACAATTGCTTGAGAAACTCATGGCGGATCTCCCAGGCATAGGTGGCGATGTCGGCGCAGATCTTCTCGGCCAACTGGGGCTGAGCATCGGTCAAGGCGAGGACAGATAGCCCGCCAAACTCGACGTCCGTGTAGGGAAATCCCCCAAACACCGAAACGTTGCGGACACCCGGCATGGCCTCGTACTGTCGGGCTCGCTCAAACAGTTTGACCATGGGACCCTCGGCGGTCCGCATGTTGATGGTCGGCGGCATCATCTGTGTTTTTTGTAGGCGCATCACCGGCCTCAGGCTGCCGGCCCAGAGATCCTGCAGCGCGGCAAAGGCCTCGATCGCCCGTTCGTACCCGTCGACATGCGGGTTGGTGTCAAAGCCAAACAAGCAGTCGGCGTTGTCCACCATTTGCTGGGTCATGTTGCCGTGCAGGTCAAGGGTCGAAACAACGGGCATGTCCGGCCCCACTGCGGCGCGCACTCGCTGCAGGATATCTCCCTCTCCGTCATCAAGGCCAGCGACAACCATCGCGCCGTGCAGGCAGAGCGCGACGCCATCCAACCCCTGCTTGGCTGCCGTCTGGATGGTCGCCAGCAGGTGCCCGACGATGTGCTCGTATGCATCGCGCTCGATGGTGCCGGAAGGAACGGCGTTGGCCGAGATCGCGGGGATCAGTTCGACGCCGGCCTTGCTCGCGGCCTCGATGTAGCCGCCCAGGCCCGTGTGCGTGCCGCGGTATCGCTCAATTACCTCTGCATCATAGACAAGCGACCGCTGCCGGAAATGCTCCAGTTCAGTCTTGATCGGCGAAAACGTGTTTGTCTCATGGCTAAACTCCCCGATCACAACTCTGCGGGTCATCATCCGCCACCTCCTGGCGGTGGTTTCCGTGAGTATTGCGGTACTCCCTGCCGCAACGCAGGACCGCGGGGTGGCGCAAGCTAAGTACTCCGACATGATGCGCAACATCGACTGGAGGTATTTCACTTGCGATTGACGACCTTCCGGATCGGCACGGGCGAGCCGCGCGTCGGGCTTGCGCTTGCCGATGGGGCAATGCTCGATCTGCACTACCTGGCCGCCCGCGACCCTGCCGCCAAGGAGGCCTGGGCGACCGATATGGTCGAGCTCATCGCCGGCGGCGAAACCGCTTTGGCCTGGCTCAAGGCCCAGGCTGCGGCAACTCCGCCCGCGGGCGCCGTTGTCGCCGCAGGCGCTTATCAGCTGCTGGCACCGATACCGCGGCCACGCAAGAACATCTTTTGCGTCGGGCTCAACTACCGCGACCACGTTGCCGAGCACGACAACAAGCGCAAAGAGCCGAGGGCGCTGCCGACGATTCCCGTGTTCTTCAGCAAGCCGCCGACCTGCGTCATTGGCGATGGGGCTGATATCCCCTGGCATCCGGTGACCGACAAGCTTGACTACGAGATCGAGCTTGCCCTGGTCATCGGACCTGGTGGCAAAGACATCCCCGCCGCAGAGGCTTGGCAGCACGTCTGGGGGTTGACCATCCTCAACGACGTCAGCGCGCGCGACCTGCAGTCGGCTCATGGCGGCCAGTGGTTCAAGGGCAAGGGCCTTGACGGTGCTTGCCCGCTTGGGCCGTGGATTGTGCACCGCTCAGCGATCGCTAATCCGGCCGATCTCGACTTTGTCTCCAAGGTCAACGGTGAAGTGCGGCAAAAGTCCAACACCAGCATGATGATATTTGACGTGCCGACGATCATCGAATCACTGTCTGCCGGCCTGACCCTTGAGGCAGGCGACATCATCGCGATGGGGACGTGCTCAGGCGTTGGCGCTGGTTTTGAGCCGCCGCGGTTTTTGGCCGACGGCGATCTGGTTGAGATGACCATCGAGGAGATCGGCACGCTGAGCAACCGGGTTCGCCGCGTGGAGCGCGGGTAGGGGATAGTGGATAGGCGATAGCACTAACAGCTGACAGCCGATGAGCGGAGGCGCCTCGTGAGCATCGGGCGCCTCCGCTTAGGTTGGTGACATCCCGACCATTCGTCTGCCGCCCGGCAGGCGAATTGTTTTTAGTCGCGAAATGTGCGGGGTTATTGTCGTCGTTTGGGAGGTTCATTCTGGATGAACGAGGAGTCCCGCGGGACCAATTGGCCGCAATACCGGCTGGTCATTGGCCTTTCGTTCTTGCAGTCATTGATCTGGGGCCTGGTTGTGGCAATGTTTCCGCTGTATGCGCGCGAGCTTGGCGCGGCCGAATTCACGATCGGCAGCCTTGCCGCCGTACATCCGTTGCTGTCGGTGATCGCCGCCGTGCCCATCGGCATGCTGGGGAGCCGCATCGGCCGGCGCGGGATGTTCTACCTCGCTTACGCGTTTTCGCTGGCCGCGGCGGTTGCCTACATGTTCACCCGCACGCCCGCGTCGCTCATCCTGCCGCAGTTGTTCTTTGGCCTGTCCGCCGTAACTTACTGGCCAACGCAGAGTGCCCATATCAGCGACAATATCGATCCAATGCAGCGTGCCCGGTTCTTTGGCCTCGCGATGGGGCTGACCGGGCTGGGCGGGATCATCGGGCCCGTCGTGGCGGGACGGATCGCCGACTCCTATGGCTTCCAGGCAATGTACGGTTTCTTCGGCATCGTGGCTGCCCTTGGCCTGGTCCTTTGTCGCGGCGTCAAGCCGGCCGAGGATGCCAACGGGGTCACCCGCCCGAGCATCCTGACCGTGGCCGACCTCAAGTCGCTGCTGAAGCGGCCAGCGAGCCGCTTTATCTACCTCTCCGTGGTTGCCATGTTCGTGCAATGGGGGTTGCGTGACACCTTCCTGCCCCTTTACGCGGCCGACCTCAACCTGACGCGCACCGCGATCGGCGGCCTTGCGACGATGCAGACGATCAGCATGAGCGGCTCACGCCTGCTGCTGGTTGCACTCGGGCAGCGGGCGCCGGCAGGACGCGCGGTACTCGTCTTTGTCGCCCTGAGCGCGCTGGCGACCCTGGCCGTACCTGGCTTGAGCAGCTTTGGCGCACTGGCCATCGTTTCTTTTGTGGCGGGCATCGGCTCCGGCGCCTTTGTGCCACTAAACCTGACCAACCTGACCAACGTCACCGATAGCCGGGAGCGGCCGATGGCGATGTCCCTCGAAACCGCTTCTTCCGCGGCCGGCCGGCTGATCAGCTCGCTGAGCTTTGGCTTTTTGGCCAGCCAGATCGGTATCCCGGCCGTCTTTTTGGTTGGCAACGTCGCAGTGCTTCTCGCCGTCTTTGGCCTGGCCAGGATGCGGGTGCCCGACCTCCGTGGCCCAGGCGCGACCGCCCGGGCGACGCGCGGATAGGTTGCCGCAGGCGTGACACAGAATAGCCCCGTGAGGTGATGCGCCGTGATTGACCGCCGCTACCTGGTCGATACGCTGTTTGACCTGATCCGCGTGCCAACCGAAGTGCCAATGGGCACTACGACGCTGATGGCCCCGGACGATCCAAAGCTCGTCCACTACGTTCAGGCAGTAGTGCGTCCCAAGCTGACGGAGATCGGAGCCTATGACGTGCAGGAGGCGCCGCTCAACCAGTTGATCGCCCGTTACGGTGACGGCGCCTCGGGACGGAGCCTGCTTGTGATGGCCTACACGCCGACGCAACACAGCAATCTGATGGCCGACCCCTTCCGCCCACGGATCGCATCGGCGCCGGCGGCCGGTTTCGATGAGCCGTGTGTCTACGGGCAAGGTGTCAGCCAAAACAAGGTCCACATGGCGGTTGCGCTGTCGGTGTTGAAGTGGCTGATCGATCACAAGGTGCCTTTGCGCGGCAGACTGCTGTTTGCCGTCAACAATGAGGGGCGCAGCAGTCACGCCTGTTCCGATGCGATCCTGGGCGCCCTCGATCGTCCACCCGAACAGGCACTGATCCTGATTGGCACTGGCATGAACATCTCGGTCGGCAACCGGGGGCGCGTTGATGTCTACGTGCACGTCAACGGCACGGCGACGCATTCGAGCGAGCCCGAGCGGGGGCTGAGTGCGATCGAGGGCGCGCGCCTTGTCTTGGACCGGGTGGCCCGGATGACACTGCCCGGCGAGCACCCCTTGCTAGGCGGACGGCACATCGTGCCCTACCAGGTCCTCTACGCACCGCTGGCGCCGCACACCTTGCCCGGCTATGCCAAGATCACCTTTGATCGTCGCCTCTTGCCCGGGGATGATATCGACGAGGCGGTCGACCAGGTCCGGCGCGCGATTGGCGACCTGGCGCCGTTTGATGTTACGGTTGAGCGAGGCGTCCACATGCTCCCGGCGCTGGTCGACCCCGCGGCGCCTATCGTGCGGGGCCTTTGCGCCGCTAGTCGCGCCGTGCGTGGCGTCGATCCGGACCTCTATTACGGTCGCGGCTCTTTTGACGCCGGCGGGCCGTGCGCCCACGGCGTACCGACCGTGATGTGGGGTGCCAGCGGCGGTCTTGGGCTCCTGGGGGATGATTTCGTGCCGTTGACGGCCGCATGGGCGGAGGCGGATACGCTCGCCCGGCTGGTGACCGACCTCCTAGCCTAGAGGATCGCGCACCGCCGGGGCAGCGGCTGCGGCGTACGCCCGCTCAACAAAGGCGGCCAACTCGGCGCGCATCCGAGTGAGCTCGGCCGGTGTAAGGCCCCACTGGTCGATCTGCGAGGCCTTGAGCAGTGCGATCGAGATGTCCCAGGCGGCGAGTTTGGCCGTGTCCCGTCGTGTGCAAGAGATGTACTCCGCGGTAAACGCCTCTGCCGCCGCGCCACCCCAGAACCAGGTTACCTCCAGCCGCGCGTTGGCGACGTCAACCAGCGGATCGCCGGCCGCGACGTCTTCCCAGTCAATCACGCCGACGAGTTGATCCTCCCGCCAGATGGTGTTGCCGGGCCAGAAATCGCCGTGCAAGAGCACGCCCGGAGACGGTGCTGCGGGGGATGGGGAGCCATTCAGCCATCCGGGCCAGCGCAGCCCGGGGACGGCAGCCACTGGCGCGGCGTGGATGGACGCCAGGCACCGGGCCAGTTGTCTGGCCGCACCCTCTGCGTTGCCGACCGTGGTACCTGGTGTGCCGCAAAGAAACTCAAGGACCACCGCTGGCTGGCCGAGCAGCCTGCCCGTGAGGTCCATGGCCAATACCCGTGGTACAGGCACGCCTGCGGCGCGGAGGGCCGTGAGCGCTGCGGCTTCCCGCCGCAAGAGGTCTGGGTCAGCCAGGAGGGCTCGCTCGCCGGGCAGCCGCACGATTACACTGGATCGGGCCCCTTGCGTATTGCGCAGGCGGACGCGCCAGGTCTTGGCCGAGGTCCCGCCAGCCAGCACCGATACGCCGTCGATGCGGCAACCGGGCGCGGCGATCTGGAGCAGGCCCGCCAGGCCGGGACGGGAGACGGGCACGCGGCCCGCCGGACGGCCGGTCGCCGTCATGCGGCCATCGTTATCCATGCACCGTAGCTTTGCCGCCGAGCAGATTGGTCCTGCCAGCCACGGCAAGATCGGCGGCCGACCCTTTGCGCGGACAATCAGGCAGGGCGGTGGCGGTCGAGGACGAATGCTAAGGGAAGCAAGTTGTCAGTCCTGGGAGTGATTACGATGGCCGAAGGCCACAAGTTGATGTTTAAGGGCGGCCAAGTCGAGCTCGCACCGGTTGAGCAGGACGATCTGCAGACGCTGGTGCAGCTAACTCGCAAGTTGATGGAGCCGCTGCTGCGGACCGGATTTGGTTTCCAGTGGGATCTGCGCCTTGAGCGCGCTTTGATGCAGGACCTGATGCGCAAGCCGGTGGTGCTGGTCATCCGGCGCGGTGGCGAGATCGTTGGCTATGCTTCTTTGGACCCGCAGCGCCCGCGCGCTAAGCTGCACGCGTTGATGATCGAGCCGGCGCACCAGGCGCAAGGGATCGGCTCAGCGGTGCTTGCGCTCGTCGAGGAGCGTTCTGCGGGCCTCCGCTGCAAGGACATTGTGGTTGCGGTGCAGCCAAACAACAAGCGGGCTTTGGGTTTCTTCAAATCCCGCGGCTATTCCGAGACCGGCCTTGACGGAGCCAACGTGCTCATGCGCAAGCCACTGCCCAAACCTAAGCCAGTCACCTAGAGGACTCCAGCGCTGCTTGGCGACCGCACGCGCCTGACGGCAGGCTACAGCCGCTGGCAGGCCGGGCAGATGTAGGTGCTTGTCGAGCCAGTTTTGATCTTGGCTATCGGCGTACCGCACCGCGGGCAGGGCTCGCCGGTGCGGTACCCGACGTAGTAGTCCTCAATCCCCCAGTTGCCGTACCTGCCGTGGAGATCCTGTTCGTGGCGCGATCCGCTGTGTGCGATTGCCGCCTCGATGCGGTTGCGCAGAGCCTCGTACAGCGCCTGGACCTCCGCCTGACTTAGTGTGCCAGCCTTGCGCATCGGATGCACCCCGGCCATCCACAGGGGGTCCTGGATCGTTACGTTGCCGATGCCGCTAATGCGCCGTTGATCGAGCAGGATCGATTTGATGCCCGCGCGTGGACTGGCGGCGAGGATCGACGCAAACTCGTCCTGCCGCATTTCCAAAGGCGAAGGGCCCAGTTCGTCGATGGGATGGCGCCTCTCTGGCTCCTCGCCGGCGTCCGTCGTCGTCCGCTCAACCAGGTGCACGTAGCCAAACCACCAAAAGCCGACGCTGATGTGCCGCCCGTCCGCCAACTCCAACCTAACCGCCCAGCGAGCGGGCAGGCTGTCGTCCGTCGCATGGAGCAGGATCTCGCCGCCCATGCCAAGGTTGAAGCACAGGCGATGAGTGGCAGCTGTTTGGACCTCAATCCATTTGCCGCGGGCGGCCGCCCGGCCAAGCCGAGCGCCGGTCAACATCACGCCAAACTGCTCCGGCGGGAGATTGAGGCACTTTGGCTGGGCAACATACACCGCCTTGATGCGCGCGCCGCACAGTTCATCGTTGATCTGACGGGCGATGACGGTGGCCTCCGGCAGTTCAGGCATTGGCCCGGTTCCCCGTTGTGCCCGCATCAGCCATCGCCGCGCACAGGTCCGCCCGCGCCGCAGCGACAAGCTCTGGCGAATTAGCCATGCGCCAGGCGGTCAGTGCCATCGCCTTGGCTCCGATGAGCATTGCGGTGTGGGCCTGGGCGGAGCACGTTGCCTCCGTCGCCTCCCGCGTGTGAAGCACGAGCCCTGGCGGACCGACCATGATACGGCCGGAGATGGTCGGGACCGTTTTGGATACGATCCCGGTATCGTCGGAGTGCGTGGTCGGGCCGGGCGGCACCGGCTCAATCTGGTCGCCTGGTGCGCCGGCGTCGCGCAACGCCGCGACAAAGAGGCGATTGAGCGTCGCATTGGGCACCACCTCGTCGTACAGCTGGGCGTGCCGTTCGTAATCGACGGAGGCTCCCGTGGCGAGCGCGGCACCGCGCGCGCAGTCCATTATCCGTTCGACGACGGCGCTAACGGTTGCCATGCGTGGCGCACGGACATAAAGGCGGGCCGAAGACTCCACGGCGATAATGTTGGGGTTGTCGCCGCCCTTTTCGACGGTCCACTGGATGACGACCGACGGATCGACATGCTGCCGCAGGACGTTGATTGCCGCGTGCGTCAGCATCACGGCATCCTGAGAGTCCACGGCGTCCCAGCGTGGCTGCCCGATGCCTGGTCGCCGGCCGCGAAACCGCAACCGGAAGTTGTCTCTGGCCAGTGAGGTGCCGCCGGCGGTGTAAGGCTCGCCGGGGTGAACGATCAGTGCGGCGTCGAGCTCGTTAAACAACCCCGCTCGGTGCATGACGACCTTGCCACCGGCGTTGGGTCGGTAGCCTTCCTCGGCGGGGGTGCCAAACACCAATGCCGTCCCCGGCAGTTCGGACTGGACTGCCGCCAGGCCGATTGCGGCGCCCACGGCAGCGACTCCGATGAGGTTGTGGCCGCAGGCGTGACCGATGCCAGGCAGGGCATCGTACTCGGCGAGAAACCCAATCACCGGACCCGGACGGCCGCCGGACAGCGTCGCCCGGAACGCCGTAGGCAGGTCGGCCACGCCGCGCTCGACGGTCAGCCCGACGTCGCTCAGGACGGCGCACAAGAGATCGGCAGAGCGGTGCTCCTCGTAGCCGAGCTCAGCCAGGGTGTGGATCGCGTCACTCAGCCCGGTCAGATGGGTAGCCATGGCGTCGATCCGGTCGACGATCCTGCGTTCTTGGCTGGTCAATGACACAGAGATCACCCTCCACTTATCCTCCGTTTTCGTCTGTAGCCTTGCCTGCCCGGTGCACAGGGCTTGTCGCCGCTCAGCCAGAAATCCCCGGTGACGACATGGCGGCATGCGGTTAACTCCGGTCGGCCCAAGGTTCGACGGCGACCCAGCGTTCCCTGGCATGGCGCCACGGCGGGTGATCGCCAGACCTGATCTTGTGGGGAGTGGTTTCGATGCAACTGGATATCGATCGACTCAACCTTAAGCGGCAGTTTGACCGCGCGGCCGCTGCGAAAATGCTCGGCGAGATGATCGCCATCGATTCGGTCAACCCGTCGCTGGTGCCGGGCGGGGCAGGGGAGGCCGCGATGGCTGCCTACGTTGGCGAGGTGCTGCGGGCGGCCGGCTGCGAGGTGACAATCGATGAGGTTGCGCCAGGTCGGCACAACGTTGTCGGGATCCGTAAGGGTAAGGGCGGCGGCAGAAGGCTGATGCTCGTCGGGCACCTCGACACGGTAAGTACCGCCGGGATGACGATTGACCCGCTCAAGCCAGGTTTTAGCGGTGACAGGATCTACGGACGCGGCTCGTGCGATATGAAGGGCGGCATCGCGTCGATCCTACTGGCGATGCAGGCGCTTGCTGCGGAGGGGTGCGATACGGCGGGCGATGTTATTGTCGCCGGAGTTGCCGATGAAGAGTACGCCAGCATTGGCGTCGAGGCGCTGGTCGGCCGTTGGCATGCTGATGCGGGCGTGATCGCTGAGCCGACTGCGGGCGGCCTGGTTGTGGCCCACAAGGGGTTTGCCTGGATCGACGTGGACGTGCATGGGCGTGCTGCGCACGGCAGCGATTTCCGGCAGGGGATTGACGCCATTAGCCATGCCGGGCACTTGCTGGCGGCCTACGACCGCTTCCACCGGGAGGTCCTCGCTGCGGTCGCGGACGGGATCGTCACCCGCCCGTCGGTCCATGCGTCCTTGGTCAGCGGCGGTCGTGAACTCAGCACCTATCCCGACCACTGCCGCGTCTCGTTTGAGCGGCGCACTGTGCCGGGCGAAGCCAGGGAGGACATCGACAAGGAAGTGGCGGACCTCATCGACAACGTGCGGACGACGGTACCTGACTTTGCCGCGGATGCGACGATCTCGTTTTATCGTGAAGCCTACCAGATTGACACGGGCGAGCCGATCGTGCAGCACCTGAGCGCGGCCGTGCGCGAGGTAATCGGGCAGGAGCCGTCGATGGGCGGGGCGAGCGGATGGATGGACTCCGCGGTGATGGGGGCGGCGGGCATCCCCACGGTCATCTTTGGCCCTTGGGGCGAAGGCGCCCATGCAGCCGTCGAGTGGGTCAGCCTGGCCAGTGTTATTGGTGCCGCCGATGTCTATGCCCGGCTGGTGGAGTCCTTCTGCGGCCGTTCAGGCGCTGGGGCGGCGCAGGCGTAAGCGAAGGCTATTCGAGCCACGCCCCGGCGCTGCCGCTGCCCGACGGTTGCTCCATGACCTCGCCGACGATCTCTTCAAGCAGGTCTTGGATCGTTACCAGGCCGCTCGCGGTGCCGTCGATACCTTCGACGACCGCGATGTGTTGCCGGCGCGCGCGCATGTCCCCGAGCAGATCGACGGCGGTGCGGCCGGGGGTCGTGCGCAGGATTGGCCGCATCAGGTCAGTCGCCGTGCCGCCGCCGCCACGGTAAAGGCGCGCAAAGACGTCTTTGACGTGCACCACCCCGATGATCGCCGTGCGGTTGGTCTGGTAGATAGGTATGCGCGAAAAGCCAGTGCGGCTCATCATCGATGCCAGTGAACGCAGCGGCGTCGTGCTCGGGGCGAGCGCCGCGTCGGCCAGGGGAATCATGACGGTGCTTACCGTCTGGTCCTGGGACGCGAGGATCCCTGAAACCACCTCCCCAGTATCCGGGGCGAGGCCTCCCTGCTCCTCGCCAAGGCGCATCAATTCCGACAATGATTCCTCGGTCACGTCCAGGTCGTCCTCGTCCTCGGCCACTCGTCCAGCGATCCAACGTGGAACCAGGCCGAGCACCGCGGTCACGGGCCGGAGGACTGTGCTCGCGACGGCGACGGCCGGGGCCAGGCGGAGCGCGGCGGCGGTGGGGTCGGCGTACGAGATCGCCTTGGGTAGCATTTCGGCAAAGATCAGGACCACGATGACCATTGCGGCGGCCGCTAGTCCAATGTACTGCGCTCCCAAGAGGTCTTCGGTCAGAGAGGCGACGAGGACGCTGGCGGCGACGGTAAAGGTATTTATGCCAATCAGGAGATCGGAGACAAGGCGCTCGCGCGACTCGACAAGGCGATCGGCGATCGCCGCGCGGCGATTGCCGGTGGTTGCTGCAGTGCGCAGCACCATGCGGTTGGCGGCGACAAACGCAGCCTCGGCCGCCGTGAAAAAGATGAGCATGCCAAAGGACGCGGCAAATAGGACGAGGTCGAGGACATGCTCACCGGCCATTGGCAGGCAGCTCCAAATCTGATTGGTCGTCCGTGCCGTCCGGCTCGTCCCCGTCCTGATGGGGTCGCTGGGCCCGGACGCGGATGATCCGCGATCCACGCAGCTCCTCAACGGTCAGGAGCCAATTGCCGGCGTCGACTGTGTCACCCAGCAGCGGCACTTCGCCGGCGATGCTGTAGATCAGCCCGGCCAACGTGTCGACGTCCTCGGCAACCGGCAGATCTAGCCCATACTCATCATTGGCGTCCTCGATCAGCATCCGGCCGGAGAAGATGTACCCGCCCGGCGTCTTTGCCGTTGCCAGCTCCAGCTGGTCGAATTCATCGCTGATGTCACCGACGATCTCCTCGACGACGTCCTCAAGGGTAACGACGCCGGAGGTCCCGCCGTACTCATCGACGACGACCGCCATGGCCTCGCCACGTTCCTTCATCTCGTGCAGGAGATCGGAAACCAACTTGGTTTCGGGGACGATGTAAGGTGGCCGCGCGACCTGACCAACCGGCCGGTCAAGCGAACCGGCCTGGAGCAACGGGAGGAGGTCCTTGACATAGATAATGCCGACGATGTCGTCGATGTTGCTGCCGTAGACCGGCAGGCGCGAGAAGCCGGTGCTGAGGATGATATCGGCTGCGGCCGCGGCGGTCGCCGTCGCGGGCAGGCGGGCCACATCTGGCCGCGGCGTCATGATCTCGCGGACCTTGGTCTCGCCGGTCTCCAGCAGACCGCGAATCATTGTGCGTTCTTCGTCCTCAAATGCCCCCTGGTCAAGGCCAAGGTCGACGGCGACCTCAAGCGTCTCGGGGGTGACGCGGAACGGCTCCGCCACTGGCATGCCGCCAAATGCCTTGAGCAGACCGTTGCTGATCGCCTCAAAGACCAGCGTTGCCGGCCTGACGACAGTCATCAGCGTGCTAATCGGTCGGGCGAGGGCCAACGCCAATGTGCTCGGGTTGCGGGCGGCCAGGGTCTTGGGCAGGATCTCGCCCCAAAAAAGAATGAGCAAGGTCGAGGTGATGGTTGCGGTCAACTCGATGCGGTAGCTGCTCCAGACTGCTTCATAGCGGCTGAGCAATGCCGCGGCGATAATCGTCGCCGTGCTAACGTTTACGGCGGTGTTGCAGAGCAGGATGGTCGAAAGTACGGCCTGGGGTTGCGCGAGCACACGCTGTAGGCGTCCAACGCGAGAATCGCCCGAGCCCGAGAGGCGGTACAGCCGGACGGCGTCGATCCTGAACATGGCCGTCTCCGCAGCCGAAAACAAGGCAGACAACATTAGCAGGCCTGGGATCAGTAAGTAACTACTAGAACTAGCAGGGTCGTCCAACTTGACGAACTTGCCCCCTCAACCAGATCGGGTCCTGTGCAGAGTGGCTAACGCAAGATTGCGCGCGGCAACCACTCTGCACATACGTCGCCCGCTGCCTGGATTCCTTCGTGCCGCTAAGATCGAGTCGCCTAACCGCAATAAGCGGTCACGATGTCCCACAGAGTCGCGGCACCGAAGCGCAGGCCGGCGAGCGACAGTCGCTCATCGTGGCCGTGGGCACGACCATAATCCTCGCCCGGCGGCACTGGGCAGAATCCGTACACCGGGATGCCCTTCGGCCGTAGGTAGCGCCCATCGGTGGCGCCGGGGACCATGAACGGTACGAGCGATGCGCCATCCGAGTGTCTGGCGATGGCGGCCGCAAAGGTTTCGACCAGAGGATGATCAAACGGGGACTCCATGGACGGTGCTGTGAGCTCGGCAGCGCTCAATTCGACCGTGCCGGCAAGCCCGGCGACGGCCAGGGCCTCCCTGAGTTCGGCCAGCAGCTCAGTGGGGCTAGAGCCAGGCAGGAGGCGGCAGTCGATCTGGGCTGTCGCCGCACCGGGAATTACGTTGACCTTGTAGCCGGCCTGGACGACGGTCGGCGTGGCTGTGTTGCGGATCATGGCCCGCATTGTCGCGGCCTGGCCGGGATCGCGGGCGACCTGAGCGACCATTGCATCTGCTAAATTGGGGTCAAGCAGGCCTTTGGCAATTGCACCCATGGTACCAGGGAGGCTTTTGGCCATCGTCTCCACAAACTGGCGGTAGGTGTCCGTAATATGGACAGGCAGGCGGCACGATCCGATGGCGACCAAGGCGCGGCTCAGGGTCACAATCGGATTGTCTTCGGTCGGCGTTGAGGCGTGACCGGGTTTGCCAGTGGCCGTCAGAGTGACCGGGCAGGGAGCTTTCTCTGCCGTCTGGACGGTATACAGCAGCTTGCCGGCGATGTGCACGCCGACGCCGCCTCCCTCATTGATCGCCGCCTCCGCCCGGATCACGTCGAGCTCGTGGTCGGCAATCCAACGAGCGCCCCAGTTGCCGCCGGATTCTTCGTTTGCCGTCGCCGCAAAGACGATGTCCTTGCGCAACGGCACGCCGAGGCGCTTGGCCATGATCACCACCGCGGCCTCGATCGCGGTCAAGCCCTTGGTGTCGATCGTGCCGCGTCCCCAGATGTAACCGTCCCTGATCTCCGCCGCAAACGGCGGCCAGGTCCAGCTTGCTGGTTCCGCCGGGACGACGTCAAGGTGAGAAAGCAAGAGCAGGCCGGCGACCGCGTGGTCAGGGGCGTTGGCTGTTTGACTGCTTGCGGCCAGGCGTACGACGATGTTGCCGCGGCCTGCGGCGGGTTCGATAATCCGGGGAGCAAGGCCCTCAGCCACGAATCGATCCGCGAGGTACCTGGCGGCGATGATCTCGTTGCCCGGCGGGTTGCTGGTGTCTAGCCGGACCAAGTCGCAGAGCAACTCGAGGGAGAGGTTGTCGAGATCAGCAGCGGCTTGCGGCGTGAGCTTGGCGGGTGGATGGGATGGCATGAGCCATATCGCCTCCGATGTGCGGGATTGACCAGGGGTGTCCCAGGCCCTGCCGAATTGACTTACGCTATTGCGGGCGGGAAACCTCCGCGGTCACGGTAATGGGCGGTCAAGGACATGGCAATCGCATCAAGGGGGCGGCAATGCGACGTGAAGGTCACCGGGTGGTTGCAGGCGGGGCGGGCGCCGTTCTTGCCCGCCTCGCTGATGTCGCTGGCACTTGGCACCGCGGTGGCCTGTCGGCTGGGCCTGGCGATCGATCTCGGGGCGCTGGGCCTGGCGGGGGTCGGTGTCGGCGCCTCCCACCTCGGCATCAATATGCTCAACGACTACTTCGACGCCCCGGGGACCGACCGCATCAACCGCTACCGGAACAGGTATAGCGGCGGTTCCGGCATGATCCAGGCAGGGCGCCTGACCATGGCAGCGATGGGCCGTGGCGGGGTTGCCGCGCTGGCGCTTGCCTTGCTCTGCGGCATCCTCCTCGCCACCAGGCACGGGCCGGCGGTATTGCTGCTTGCGGCCGCCGGCGGTGGGCTGGGCGTTGCCTATTCGGCGCCACCGTTGCGTCTGGTGGGCAGCGGATGGGGCGAGTTTGTGGCGGGAATGGCGTGTGGGCCGTTGGTTGCGTGTGGCGGGGCGCTGTTGCAGGGCGGACGGGAGGCGGCGACCGCCGCGCTCTGGCCGGCGCTGCCGGTGGGCCTGCTAGTCGCGGCAATCCTGATCGTTAACGAGCTACCGGACTACCCGGCGGACCTTGCTGCGGGCAAACGCAACCTGGTGGTCCGCTATGGTCCTGCGGCGGGAGCTCGTCTGCATGGTGGCGCGGTCGGCACGGCGATGTTGTTTGTCCTGTTTGGCGCGGCAATGGGGTGGCTCCCGGCAGCGTCTGGGACGGTGCTTCTAACAGTCCCGCTGGCGATCGGCGCCGTCCGGCGCAGCAGGATGGACGCACATCATCCGGTTGCGTTGTCCGCGGCGAGCGCGGCCACCGCAAAGCTGCACATGGTGGTTTCGGCAATCCTTGTGCTCAGCTACCTGCTCTAGGTGGTCCCCGCGCCCGCTCGACGCGTCAACTGCAGCCTCGCCACGGCGAACGCGATCAAGCAGCAGCCCGCAATTTGCCACGGACCGAGTGACTCCCCGAGGAGCAGCCACGCCCCCACCGTCGCGAGCACGGGCTCGAGCATGGCCGTCAGCGTGGCCTGTACAGGGGTGACGTAGCGCAGGCCGGCCAGGAACAGAGTAAATGGCACCAACGTGCCAAATACGGCCATGTAAACGGCAAACAGCCAGTCCGTCGCTCCCCAGCCGAGGGAGGTCACCTGCCAGGGCGCGAACAGCGGCCACAGCGTCACGGTCCCCACCGCCAAGGCGTATAGCAGGACGGTGTGCGAGCTGTACATGCCCACGCCGCGCGCCCCGTAGACGGCGTAAAAACTGAGCAGTCCGGCGGAGGCAAGGCCAGCAAGCACGCCGAGCGGCGTGGTCGTCAGTCCACCGGCGCCGAGCAGGAGCATTGCGGAGCCGCCCAAGGCCAGGGCGAGGTGGCGGCCCAGGCCGGCGGGGGCCGGTTGGCGCAGCCAGAGGACGGAGTAGGTCGCCGTCAGGAGCGGTGCCAGGTATTGCAGAAAGATCGCGGTCGAGACGTTGCCCTCGCGGATTGCCGTGAAATAAGTCAGCTGGACCATCGCCATGCCCAGGGATCCGTAGACGAGAAAGAACGGCAGATCTCGCAGTTTGATCCGCAGGGTCGAGGGAGCCAGGACGGCCAGGAGCAAGAGCAGGATGCCAAAGGCGATCAGCATCCTAAACTCAACCAGGACCAACGGCGCGATGGTCCTGGTTGTGAAGAGGTGCTTGGCCACGATGCCTGACAATGCCCAAAACAGGGCCGCCAGGGCGATCAGGCCGCAACCGCGCAGGCGGCGGGAGGCGGTAGTATCCATAGTCGGCGCTAATTCGGCGTCGCGGGCAGGAGGCCTGCTGGAGGATATCACCAATTGCCACGCGAAACCACCAGGGCTGCCCGTTGGGCAGTGATGCTGGCGATCGAGATCGCCAAGGGAGGGACACTCATTTGGACTTAACCCGTTACCCGCGCATTGGCGCTTTTCCCCGGCCGACGCCCTTGCAGGAGATGGCCCGGCTGCGTGAGGCGTTGGGCTGTAAGCCGCGGCTGTTCATCAAGCGCGATGACGTTACGGTGGTCGGCCTCGGCGGCAATAAGACGCGCAAACTCGACTTTGTGATGGCCGATGCGCAGCAAAAGGGCATCGATGTCGTTGTCACCTGGGCAGGCGTGCAGTCAAACCATTGCCGTCAGACCCTGGCCTTTTGCCGGATGCTGGGCATGGACTGCCACCTCGTCTTGACCGGCGACGAGCCAACGGTCCGGCAGGGCAACCTGCTGATCTTCACGATCCTCGGCGCGCATCTGCACTTTATCGGCGAGGACGGCGACGCCGCCGCATATTCGGAGCACCTGGTCGAGCAATTGGCGGCGGAGGGCAAGCGGCCGCTGATGGTGCCGATCGGCGCCTCCATCCCGCTCGGCGCGATCGGCTACGTTGAGAGCGTTCAAGAGGTTGCGGAGCAGGCCAAGGACTTCGGTGTGACAATCAGCCACGCGTTCCTCGCCAGCGGCTCGGCCGGCACCCAGGCTGGCGCGATCGTCGGGGCGATGGAGACGTATCCGCAGATGCAGGTCCACGGCGTGTCGGTCAGTCGTGACAGCGCGTCGCAGTGCGCCTCCGTGGCGGAGTTGGTCAACGACACATTTGAGTTCCTCGGGTTGCCAAGCCGGATCACCCCGGCAGACGTGATCGTGCACGACCAGTACTATGGCGGCAAATACGGATTGGCGACCCCGGCAGGGCTCGCAGCAATCCGCCTGCTCGGCCAAGTCGAGGGGCTGGTCTTTGACCCCGTCTATACGGGCAAGGCGTTGGCGGGGATGATCGACCAACTCAGGCAGGGTAACCTGGATGACGCCGAGGCGGTGCTGTTCTTCCACACCGGAGGCTTCCCGGCGGTCTTTGCGCAGTACGAGCATTTCCAGCGGTGATTGATGCGCCAGGGACCCGGTGAGTCCGGGTCCCTGGGATTCCACAAACAGCCTTACATGCCAATTAACGGAAGGACATCGACCCCCGCGCCGCGAATTGTGCCCGCCGAACCCGATTCAGCGACTCCCACCGGTACACGGAGGAGGTTTCCGCGTGCGCAATACCGATGGCCGCGACGCCCGTCGCACTCGCTCTACCGCCTGGCAGTCATACCGCGCCGTCCTCGGGCATCGCGATTTTGCTCTGCTGTGGGCGGGGCAGACGGTGAGCTGGTTTGGCGATAGCCTATACCTTGTTGCCCTCCTCTGGCTCGTGCAAGAGATGACCGGGTCAAGAGTCCTAATGGGAGTTGTCGCAGCATGCCGGACGATCCCCGCGCTCTTTGGTTTTGCCGCCGGGGTCTTTGTGGATCGACTCGATCGGCGACGCCTGATGATCGGGGCAGACCTGTTGCGGGCCGGGATTGTCGTGGCGGTGCCGCTGCTCTTGGCCGCGGGGTGGCTGGCGGCATGGCATCTGCCCCTGATCGCCTTCCTGCTCGCGGTCGCTGGGGTGCCGTTTTATCCGGCGCAACAGGCCCTGCTACCAGCGCTTGTCGACCGATCCGAGCTGGCGCATGCCAACTCGCTGATGACCCTCTCGCAGCAGGTGCTCAACGCGATCGGTTACGGTGTCGGCGGGATATGCATCGCCCTGGTCGGAGTCGGTCCGCTCTTTGTAATCGACGCTCTGACCTTTGTGATCTCCGGGCTGGCGGTCCTGTCGATGCGATTGGCGCCGCGCGCGGCGCGGCCGGCGACCGGCGGGGCAGGGGATGCTGCGGGATCGCACCCCGCGTCTGACGCGTCTCGCTGGCGGCGCTGGACTGAGGATCTACGCGCCGGGCTACGGTTCGTTCGCGGGCAGCCGGCCCTGATAACCGTCATCCCGCTGGTCATGTTGCTCAGCTTCCTTGTGGCGCCGTTTGCCGTGCTGCTGCCGGCCTGGGTCAAGGACGTGTTGGGTGCCGGACCGGAGGCCTTCGGCATGCTCGAGACCGCGATAACGGTCGGCATGGTCCTCGGGTCGCTCGCAGTTGGCGTCTTCGCTGCGCGAGCCAGGCGTTCGACCATGGTCCTTGGTTCGTTGGTGCTTTTCGGCGCTGGTGCGCTGGCGTTTGCCTTCTCCCGCTCGACTGGGCTGTCAGCCCTTGTGCTTGCGGCCATGGGATGCGCCAACACCGTCGTCAACGTGATTTTTGTGACCTGGGTGCAGGGGATAGTGCCCGCGGCGATGATGGGGCGGGTGTTTGGTGCGCTGGGGACCGTCAGCCAGGCGATCGCGCCCCTCGGCCAGGCGCTCGCCGGGATCGCCGGCCACGCATTGGCGTTGCCTTTGATCTTTGGCGGCGTCGGCATTGTGATGGTCTTTGTCTCGGCGGTCTATGCCGCCACGCCCAAGCTACGTGGTGCGTTTAACCTGATCGAGTCGGACCTGCTCAGCGTGAGAGGTCAGGCTGGCGACGGCCCGGCCGGTGCCGCATGACCGTCATCGACTGCTCGCCTTTACGACGCCTTACCGTCCGATTACTGGCAACTGCACCGCCGAGGGCGTTTCCGGCCCATAGTGCACCGTGTTGGTGACGACTGTGTACCGTCGGTGCTGCCCAAGCGGCTCCCCGGTGTTGGGGTTAACGTCAAACCGTGGGAAGTCGCTTGACGAAATGTCAAGGCGGATCCGGTGCCCCGGCGCAAACAGGTTGCTGGTCGGTGGCAGCCGCAGCACGATGCGGTAGGTCTTGCCGGGCTCCATTAGCACCGGACTTTCGCGTGATTCACGGTACCGAGCACGCTGTATCGTCTGACAAAGCTCGAGCGCATAGCCCTGCGGGTAGTCTGGGTTTGCTGGATACCAGTCGACGAGCCGTGCGGTAAAGTCCGTATCAACCCCGGTCGAGCTCACCCACAGCGTGACCTCGGCGCGACCGGTGACTTCGACTGGTGCCGCAAGCGGCTCCGTGGCATAGACGAGCACATCCGGGCGTGCGGCCAACGGCCTGCCATCGACGCAGTACGGCGCGTCTGGATGCCCACTCAGATCAAAGCCGCCGCGCGGAAACAGCTCCTCCGGCTCCCGCGGATCAGGCGCTGATGGCTGCGGGTTGGCGGGGTCATACAGATAATCCGTCCGTTCCCGGGTCGACGGCGGTTGCGGCGTCAGGTCGCCGCCTGCTGTCAGGTATAACCGCGTGGTCTCGGTGTGCTCGATCGGCCAGGTCTCCTCGTCGCGCCACCTGCCGCCGTGGTCAAGGCGGCCATCGGGTGTCCGGCGCCCGGATCCGCCGCCCATGACAAAGATGCGTACAGGCGGCAGGTCCAGGGTTGCACCAACGACGTTGGTCGTGCCGCCACCTTTGAGCCAGTGATCAAACCAGGCCAGGCGCAGCACATTGTAGGCCAGGGCTGCATCCGGACCAAAATCGACATTGCCGGCAGTGGTTGCCGCCAGAGCCTCCACGCCGTGGACCCAGGGCCCCATGATCAGGTGCACTGGCTTCGGATTGCGCTGGGCAAAGGCCGCGAAGTTTTCGGTCACCGCCGTTGCGTACGGGTCGTACCAACTGCCGAGCATGTGGATTGGCACGTGGGGATACTCATCGTAGTACGGCTCAAGGCTCAGCGCGGGGTTGTGCCACCAGTCGTCATAGTCGGCTCTGGTACTGAAATCGAGCAGTGCCCGCTCGTAGGTCGGCAGGGCCGCCAGAGGGTTGAGCCCGGGGCGCATCGGCCACAATGAGATCCACCGGTCCAACTCGCTCCAGGCCTCATCGAGCGCCTTACGCAAGCTGTGATCTGCCTGGGCCTCCTTGCTGTCGCGCGCCATGCGCATCAACCAATGCGTCCGGTGATTCTCGTAGGCGCCGCCACGCCTGCTGCGGGTCGTGTGGTAATTGGCAAACCCCTGCGAGATAAACTGCGCCGTCAGGCCGGGCGGCCGGAGCGCTGCGAGGGCTGCCTGTGTGCAGGCCAGATAGGACGTCCCCATGGTGCCGATCTTGCCGGACGACCATGGTTGGGCACGCAGCCAGACCATGGTGTCGTACCCGTCCTCCGCCTCGCGGATAAACGGCTCAAACTGGCCTTGCGAGGCAAATCGGCCGCGCACGTCCTGGATAACCACCGCATAGCCGTGCGTGGCAAAAAGCTCGCCTTCACTTGTCATGGCCTCGCCCAGTTTGTTGTAGGGAGTGCGTTGGAGGAGTACCGGATAGACCGGCGGCTCCGGCTTCTGCGCACAAATAGGCAGATAGACATCGGTTGCCAGCCGTATTCCATCACGGCACGGCACCATGATGTCGCGCAGGACCTGCACGGCCCAGGGTCCCTTAGGTGACGACAGACGAGCCTGCATGCGGTGCGCCCCCCTTATCCTCGCTTGCTCACTGCGCCAGCTCAACGACGGCCCGCAGGTCCGGTGCGGCGTCAAGCGCACGCACCGCTTTGATCAAGGCCTGAGCCTGCTGCGGTGGGATGACGCCTTGGGTGACGTCCATTAGCTTACGCTCAAGCAACTCGTCGGTCATGGGGTTGTCTTTGCTGCCAAGACAGTGTTCCACCCAGACTTCGGCCATGCCGCCGCCGTCTAGACGAGCGGTTATGTAGGCTTGATCCTCGCCGATGGACGGGTCGGCCACCGCAGTCACGCGGCCACGCAGATCAATGACATCTGGCGCAGTAACCCGTTGGTCGGCAAACTGAGCCAGGCCTACCCATCCGTCGAGAAGAGCGGCGGCGGCGCAATGATAGACGCTAAACTTTGCCTCCAAACCATCGCGCGGCGCGGTCTTGCCGGTCAACTCAAGCACCAGCGGGTGCACCCGCAATTGCAGTTCGCTGACGTCGGCCGCTGCGATCTTGCACTGGCGACCGAGGCGCACAACGCCATCGATGATCGGGTGGATCACCACGCCGCACGGAAACGGCTTATAGCTGTTGCTCGTGATCTGCCAACTTTGCCCCCAGCCATCGGTCAGTCTGGCCAGCTTGGGTTGCTCGGAAGTCACATGCGCAAAGCCGCGCGGCGCCTCGATCGCACGCACCGAGCTCGTCACTCCGCGCTGGGCCATCATCGCTGCCGCAAGGCCGTTGGCCGCCGCCCTGCCGGGGTGAAGCGGTTTCGTGTGTGTGCCAAACATCTCCCGCAGGCCAACCGGCTGCGTCGCCGCGATACCCAACGCCATCGTCGTCTGCTCCGCATCGAGATTGAGCAGCCTGGCCGCCGCCGCCGCGGCACCGAAACCGCCCACGCTCCCCGTGATGTGCCACCCGCGGTCGTAGTGTGACGGGTAGACCACTTGGGCAACCCGCTGCTCCGCCTCTACTCCGACGATAAACGCCTCGATCACGCTCCTGCCGCTTGATCCCAGCAACTCCGCCAGGGCCAACGCGGCAGGGGCGACCGGTGCGCTTGGGTGGAGGATCGTGTCAAGAAAGGTGTCATCGTAGTCAAAAATGTGCGACGAGGTGCCGTTGATCATGGCTGCCGTTAAGACGTCCGTGCGGCAGCCGCGGCCGAGGACCGTGGCCTGCGCATTGCCGCCGATCACTTGAGCCAGATCGACGAGCTTGTCGATCAGGGGGTGACGGGAGGCGCCCACAGCGACGCCGAGCCAATTGAGCAGGCTGCTCTTTGCGGCATCGATTGCGGCGGCGGGGATGTCGCCTGAGGTGGTCTCGACGATCAGGCGGGCCAATTCCTGGGTGGTCATGCGGCAGGTCTCCTCTCGTGCCTCAAGCTGTCCGCGCAGTGGCTTCGCCACCGCCTCCCTCCGACTCCTATGTGCGCCGCAAGATGCGCGACCGAGTCCCGCCCGACGCAGGGTTGCGCGCTTGCCAGGGCGAACACCCATTCGCTGCATTGATTGCAGTGCAGGATCCTATTTGGTGAGCCGGGGGAGGGCAAGGGCCTTTGACCGCTGATTTTTGGCAGAGGATCGAGGGCGGCGTACACCCTGCCGTTGCGGCATGGTTTGACCGCACCTTTGGTGAGCCGACCGAGCCGCAACGACTTGCGTGGCCGGCGATTGCCAAGGGTGACGGCACCCTGCTCCTTGCGCCGACCGGATCCGGCAAGACCTTGGCCGCCTTTTTGATGGCGATCAACAGCCTCTGCCAGCAATGGCAGCGCGGCGAGCTGCCGGACCGTGTGTCCGGGCCCCAGATACTCTACATATCGCCCTTGCGTGCGCTCAACAACGATGTCCATCGCAACCTTGAGCAACCCTTGGCGGGGATCGTGGCGACGGCCAGTACCGCGGGTATGAACTTGCCGCCGCTGCGCGCCGCCGTTCGCACCGGCGATACGTCGCCGGAAGAGCGACGACGGATGTTGCGTGAGCCGCCGCACATTTTGATCACAACGCCGGAGTCTCTCTTCCTTATGCTGTGCTCAAAGGCGAGGGAGACCCTACGCTATGTCCGGACCGTGATTATCGACGAAACCCACGCCTTGTTTCCCAATAAGCGCGGCGTGCTGCTATCCCTGGCCCTCGAGTACCTCGAAGACCTGACCCCGGGTAGGTTGCAGCGGATTGGCTTATCCGCGACGCAGCGCCCATTGGAGGCGATCGCGGCGTTTGTTGCCGGGGGAGAGCTCGCCAGAGCCGCGGGGCAAGATACGGGGCCGGCCGCTGGCGGCGACGGTTGCTGGCGCCAGCGGCCGCTGACCCTGGTTGCCGCGCCGGGGCAAAAGCGTCTCGATCTGGCGATGTCACTGCCGGTGGCTGACTTTGCGGACTTGCCCGAGCACACCATCTGGCCGGAAATCCACCGTGAGATCTATCGCTTGGCAGACCAGCACCGCACGACGCTGGTCTTTGTCAACAACCGTCAGGTTGGCGAGCGGATCGCGGCGGCCGTCAACGACCTCGCCGGTGAAGATTTCTGTCGCGTCCACCACGGGAGCATTTCCCGCGAGATGCGGCTGGAGACCGAGCAGCTGCTCAAGGCCGGACAGCTGAGATGCCTGGTTGCGACCTCAACGCTTGAGCTCGGCATCGACGTCGGACAGATCGACCTGGTGATCCAGGTTGAGTCGCCGCATGAGGTTGCGCGGGCAATGCAGCGGGTCGGCAGGTCCGGGCATGTGCCAGGCAGCGCCAGCAAGGGCAGGATCATTCCCAAGACCAGGCATGATCTCCTCGAGGCCAGCGTGATCTCGGACTTGATGCGCCAACGCTGGATCGAACCGCAGTCGGCGCAGGAAAACGCCCTCGATGTGCTGGCCCAGTTTGTTGTCGGGCTGACCATTGAGCGGCCACGCCAGGCCGACGACATCTACCAGATGGTCAGGCGAGCCTACGGCTACCGCAGCCTCAGCCGCGAACGGTTTGACTCCGTCCTGGCGATGGCGGCGGGCCGGCTGGCACCCGGTGAATCGCTGGACCTGCGACCTTTGATCAGCTGGGATGACATACAAGGCACGGTCCAGGCAAACGAGCGTGGACGCCGCCTGATCTATACGAGCGGCGGCACCATTCCTGATCGCGGCAACTTCCCCGTCTACCTGCACGGCCAAGGAGTGCGGCTGGGCGAGCTGGACGAGGAGTTTGTCTACGAGCGACGCCTGGGCGATCGGTTCAGCCTTGGCACGTCGTCGTGGCGGATCACCGAGATCTCGGACAACCGGGTCGTCGTGGTGCCGGCGGGCGGGGGACCACGCGTGCCGTTTTGGAAAGGCGAGACCTTTGGCCGGCCCTATCTGCTGGGCTGCGCCGTGGCAGGCTTCTTGCGCCAGGCCGATCAGGCGTTGGCCAGGGAACGCGAGGCGGGGGATGGCGCCGCCGGAAGTGCTGACCCGTTCTGGGCGAATTGGGGGGCCGGTGCTGGCCTTGACGCGTCCGCGGTCGCCGTCCTGCGCGGGTACCTTCGTTCTCAGGCCATGGCGACAGGCCGGCTACCGTCGGCGAATGCTCTGATAATCGAGGAGTTTCGCGACGAACTCGGCCAGTGGCGCACCGTCATCCACTCGCCGTTTGGCCGCGCCGTCAACGCTCCACTTGCGCTTTTGCTTGAGGAACAGATCGGCGGCGGCAAGCCGAGCGGTACTGACGTGGTCGTCACCGATGATGCCATCCTGTTTGGCGGTTCGGCATCCGAAGTGCCGGTCGCATTCGATCTTGCCGCTCTGGACGCCGTTGACCTGGCGGGTCGTCTTTCCGGCTCCATCCGGCGCACCCAGTTGTTTGGCCGCTTGTTCCGCGAGGCCGCCGGCCGTGCTTTGGTCTTGCCGCGTCTCCCGCATGGGCGGCGGCGCACCCCGTTCTGGCTGTCGCGGCGGCGCGCTTCCTCACTGCTCAGGATTGCCGAGCAGGTGGCAGGTTTCCCGTTGATCCATGAGGCCCTCCGCGAGGCAATGAGCGACGTGTATGATCTGTCCGGATTGGTCGAGTTGATCGGTGGCCTCCACAAGGGCACGATCCAGGTGGTCCGCGTGCGCCGCAACGGGCCCTCTCCATTTGCGAGGCCAGTGATGTTCGCGTACATGGGGGCTTTTCTGTACGCGGATGACCTGCCGCCGGCGGAGCGTCGCCTGCGGTTTTTGGGACTTGACCAGGCGGCGTTGGAGGACCTGTTGGGTCAGGCTCCGATGCGTGATCTGCTCGATCCGGTCGCGATCGCGGCGGCCAACGCCAGCGCTCTGCCGGAGGCACTCACCCGGCAGGCGCCACCAGATGCGCATGCCCTCTATGATTGGCTATGTCGGTTTGGTGAGCTGCCCGATGAGGCGGTGGCGCCGGCAATGCGGCCGATGCTGCAGGCGCTGGCGGAGGCGGGAAATGTCATGCTGTTGGATCTGCCCGGCGGTCACGGTATTAGTCGCCAGGCCTGGCTCCCTGTGGTCCAGGCTGCGGAGTGGCGCGCAGCGCTGGCGGGAGACTCCGGTGCATTGGCGACTTTGGTGCGGCGCTATGCGCTGAGGCACAGCCCGTTTACGCTGGCGGAGGTCGCTGGGCATATCGGGATTGCTCCCGCTGTTGCGCGTGGCATCCTGGATCAACTGACCGACCAGGGGTCGCTGCGCCGTGGAGCATTCCGGCCCGGCGGCACCGAGCAGGAATGGAGCGACCCAGGCAGGCTGGCCGAGATGCACCGTCGCAGCCTTGCCCTGGCCAGGCAGGCGGTACAGCCGGTTGCGCCGGAGGTCTACCAGGTCTTTCTTGCACGCTGGCAGGGACTGGGCAAGGCGGGGGGCGGGTCCGGGGTCTCCGGCCTCGTGGCGGCGCTCGCGCAGTTGGAGGGCCTTCCGTTATCCGCCCACGCCTGGGAGGAGACCCTGCTCCCGTCGCGCGTTGCGGGCTATAGCGGATCTCTGCTCGACGGGGTGACCACCACAGGTCAATTCCGGTGGGTGGCGACCGGCAGGCTTGACCGGCTGCGCATTGCTTTCTGGCGGGCGGCTGACGGGGCGGCCAGCGGCGCGGCGCCAGCGCCTGCAGCGTCTGAGACCTCCGAGCCCCTGGCTGACATGCCTCGGCCTGATACGGACATCCTTGGGCTGCTAAGAGAGCGTGGTGCTCAGTTTGTGACCGAGATTTGGCGGTCGTTGGCTACCTCCCCTGGTGAAGTACTGGCGGCGCTTGAGCGTTTGCTTGCATTGGGGATGGTGACCAACGACACGTTTGGCCCGGTCCGGTATCTGCTGGGCATGAGTCCGGCAAGTCGATCCCTGCCGCGGACGGTCACCACTCAGGTGCTGGCCGGCATGGCCCGCTGGTCCCTGGTCGACGTGCCGTCACCTGAGCCGCCGGCGACCGCAGCCCGCCTGCTGGCGCGCTACGGACTGGTCTGCCGGGAGGTTGTTGCGGCCGAAGGGCTAAGTTGGAGTGATTTCGTGCCCCTGCTGAGCCGAATGGAGATGCTCGGCCAGGTGCGCCGGGGCTACTTCGTGCGTGGATTGAGCGGCATGCAGTTTGCCTTGCCTGATGCGGTGGAACAGCTACGGGCGGCCGCCAGGCTGGCCGGCGAGGCCACCGGAGCTGGTAACGCGGATCCTGGCAAGTCCGCCTCCGCCGGGATTGTCGTCTTGACCGATGACGACCCCGCCCTGGCCTGGGGGCGGATCCTGCCCTGGCCCGAGGACTCGGCGCGGCCACGGCCGCCGTTTGCTCTCGCCATGGTCAACGGAGAGCCAGTGCTGGTTGGGGAGGGGAGACCGTTGCGCATCGAGGCCTACGTCGACCGTCCGGCAGGCGACCTTGTGGAGCCGCTGCGGGCGATGTTGGATGTAGCTCAGCTAGGGGCGCGCGACCGGCTGGAGGTGGCGTCCTTCCGGGGGTTGCCGATCCGCAGCACCCCGGCAGAGGACGTCTTGGCGCAGCTTGGGTTCAGCGCGGCACCTCTGACGATGGTGCGGTGGGGACTGTGATGAGCCTGGAGCTGCCAGTCCGGTTTCGTGAGCGTATCGCCAGGGTGTTTGGCGAGCAGGGTGAGCGGTGGCTCGAGCGCCTGCCGGACCTCTTTGCCGCGAGCGTCGCCAGGTGGCGGCTGACCGCGGTGTGTCCGTCCGGGGTGCTGTCGCACAGCTGGGTTTGCTTTGGGGATTCGCCGCAGTTTGGCCGGGTAGCTCTCAAGATTGGTGTGCCTGACCCCGAGTTGCTGACGGAAATGGCCGCCCTCAACGCGATGACCAGCCCCTTTGTGCGGCGCTGCCATGCCGCCGACGTTGAGCTTGGGGCGATGCTGCTCGAACTTGTCACCCCAGGCAATGACCTGCGATCGGTCGCGGACCCTGCCCAACGCACGCAGATTGCCGCTCGGTTGATTGCGACGACGCCCCAGATCTGGGACGCCTCAACCGAGGCGAAGGCGACCGCGGGCGGTCGGGCGGTGCGGTTTCCGCGATTGGGCGAGTGGGCCTGTCGCGCCTTTGCCCGGGTACGCGACGACGGGATTGCGCCGCCGCGGATGCTGCGCCTGGTCGATGCTGCGGAGCAATTGCTGGCGGCGATCGAAGCGCCTTGCCTGCCACTATACCTGATCCACGGGGATCTCAACCACTACAACATGCTGCAGGACGCCAGCGGTCAATGGCGCGTGATCGACCCCAAAGGGGCGCTTACCGTGCGAACGGCGGAGGCGGGCCGCTTTGTCATCAATGAACTGGGCTTTTTGCCCGCTGATCAGTGGCCGGGCGCTCTTGAGATGATGGCCGCGACGATCGGGGCGGCCCTTGATGAGCCGCCCCAGCGAGTCCTGCTCTGTGCTTTTTTTGATCGGGTGCTGAGCACCAGTTGGAGTTACCAGGACCCTCGCCAAAAGGACCGGACCCCTGACTTGGAGCAGGCCGAGGCGATTTTGGCCGCATATCATGCAGCGGCCCGCACGACCTAGAAACCGCCGCCGGCCTGAAGCGCCCTGATCTTTGCCGCGAGGCGCGTCGCCGTCGATTTGACCAGCGAGGCAAGCGGCAGGTTATATGGGCAGCGCGCCTCGCATTCGCCGCACTCAAGACAGTTGGCGGCGGCGTCATCCAGCATCTGGAGGTACTTGGCGTCGGCGCGGTGCCAGCCGGCGCGGTTGAGAAATAGCTCCGCCGACACGATCGTGTTGACCGGAATGCCCTGGGGGCACGGTAGGCAGTAGCCACAGCGGCGGCAGAAGTTGCCGCTCAACTCCCTGCGATCACGGTCGATTGCGGCCAACTCCTCGGCGGTGAGCGCTGGATCGAGGGCTGACGCAATTGCCTCGAGCACCTGATGCTCTGACATCAGGCCGGGGATCACGACGACGTCGGGTTGCTGGATCGACCATTTGATGGCCGCGCGCCCGCTGGATAGAGCCCCGCCCGCAAGCGGTTTCATCGCGAGAAAGCCAATGGAGCGCTCGCGACAGAGCGGCAGCAATTCGGGCTCCGCCTGGTCCTCAAGGTAGTTGTACGGAAACTCAAGCGCCGCAAACTCGCCGGTCCGAAGACACTGGGCGGCGACGTCCGCATTATGGCTTGAGACACCGATCATGCGGACTTTGCCGGCGGATTGCTGCTCACGCATCCAGTCGAGCAGGCCAGCATTGAGGACGGCCTCGAGGTGATCGGGCCTAGACACATTGTGGAAAAGAAACAGATCCACGTAGCTGGTCTGAAGGTTGCGCAGGCTTGTCGTGAAGTGCGTCTTGAGTGTGGCGAGGTCCTTGGCCGGCGACTTGGTGATCAGGAAAATCTCATCGCGGACGTCCTTGAGCGCGATGCCGATGCGTTCCTCGCTGTTGGTATAGCCGCGCGCCGTATCAAAGACGCGCATGCCACCAGCAAAGCAGGCCTTGACCACGGCGATCGCCTCGTCGGCACTCAGTTGTTGGATGGGGATGCCGCCAAAGCCCAGTTTGGTGACCATGCGGCCCTCGGGGCCAAACTTAACCGTCGGCAACTGACTGGCTGTCGTGGGTGCGGTGGCGTTGCTGTCGTGCGCCATCGTTGGATCCCTCCTTGGGTGTACCTGGCGATTTCGGTGCGTCGATCGGCCATCCCTGGTGGCAAGGCAACGTTAGATGGTGACATGGAGTAAGAGGTGACAGGGGCAATGGAGCAGTCGATGGCGATGATGGACCTGATGAAGGCACGTCTCCGCCAATCCTACATGGATGATGGGCGTCCACCGCTCACTGATGACGACGCGGCGCTGCTCGTCGACCGGCGGGGCCTGATGTTGCTGGGCGCCGACAGTGGGCTCGGTTTGCCGAGTCTCTCCGCCGCGGACGACGATCGTGAGTGGAGCGTGTCATGGCGCGCATGGCGCTGGAAAGAGACCTTGCCGGCCGCGCATCGTTGCGCCTATCTGAAGTGGTTTCGGGGGCAGGGCACCTTTGTTGCCTGGCACATCCTACCGAGCCTCTACTCTCTGTGGGGTCCGGACAGGCTCGCCGCAGAATCCCGCGACGGCGCATGGCAATCGGGAAGGCTCGGGCGCACCGAACTGGCGGTGCTCGCCGCCATTGAGGAACTCGGTCCGGTCAGCAGCCGCGAGTTGTGGCAGCAACTGCGCTGGCAACCTGCGTTTGGCGGGCGCCGGGGCGTGCTGCTCGGCGCTTTGACGGCGCTGCAGAAAGGTCTCTTTGTCAGCGTCGCGGGTGGCGATCTGGAAGGGTGGTCGATGCACCACTGGGACCTCCTGCCGCGGCTTGTGCCCGACGGTTTGCTCGACCGGTTACCATGCCCTGCCGATGCGCAGACCACTCTGGTACTTTGCGCTGTTGATAACCTGGTTGCGGCGACGCCACGCGAGGTTGCCCGGCTTTTTGGCTGGGGATCCAAGGAGGCGACCAGAGTTCTTGATAGCTTGGTTGAGTCCGGGCAATTGAGGGGCGACCTGATCGTCGGCCGTGGGGCGAGAGCTTATGGGCGGTTGGGGGAGGGGCCACAGCGGTTGCCGTCTGGCCAGAATTGCTGACCTTGTGCACTCTGAGCTTAGGCAATCATCGCTCGGCGCGGATCTCTGTCAGGCCCAAGACGACTGCGGTTACGACTATGCCGGTGAGTCCGACCATGACCGCCGGCACATTCAGGACGCGCAGGGCACCCGTGGGGTCGTGGGTGGACGACTGGGCAACCAGCGTTGCGTAGCGAGCGGGGAGTGTCCAAGGGACGTAAGTCGCCCAATGCATGTCCTTGAGCAAGAAACCTGAGAAGCCTGTTACGGTAGCGAACGCCATCGGCACGGTTTGATTATGGAAAACACAGACCATTACAGACACCCAAGTTGCGCCAAACCAGGCAATGACGATCGATGTGACCTGAGCGAAAGTCATTTGTCGGACGATCTCCCAATAGAATCCCTGCAGTCCGACCACTTGTCCCATTATCAGTTCAGCCACGATGCTGGACACGGCAATCAGCAGGCCGAGGATCAGGATGACCAATTGCTTGGCAACGATTACTCTACTGGAACCAAACCCGCTCATGCGCATCCAGGGAGCTGTACCATCGGTAAACTCGCGACCCCACACGAACGACGCCATCAGTCCGAGGATAACTGGTGCGAGCATGCCTCCGACAAGCGTCAGCGCCGTCAAGAAGTAATCGGACCATATTGGAACCATTCCATATCGCGCTTGCACTTTGGTGAGCAGCAGACAGACTCCTGCGCCAGCGATCCCCGCGTAAACCGCGATTGGGTACAGTCCGGTCCCCTGGAGCTTGATTAGCTCCCATCGGAGTAGCCGTCTCATTGCGGATCGTCCACAGAGATGATTGAGAGCATTGCCTGGTAGCTTAACGGCCCATCCACGGTCGTTTCCCTGGTGATGCGGCCTGCGTTCAAAACGCCGACCCGGTAACGCGTGCGGATGGCGGTTTGCGGCGGAATCGCCAGAGTGCTCATCAATATGGTGAGACCTTGACTGGTGCAGGACTCGAGCAGCCCAACCATCAAATCGCGTGATGTCGGGACGTCAATGTGGGCGAATGGCTCATCCAGAACGAGCACTTCCGGCAGGCGTGCCAACGCGCAAGCGATGGCAAGGCGCTTCTTTTGCCCTTTTGACAGCGCGACGGCTCTGCGGTCGAGCATTGACGTAAGCCCTAACCCGCGGGCAACTTGGCGCGATATGTCGGGTGGCTTTGTACGCGGAGACAGGTCGGCAGCCAAATCGATGTTGCGGATGACCGTCAGGTTTGGGTAGTAGCCACCGTCTGCGGGTACGTAGCTTACTCGCGATAGCACACGGGTACTCAGCGGTCCAAGCGCAGTGCCCATGATGCTGATTCTGCCGCTGTCTGGCCAGCCGAGACCACAGATCAGACGCAGCAGCGTCGTCTTGCCAGACCCATTGGGGCCCGTGAGCAGGTATGCCTCACCGCATGATACTGTCAGAGCAAGGTTGTGCAGTGCGCCGTCGTGGCGGTATGCCTTGCACAGCGCATCACACGCGATGGCTGGCGCGTTTTCTGCTAGTTGGATAGACGTCACTGTCGTCCACCCCGCAGGCCGTAAACCACCATCCGATTGGAACAATAGACCTGAACGCCGTCTGGTTGAATCGCAATCTCTCCGAGAGCATTCACGTAGTGGCGTTGAGTATCCTCATTGACGAATAGTACCGCGACGACGTGGCTCGGCCTGGCAATTGGCATTTGAGTGAGATCTATCGGTTGGCAGATCTCCCCGTGGGGAGGCACCGATCGCGACAAGAGGTGCGGCCCCAAGTTGGGCCACGGGATCTGAATCCAGTCAACCAGAACTGCCAATCGGACTGAGGTCGGTTTGGTCCTGTGATTTGACCACAGGTACCAAACCTCGCTGCGATCGCGAATGTCAAAAGACGGGTCCACGACCGGCCATTCTGGGGCGACCGAGAGAAAACCCTCGGTCGCCGGAAATCCTTGCGCGGACGTGGTCTGAGCTTGCCTCGCGGTATCAGGAGGCGATTCTCCCGGGGTCTCCGCCGAGCAATCTGCGATTCCGGCGGAGGCAACGGTCAACGAAACGATCTCCGGCGAGTAACTTGCATCGAGCAGGTCGCCCTGGTCATCCCATTCCGTTCGCCTTGGCTCAGCAGCATACATGATGTGTAGGTTGTGAATACCTGGGTCGATCCCGGCAACCTTAAGGCCGATTCTGAAGTCACCGTCAGCCTTGACCGTGGTCTGCCACACGGGTTGAAAGTTGTCGTCCCACTGCGGCACAATCTGCTCGCCATCAAGGAAAACCGTGAATGCCATCTCGCGATCCTCTCTGACCACGATGCGGATGGTGACCTCGATCCTGCCGTCCGAGATTGACATATACTTGGCTGAAGTGCCGTCCTGTTGCTCAACCCGAATCGCGGTGAAACCCTCTTGGCGCGGCGGTTGGCCTTGGGGTGTGCCCGCGTAAGTCGCCAGGATAGCGAGCATTAAGATCGTCGCCACTAGCCACGGAACGCTGCTCCATCTGTGGCAATCAGAACTCCTCCGAAGTCTCAAAGCTGACATCCCAGCCCTCACCCACATCCTCGACGAAGTGAGATGTTGCGCCTTTGAAGCCCCAGACCGACGGGGCCCCGATTGACCATCCGGTAGCCTCCACCCATGCTCGGGGCGTTGCACTTGCGTTGGTACGGCTTACGAACGCATCGTCGCAAACCGTCCAGTTCTGCTGTGTATAGTACCGATAGAAGAGCTCGGTATACGCCTCAAGATAGTCCGACCCGCCGCTGACGTATGAGCCTGTCTGTCCGTACCCCTCCGGGCCGCTGCCTTGAACAGGGTCGGCGAGATTGTAGTTGAACCAGATGTCGGTCAGGCCCCACGCGCTGCCGTTATCCCAGTCTGCGCCCAGGATTCTGACGGCCTGATCCACCGACGTCCCATCATGGCGATCGACAACATTGCCGTATCGGTCCACCACAACGAAGTCTCCCACGCCCCTGCGGTAGCTGTCGCCGTCGGACAACTGGTCGACGGACGGTACTTGCTGCCAATTGCGGGCATAGCACAGAGCGGGTGCCAGTAACAGAATGAGGACCATGCCAAACAGCATGCCGGTGAACCGCGTCCGCGTTGTTAATCCTGTCAACATAGTGGCGATCAACACCTCCCTTTACTCGCGTGTATTACATTAATTACCTTGTCATCGACAATAGTACGCTAAGCCCATAATGTAGTCCTGCTCCATATCAAATAGAAGCAGGATTCTGCCGCCAGTTGCTTCGCGGTCTTGAGTGCATCCCTAATCCACGCCGGAAGGAAGTCCGCCCCGCCCACGAGAATCCGATGCAATCGATTGGCGCATTATGCTTGGCGGATGTGGCGAGGAGGTGTTGCAGATGCGCTTGCGGCAGTGGTTGGCCGACAACTATAGTGGCGCGCCTGTTTACATGACCGGCATCAAGGGGCAGGGGATGTCGGCGCTGGCACGAGTTCTTGCGGAGTGCGGCGTGGATGTCATCGGCTCTGACACGCCGGCCGCTTTTGTCACGGATTTTAGGCTTGCTCACCCAAAGATCACGGTGCTGCCAACCTACGGCCCTGAACAGATACCTGAGTCGACCAAATTGCTCATCTACTCCGCCGGTTATCCGACGACGCATGCGGAGATTGAGGCTGCTCGTCAACGAGGTATCGTGACGGCAAGTTATCCTGAGTTTGTTGGCTGGATGACCAGGGTCGTTCCGACGGTCTGTGTCGCAGGCACGCATGGCAAGACGACTACCGTGCAGCTTATCGGGCACCTCTTGCGCGAGCTCGGGCTGGGACCCACGGTTATCGCAGGTGGGGGGCCTGTTCATGTCGGCGACGGAGATATCATCGTCCTCGAGAGCTGCGAATATCGCCGGCACTTCCTCAACTATCGCCCAACCTGGAACGTTATCACCAACATTGAGTATGATCATCCGGATTTCTACCCGGGCCTGCCTGATGTGGTTGCCGCATTCCAGGCATCTGCCGACTCGACGTTGCCGGACGGCTGGGTCGTGCTGACCGACAACTGCCCGCAGTCAGCGACTTTGACTGTTGAGCCGCCCCGCCGGCTGGCCCTCGCCGGGCTAAGTGAGCGCGCAAGCGTTCGTGGCGAAGTGCTCAGCACAGGTCCATGCAGTTTTCGCGTGTGTTACGACGGCGAGTACGTTGGCACAGCCCAGACACAGCTCTGGGGATTGCACAACGTCTACAATTCGTTGCAGGGCTTGGCGGTCACCAAGGCCATGGGCATCGAGCCGGCACAGGCGATCCAGGCTCTCGGTACCTTCCCTGGCGTTGCGCGGCGGCTTGAGTACCTTGGCAACATTGGTCATGCGAAAATCTACGACGATTTTGCCCATCATCCCTCGGAGATCGAGGCCAGCCTAAAGGCCTTGCGCGAGATGGGGCCGAGTCGCCTCGTCGTTATCCACCAGCCACATACCTATTCGCGCACGCGCGCGCTGCTCTCCGATTTTGGCAGGGCCCTCTCAACGGTCGACGAGGTGGCGTTGATCCCGATTTACGGGTCTGTACGCGAGCCGACCGGCGACATCAAAGCCGAGGCCCTGATCGACCACCTGCCGCGTGAAAAGGTGCGCGTGGTGCCGGTCGAGGGCTTGCCGGAATACATCCGGACGATCCAAGGGCCTGGCGTCATGGTCGTGTTCATGGGCGCCGGCGACATCGGTACGATCGCCCGCGAGGTCATGAGCATCGCCAATGGTGGAGGGGCAGCCTAATCAGGGTGGCATCGAACTGACCGCTTTGCCGGCGGGAGGTGTCGATGCCACCTCAAGCAGCCCGCCGCAAGCCCGAGCCAACCCGGTCGCAGGCGCTATCCTCGGCGTCCTGCTTGCGCTGATTATCGCCCTGACCGTGGCGGAGATCGTCGCTGCTTTCGTCCCGCTCTACCGTCCTGCGCTGCGTGAGGCTGCCGTCCGCGAGCAACTTTTCTCGCCGGCCGGACGCTTGCCCGCGTCCGCGGATGAGTTTGAAACCGCTTTGGTCCACATCCTTGCCTACTGCAACGGCCGCGTTGACGATGCCCAGGTCCTGCTGCGTGCAGCAACAGCGGAGGGTGAGGTCTTGCTTGTACCCGGCCTGAGCCCTGATGAGGTGGCGCACCTCGCCGACGTCCGTTGGCTCTTTGCTGCGGCCAAGCAACTGCGCAACTTGATGGCTTTCTTCCTGGTCGGTGTTCTGATCCCATTGGCGATGACGGCGCCGCAGCGGTTCCGGCAGTACGCCCGGCTAGTCCTGCTCTGGACAGGTGGCGGGACGCTCGTACTGCTTGCTGGAGGCTTGATGGCGGTGACTGGGGGGTTTGACGCGGCGTTTGAGGGCTTTCACCGTCTGCTGTTTAGCAATGACCTCTGGTTGTTGCCAGCCGACAGCCTGTTGATCACCATGCTGCCTGGCTGGCTATTTGCTCGGCTTGCCGCAATAATCGCCGTAGGTACGGCAGTGATCGGCGGTCTGGCTGGACTTATGGGGTTGCGATGGAGGATCGTCTCACCGGAAGGGACTGGCGGGCAGAGCTAAGCCGGGGCTAATCCTCTGGCACGATTGGCGCCCGATTTGTCGCCGGGCGCCTGATCACGACTTGCTTAGCCGAAGATGTGCAAACCAAGCCGGTGGAACGCCGCCGATGTCGCCAAGGACAACAGGACGAAGGCAAGTGCGGCGTCGACGCAGGTCGCGCTCAATGCTCTGCGCATGTGTATCCCTCCTGGACAATCTCAAGCGATGTTGTCTTCACCGTATGTTATCGAGGGACACGGGCAATTGCATGACCGTCAATCGCCTGCCGCGGAGGTTTCTGCCGGTGGAAAGGGCGAATTCACGACGGCAAGGGATGCACCAGAAGGCCGCTACCCGGCACAGGCCGGATTGATCTGCATCTAGGGCAAGGGAGGCGCACGAGATGAGCGATAGCTGTACGTGGATAACCGGCGGAGCAGTGATCACGATGGATCCCGACCGCCGCGTGCTTGATCCCGGTGTCGTTAAGTTGTGTGGCGATCGCATTGCCGCGGTCGAGCCGTGGAGCGAGGACCTTGGCGCGACTGTGCCGGCGGAGGTTTCGGTGATCGATGCCACGGGGATGATTGTCCTGCCTGGCCTCGTCGACACGCACGGACACGCCGGGCATGGCCTGACAAAGTCAATCGGGGAGCATCTCGACGACGAGTGGGTACCGCTTGTCGAGGGCATCTACTATCGCTATTCCACGCCGGGTTTCTGGCGGGCCGAGGCGATGTTGGCGGGACTTGAGCGCGTAAAATTTGGCACGACGACCGGGTTTTCGATGTTGGGCTCCTCGCCCAGGGCGGATGATCCGCTCTACGCCCACGAGCACATGGCCGGCCATGCGGCGGTCGGCGGCCGCAACATCCTTGGCATCGGGCCGGCCAATCCACCGTGGCCAAAGCGGCACGTCGACTGGACGGCCGACGGTGGAAGGGTCATCGCCGAGCAGGATGTCGACCTCGAACATGCCCTGCGGGTGACCGAGGAAGTTGTGCGCGCCTACGCTGCGCCCGCCTCCGACACTCGCCTGACCGTGCAGGTTGCCCCATCACGCGTTGGCGACCAGCCCGGCTTTGATGATGCCCTTAACCGGCACATGAGCGACGAGATCAAGCGCATTGCCGCCGAAAACCACGTTATGATCAACGGCCACGCTTATGCGGGCAATGTCCAGTATGCCCATGATCACCTGGACATCCTGGGCCCCAACGTCCTGCTTGCCCACTGCACCGGCTTGAGCCAGCGCGAGGTTGAGATCCTTGCCGCCACCGGGACAAGCGTGTCGCACGGCCCAAGCACCAGGGCTTACCAGCGTGAGCGTTGTCCCGTTATCGAACTGATGCGCGCAGGGGCGCGTGTCGCGATCAGTACCGACGGGTCCGGGCCTGACCGGACGTTTGATTTGTTCAAGGAGATGCGGACGGCAATGATCCTGCAGCGTTCGTATTTCCACGACAGCTCGTTGTTGCCGCCGGGCAAGACCCTCGCCATGATCACGATCGAGGCGGCCCAGGCGATCGGGATGGGTGACCTCGTCGGGTCGTTGGAGGCAGGCAAAAAGGCGGATGTGATCCTGGTGCGGTCGACCCAACCTCACCTATACCCGGCCGTCCAGCCGTTGCATCGCATCGTTTATGCGGCCTCCGGGCAGGACGTTGACACGGTGATCGTGGACGGCGAAGTCATCATGCGGGGACGCCAGGTGCTCACCGTCGACGAGGGTGAAGTGCTTGCTCTTGCCCAGGAAGAGGCGATGGCTGCATTTGCGCGCGCCAAGATCAGTCCCGCTCTGCTGATGCCCCCGACAATTTGGGGCTAGGCCTGGCGGTATCGTAGGTACTAGACTCCCGCGCACCCTGCGGGAGATCTTGAGGAGGACGATAGCGTGGCCGACTTAATCGGACGTGAGTTTATGGAAAAGACCAAGTATCAATACCTGCCGCCATCGGACCAGACCCAGGGGCTGCCGCAGCCTCCGCTGGAAAAGGTGTGGGCAACCGACGCGCCGACCATCGACCTGCCCAATCCAGCCGAGATCACGGTCAAGCCGGTTGACCTGACAGACGCGATTAACGGGCGACGCAGTGTACGCGCCTACGCCGACACGCCGCTGAGCCTGGAGGAACTATCTTATCTGCTGTGGACCACGCAGGGTGTCCGTGAGATCACCAATCGCCCGGCGACACTCCGTACCGTACCGTCGGCCGGTTCGCGCCATCCGTTTGAGACGTATGTCCTGGTCAACCGGGTTGAAGGGCTTGAGCCCGGCATCTATGCCTACCTGGCAAGCCCGCACAAGTTGCGCGTGCACAAGCTGGGCGCCGACCTTGCCGCCAAGGCGGTGGAGGTTTCGTATCGGCAACGGATGGTTGCGACCAGCGCCGCCACGTTTATCTGGGCGGCCGACGCTTACCGCTCGATCTGGCGCTACGGGCAGCGCGCCTACCGCTATATGCACCTGGACGCCGGACATGTGTGTGCCCATCTCTACCTCGCCGTCGCTGCGGTCGACTGTGGTTGCTGCGGTATTGCCGCCTTTGACGACGACGGGTACGCTGAGTTGCTCGACATCGATGGCGTCAACGAGTTTGTCGTCTATCTGGCGCCGGTCGGCAAGTTGCGGTAGGCAGGCCGGCCCGCCTGACATACGACCAAAGGAGAATTCGCCACATGGACTCTTTACGATATCGCTTGATCGCTGGTAACCGGCACGGCTGGACCCCGCGGAGTGGCTTTGTCTGACTGGCCATTTCGCGATTTGGGGAGAGTGGTTTGCGTGCCAATGCCGGCACATGTGCAGATGCGATTGATCAAGGAGAGCCTGACCGGTAAGGTCGGCATCGAGCGAATTCGGATAATTCGTCGTCACCTGGCCCAACTGCCCGGGTACCGCAGCGGACCATACGCGCAGATCCGGGCCTGGTTGGAGGCCGAGATCGACCGTACGCGCCTCAGGGAGCGGTCGCGGCACCAGGAGTCATTTATGATCGCCAAAGAGGGGCACCGCCAGGTAGCACTGGTTGGCGCCCCCAACGCGGGCAAATCGGCATTGTTGCACGCCCTCAGCGGGCTTCAGCTTAAAGTTGCCGATTACCCGCATGCGACGTTGAAACCGACCGCCGGCCTGATATGGCTGAACGGCGCCGCCATCCAACTGGTTGAAGTACCGGGCATCATCCCAGGCGCCGCGGAGGATCGTGGCGGCGGCAGAGCACTGCTGGGTGCGGTGCGCAATGCTGATGCCGTCGTTTTAATCGCATCGCTCCGGGAGCCAATCGACGCGCTCGCGAGCGTCCTCGGCGAGTTGCCGACTGGCGCCGCCGCCGCACCTGGGTTTTTGTGCCTGACCGGATTGGACCTGCCGGCTGCCGCCGATCGGGTTGAGTCGTTTGCCGGCGCTTACGCTCAGTGGCCCGTCGTCGCCTGTTCAACGACGACGGGAAATGGCCTTGATGACGTTCGTGCCGCGCTCTGGTCGATGCTTGGCCTGATCAGGGTCTGGCCGCACACCGGTGCAGTGCGGAGCGATCAGGCTCCGGCGCGGCAGGATGACGAGAGACCGTTCATCTTAGAGCGGGGAGCATCGGTCCGTTCGTTGGCCATGCTAATCCATAAGGAGATGGCCGGCCGGCTCCGCGGGGCGCGGGTTTGGGGCCCATCCGCCAAGTTTGCCGCGCAACAAGTTGGCCCTGAGCATTTGCTGGCGGACGGCGACGCCGTCGAGTTGCTGCTGCGCGGTTAGGCGGAGGGAGATGGCTTTACGGCCGTCATAAGCTAGTGGATGTGCAGTGGGGGAGAGAACATGCAGCCGTGTGCCATCCTTGCGGATGGCACACGGCTGATCTCTGCCCTATCCGTCACTCGTTGCGGTAGACAATCCGGCCGCCGACGACCGTGAGCTCGACCTGCAGGTCCTTGATTACATGAGGCGGCACCTTGTCTGGCGCCCGGTCGAGCACGACCAGATCGGCAAGCTTGCCTGGTGTCAGGCTGCCCTTGCGATCTTCCTCAAAGGCACCGTAGGCGGCGTCCAGCGTGTAGAGCTTGAGCGCGGTGAGCGGGTCAAGCCGTTCGCCGGGCAACCACCCTTCGATGGGATCGCCGTCCATGCCACTCCGAGTTACGGCCGCATAGATGCCCCAGAGCGGCTCCAACGGCTCCACCGGACAATCAGATCCGCCCGCGCAGTGCAGGCCGGCCATCAGCATCTTGCGCCAGCAGTAGGCGTAATCGAGGCGTGATGCGCCAAGCCGATCCGGCACCCACTTGAGCTCGCCTGTGACAAACTTGGGCTGGATATCCAGGACGACGCCCAGGTCCACGCAGCGCTGGAGCAAGTCTGCCCGAATAACCTGGGCATGGACGATCCGGTGGCGGTGGTCCGCCCGCGGTTGCCGCTGCAACGCCTCTGCGATAGCATCAAGCGCCATCTCGACGGCGCGGTCGCCGATCGCATGGATTGCGACCTGCCGCCCATGCGTGTGGGCCTGCAGGACCATGTCATTGATCTGCGCCTGACTGAATACCGGCATCCCCGAGGTGTCGGGCGCGTCGCTGTACGGTGTGCTGAGCCAGGCGGTGCGTGCGCCAAGGCTCCCGTCGGTAAACATCTTGACTGCGCCAACCCGGACCCAATCGTCGCCCAGGCCGGCCGGGAGGTCTAGCGCGGCATCGTTGCTGGGCTCGATGGTGGTGTCGAAATAGACGCGAAGGGTAAGCTCGCCGCTCTCGCGCAGACCCAGGTAAACGTTGAGCGCGTCGCCCGGGCCGTCATTGGTGTGGACCGATGTCAACCCGGCAGCGGCGGCACTGCGACAGGCGAGCCTGAGGGCCGTCTCAGCCTGGGCCGCCGTCGGCGTCGGGATACAGTCGGCAACCAGGTTGACCGCATGCTCGCGCAAAACGCCGGTCGGCTCGCCCGTGACCGGATCACGGTCGATCACGCCGCCGGGCGGGTCCGGTGTCTCGTTGCTAATGCCCGCAATGTCTAGCGCCTTGGAGTTGACGACGACGGCGTGATAGCAGACGCGGTGCAAAAACACGGGATTGTCAGGCGCCACTGCGTCCAGGTCGTGCCGGTCCGGCATCCTGCGCTCGACAAAGGCATCTTGCTGCCAACCGCCGCCCTGGATCCAGTCGCCGGGTGCCGCTTGCGCCGCGGCGTCGGCGATTTTAGCCTTGAGCGAGGCAATGGACGTGATGCCGTTGAGGTCAACCTGCTGCAAAAAGAACCCATACCACAGCAGGTGCAAGTGGCTGTCAATCAGGCCGGGCACGACTGCGCGGCCGCGCAGATCAATCGCTGTCGTCTCACCGACGACCGGCAAGTCGCGTAGAGCGGCAAATGCTCCACGAACTGTCGCGTCGTCGCCGACGGCCATGATCCGCTCTCCCAGTGCCAGCAGGGCGGTCGCCCGGGGCATGGCCGGGTCGACGGTGATAATGTCGCCGCCAAATAGCGCGAGCAGCGGCAACCGACTGGCTTTGTGTCCGACCGGCACCTGGCCTTGATCCCGATCCAAGCTGCTCATGCCGGTTACTCGGTTACGTCAAGGCGCATGACGACCGGGTTTTTATGATCCGGGCAGCACATATCAACGCTGCCGTCCGCGTTGCCCCAGTCAAACGTGCCGCCGACGCTCAGGGCCCGCAGAGTTGGATAGATGGCATTGTACGCGCTTGCGCACAGGCCGCCCGGCGTGGTGCCGCCGCACACCCATGTGTCACCGACCTTGTGGTGGAAACCGCAGTAGCCTTCCTGGGAGATCACGGTGATTTTGACCTGGCTCATCGACAAGGACACCCCCATGTGTGATTGAGATGCCGGCCGGTTTTGGCTCCGACCGTATGCGAGGGCTAGTTCCCGTCTTGCGCTGTTGATACCTGCGTTGGCGCCGACAGGCCTAGGGAGCAGGCTGCAGGGTGATCACAACTACCTCGGGCGGGCACATGAAGCGCACGGGCCAGACCGACGTGCCGAGGCCGCGCGAGGTGAAGAGATAGCCGGAGTCAATCTCGCGTAGCCCGTATGCTGTGCGCGAGAAGAAGCCGTCAACCGGCGACCACAGCGCGCCGATGATCGGTAGCCTGATCTGCCCACCGTGGGTGTGGCCGGCCAGGACGAGATCGGCACCCGCCGAAACCGCGTCGTCCACCGGTATTGGGCCAGGGCTGTGGATCACGGCAATCAGGGGAGGTTCGTCGCCATGGACCGTGCGTGCCGTGTTGGCCAGCGCGGGCAGTCCAGTAACGCCGTTGCGCCACGACCGGGCAAGGCCGGCGAGGATCAGCTTGCCGCCAGGCAACTCAAGCGTCGACCATGCATCGTCCAGGTCGGTTACCGCGATCGCTTGCTCGGCGATCGCCGCACGCAGCTCCGGCACCCCCGCGATGTAGTCATGATTGCCCCAGACCATGTAGGTTGGCGCGATGTCCGCCATCGCCGCGAGCATCGTCAGCCCAGCAGCCAGGCCGTCATGGTTGGAGTCAATCAGGTCGCCGGCAAAGACGATGGCATCCGGGTCTTCCCGGCGAACCGTCGCTACCAGAGTGCGCTGATTCTGGCCAAACTGCGCGCCGTGCAGGTCCGTCAGCAGGACGATCCGCGTGCCCGCCAGGCCTGGCGCAAGGCCGTCGATCTCGATGGTCAGACGGGTAGTGGTTAGCAGCCTGGGCTCAACAAAGCGAGCCCAGATAAAAGCGAGGGACGCCAACAGAGCGGCAATAACCATTAAAGTGAGCGACCGGCAGCCCGGCGCAAAGGCTTGGCGCAACAGGGATCCTCCCAACGAAATCGCACCTGCATTCTCTAGTCCCGGGATGGTTCCTGCCTCGTCAGGGCTGGAAAGAAACAGGCAAGGGGCCCACGAAAGGCCCCTTGCCACACCGCTAAGCATCGATCTTGGGTACGGCGCTTACCCTATGGCGCGATCGTCGCATCCATCGAGAGATCGGCCCCGTCCACAGGTGAGTCGTCCTCGTCCACATAGTAGACGGTGACCGAGGTCTTGCCTGCTGCCAGTTCAATCGATGTTACCGCCGTGCCGCCTGCTGAGAGCCGGTATTCGCCGCCGATTGTCGCTGGTGACAGGTTGATGGTTTTGGTCGTCGGCGCCACGACTTGGTTGTCACCCGCGTCGACGAGGGCAACCCGTAGCTGGACGATGTCCTCTGCCTCGTACTCAACCGCGGTCGCCAGCGTGCCGTCCGTATTGAATACCCTCACGCCGACGTCGGTGCCAACCTTGACCTGGAAGACCTGGGACTCGTCTACCTGGACAAGCGGCTCCAGCGCCGTGGCGGTGATGCTGAACGTGCCCGCCGTTGCTCCTTCAAACGAGAAGTCGACTGTACTATCCACGGTCCATGCCCAGTAGACGCCATCCTCACCGACAGCTGGCGTCAGGATGTTGTCGTCGCCCCAATCGGCCACGTCGTTAACATTGTCGCCTTCATTGGCAAACCGGATCTCGATCAGCCAACTATCCTTGAGCGGAGCAGTCCCGGCGTCGATCAGGTTGCCATTGGTGTCGTAGACCGTCACCGTCGTGTAAACTCGACCGCCGTCGGCGGTAATGCTGCTGATCACGTGGTCCTCGCCGTCCCGCGTCTTGATTTCCATGTTGCCCGGGACGGTATCGCTGATCCAGACGGAATTGCCCGCCTCAGCCGAGGCGGTGAACTCCTCATCCGCAGCGGTTTCCACGCTGATCCGGTAGGCCTCGCCCGAGTATGCGCCAGCCGAAAAGACGACCGTGGCCTTACCGGTGCTGTCCGTCGTGACTTCACCGTCGTTGGTCAAAGTGGCTTCCCGCACGCCGAGTTTGTCGGCCGTAAAGACCAGATCAATGCCAGCCTCGGCGACCGGGTTGCCGTAGTCATCCTCCACCTGGGCGCTGAAGGTCGTCCGCGGGTTAGTGATCGGGAGCCAGAGACCATACTCCTCGAGGTCCGGCGTCAGGACGAGCACTGCCGGGTCGCCGGCCTCGATGATGACCGTAAACGAAGCACCGGTCAACGTGCCTGCCTCGTCACTGACGGAGATGGTCCAGGTGCCCACCTTGGTGCCAGTAAAGTCAATGCTGATCTCCGTATCACCATCCGGGATGAACGCTCCGGTGCCCAGAGTGGTTTCGAAGCCCGCGTCCTCGTCATAGTCAAACTGGAGATCGACGCCCGTCGTCGCGGCCACAACGTGACCGTTGCGGTCGACAATCGTTATCGTAACGGCGAGGCCAGTCTCATCCTCCGCATCGGCGACCTCGCCGGCAGCGGTTGTGCCGTCATCTACCGTAACCCGCAGACGTGCCGGTGACTGTGCGATATACGTTGTCACCCTGACGGTGCCTGCCGTCAGGCCTGGGCCTGAGCACGTCACGGTAAATGTCCCAGGGTCGCCCTTCAGCGACGCAACCCCAACGCTCGCGGTCTGCGCGATCGTGGGGCGGGTGATGTCATCAGTCTCGCCTTCCATCGTGCCCGCACCGGCGATGGCAAAGGTCAGCTCGTAGACGCCGGAGACCATCGGCTCGCCGACCTGGTCAATGACGACGGCTTCGACTATTCCCTCCGAAACCTCGTTGGCCATCAGCTCTGTCGGCGTTGCCGTCAGCTCGACGGCAGTGGCAATTTGGTCAACCGTGCTGACGGTGACGCTGTCCTCGGTCAGATCGCCCGCGGTAAACTCCAGCGTGTCGGTAACGTCGCTGTTAAGCGACGCCGTAACCGTGAACGTTGCCAGGCCGTTCTTAACGGTTAGGGGATCATCAACGAAGTCGACGGCACCGTTGTCGCCGTCGTCCCCGTAGGCGATCGCGATCGCCGTGGAGCTATCGCCCAAGACGCGGACGCCGGTCGCGTCGATGACCTCGACGGCGATCTCCACCTCAGTTACTCCGTTGGCGGGTACCGTGGTGGTCTGAGGCGTGGCGCGCAGTGCGGTCGCGGTGCCATAGACGGCGACGGTGGCCGACGCGCTGGCATCGCCGGCGGATGCAGTTACCGTGTAGGTACCGCTTGCAGATCCAACAAACAGGCCTGTCGAGTTGACCGGAGCCTTGGTCGGATCGCTGGTTGCCCAGGCAAAGACGGTGCCAGATAGCACGGCGCCCGTGGCCGACTTGGCGGTGGCGACAAACTGCACCGGCGCACCAATGGTCACGGTAGAGCTGGCTGGCGTTAGCGTAATCGAGGCGACCATCGACTCGCCAAACACACTTTGCGCCAGGGTCCGGCCAGTGGTTGGATTGGGCACTTCTTTGACCGTGTACGCGGCCATGATCGCGCATTCCCCGCGTGGGGCAGCGGTATTGGCCTCAAATCCGATCACGCCGTTAAGCATGCCGGTACCATGCGCCGCGCTCACCCAATTGGCCGGCCAGGTCAGGCCGGTCGCTGGTGGGACGCCTGCGGCCGCGCAGAGCATTTTGGCAAACTCCGCGAACGTCACCGGTGCCTCCGGCTTGAACGTCCCGTCCGGGTAGCCATTGACGATGCCGGTGTTTTTGGCAAGTGCGATGAAGCCGCTCGCCCAGTGAGCGCCCGGTACATCGCTGAACGGCGTAGAGCCGCGCAGCAAGTCGGCGGTCGTCGTGCCGCCGTGGGTCATGGCAATGATGATCTTGGTTGTCTCAGCCCTGGTGATCGTCGCGGCCGGGCGGTAAGTACCATCCGGGTAGCCGGCGATCACGCCAAGGTTGGTTAAGTAGCCGACCGACTCCTCAAACCGGGTGCCGATCACGTCGGGAGCGGTGGCTCCCGCCACTCCGCTAAGGCCGAGGAGTAGCGCCACGGCAAGCAGGAGTGCTGTCAGCTTACGCAGTCTAATCATCTTTGTCCCTCCTTGTGAAATGCGTGGGGCAGCAACTGCACGGAAAGGTTACGTGGGATTGTAGTAAGTTACTCCTTCGCTTCGTTGCTGGATTGCTCCTGCCGGGCACCAGTCTAAGCCGTCTTAGCTGGGATTATACACTCGCCCAATGCGGGGCGAACAGAAAGAAGGCCCGGCAGGTCGGGCCTTCTTTCGATCTGGTTGGCACTGCTTAATCTTGCTTCCTACCGTGTCAGCGAGCTGTATCCGCCAAAGAATGCGTTCTTGGCATCGACATCGTGATTGACCGTCATGTCGACACCGCTGAAGTCATGCAGATCACCAACGACGGCGCCATTGATCGTGAAGCCCTGGTTGAGCCCGTGTCCGTCGATTGTTCCGTTCGGGGCGTATAGGATCCCGTCGCAGTAAAAAGATGTGCCCGTGATCTGCATGTCCTGCATGCCATAGATGCAGACCTTGGCCTCTTCCGTGGCATAGTAGAGACCCGAGCCGGCCAGCTCGATGTCGCCCGAGCAGATGATGCTGCCGGTGCCGGTAATCGTCACTCCGCTGAGCTTTAGGTCGCCTTGCACAAAGATGTTGCCCTCGACGTTGATAGTGACGCCAGACCAGTGCTGGCTGCCAATATAGACAGTCGCTGCAGCGGCGCGCAATGTGGCGGAGTCGTACGCCGGCATCTCGATCACGGGCATGTAGTTGACGATACTGCCTGCAGTGACATCGCTGCCTCGGACATCCACGATGCCGGAGGCGTCGATCTGTCCAGTGACGTTGAGTGTGGCTCCGCGGATGCGGACGTTCTCGTTGCCATGAATGTGCCCGGTAACGGTGACCGTGGCACCGCCAATGTCAAGGTACTCGAACGTCGAGCCGGAGAAGATGGCATAGTCAAAACAGGCGGGACCGCCTTGCCGGGCGATCGCCCCAGTGTTGATCCGGAAGAGGTTGATGCCGAGCGTCTTGGCAAAGTAGGTCGGCTTGTCATCGCCATAGGTCACGCTGACCTTGCTTACGTCGTTCAGGTAGGGTGTAGTGACTGTCACATTGAGGTTGGACAGCCCGTTGGCGGCAACGATCTGCTCTGCCGCCGCCCGGGCAGCGGACGCATCAGGCAAATGGCTGGCGGCCGCGAGGGCTGCCGCCTCGACAACCGACTCAGTGCGTTCCTTTTGCGAATACGCCGCTCCCACGTCGATAGTCAACGCCGCACCAGCCATCAGAACGACCATCATGCCAACCATCAAGACCATTGCTTGGCCGCGCCGGTGTCGGACAATACGCCTCATGCTTAGTCCTCCTCCCCGGTCCTTTGCTCTCTACTTGTTGTTGTCGGGGAGTGACGACATTGTGGTAATGCGCGGTTTCGGAGCATAAGGCCTGTTAAAGCAAGACTATCTTTACTCGCCGCACTTAAACAAGAACGGCCCTTGCCCGAGCAGGTTGATGCTGGGCAGAGCCGTCCAGTTCTCGGACGCGGGTCAGCGCTTAGGCAAACCGGTCGGCGAGCATCCGGCGCGCCTCGGCCGGGGACGCATGGCGGATCGCTGCCAGAGCCAGCATCAATTTGATCCGGGCCTTGTGGGCTGGCAGGTCCCCGGCGGCAAATAGCCAGGCTTGGGCGTCCCCCCGTGGACGGGGGACGACGCTGCCGCGGATGCAGCGAGTGGCGATGACGACCGGGAAACCGCCGCCAGCCAGTTCCTGCAGCCGCTGGTACATCGATCCGGCGAGTGCTCCGCCACCCATCGCCATCATCACCATACCACGCGCGCCCGCAGCCACCGATGCCTCGATGAAGCGGTTGTCCATGCCGACGGAGGCGGCGATGAGGTCAACGTTGGGCTCGATCTCCCAACCGGTGAAGGGCGTCTCCAGCATTGGGCGGCGCCGGAATACCGCGCGGTCGCCCTCAACCATGCCGATCGGCCCGTATTTGGGCGAGGCAAACGCCTCGATGCTCGCCGCATTGACCTTGATAACCTCGCCTGCACTGTGGATGGTGCCGTTCATCACCAGCATCGTGCCGAGCCCGCACGCATCCGGGCTGGCGGCGGCAATGATCGCGTGGAGCAAGTTGCGGGGCCCGTCGGGAAACGGTCCCTTGGTGTGGAGCATTGCGCCGGTCACAACGACTGGCTTGGCTGAGGCAATCGTCAGGTGGAGGAGGTAGACAAATTCATCCATCGCGTCGGTGCCGTACGTGACCACGATCCCGGCAACGTCAGGCTTGTCTAGGTGCATGGCGACCCGCTTGGCCAGGCCAATCATCTCGCACGGCGTGATCACCGGGCTTGGCCGCGCGTCCGCCTGGTCGACCTCGACTTGGGCGAAGCGCTCGGCGCCGGTGGCGAGCGAGAGCAACTCGACGCCGGAGATCCTACTGCTGTAGTCAAGCGCCGTGCCGATGGTGCCTCCAGTGGTCATCAGAATAACCTTGGGTAACACTTGCGGCGACTTTTCCTCGTGCATGACGGCCTCACCCTCCGCGCGCAAAATGATCAACCTGACAAGAGTGCTATTTTGGCGTCTCTGTTTGCCCTCCCTGCTGCATCGATGGGGGAGGAGTCAGACCTGGGCCGGTGTATCCAGATGCCGGGACGAGCGATGCGTCAGGAAGGGCGGCGGTGGAATGGTCGATCGTGGTTTGCGTTTAAGTCACGCGCTCGCCAGGCGACTGGAGATGGCCGAGGCGCACGGCGCGGCGCAGTACGCCGCGAGCCAGGCGCAGGTGCTGCCATCGGCGCAGGCGGCAGCGACGGCTATCGACCGTGGGCCGGCGCAAATAGTGTACGCCGGGCCCGGGTCGCCAGTCAGCCGGGCGATCGGCCTCGGCCTGGACGGCCCGGTGCTGCCAACGATGCTGGACCTGGTTGAGGCGTTTTTCCGCCGTCGCGGCGAGCAGGCGCGCGTTGACTGCTGTCCCCTGGCCGATGCCACGCTGCCGCAGCTACTGGCTCAGCGAGGCTACGTCATGGTTGGGTTTAGGCAGGTCATGGCGCTGGCGCTGACGGAGTGGAGTCCGGGTGACGAGCCAACCCCTGCGGTCCGGGTGACCAAGGTTGGTCCAGACCAACAAGACCTGTGGGTGGATGTCGTCAGTCGCGGTTTTGGCGCAGCGACGGCCGAGCCATCGGATTTTGATCGCTCGATCGCGCGCCCCTCGGTCCTGCAGGCTGGCGCCACCTGTCTATTGGCGTGGCTGGATGGGGTCGCGATTGGTGGGGGGGTAATTGACGTGCACGAGGGAGTCGCCCTCCTGCGGACGCAAAGTACGCTGCACGGCTACCGCGGACGGGGAGCTCAAACCGCCGTGGTGGGCAAGAGCCTGGAGTTAGCGGTTGCGGCCGGGTGCGATCTAGCCGTGGTCCATGCGTCGCCGGGCTCGCCGTCGCAGCGCAACCTGGAGCGTGCCGGTTTCCGGACACTATATACCAAACCAACGCTGGCGGGGCCGGCCAACTGGACAGGGAGGTAGATTGGGCAATGGACTACGAGGGTAGGTTGTCGCGCCTGCAGCAGGCGATTGGCGCTGCCGGGCTCGCGGCGGTTGTGTACGGGGCGGGGGCAAATTGCCAGTATTTCACCGGACTGCCCGCGCAGTGGACGCGGGAGTCCGAGCCGGTCGAGCCGGCGATGCTACTGGTTGTGCAGCCGGACGACGTGTCCCGGATGATCGTTCCCCCGAGTGAGTGCGAAGTCGCGCGGTCCCGGGTGCCGCGCTCGGTTGCCGTCGTTGCCGGTGGGACGCGAGCGGACGTTGTCGCCGTGCTGCGGCGTCTGCTGCCGCACGGCACGATCGGCACCGGCCGCCACGCCGGGCCATATCTGACCGGCCTGATCAACGAGGCAGACGACGCGCTGACCTGTGTCGAGGCAGAGCATCTTGGCGAATCGCTGCGTGTCGTCAAGGACCAGGCTGAGCTCGCCGTGCTGCGGCGCGCGGTCGCGTTGACCGACCGGGTGATGGAGGCTGTGCGCGACCAGATCCGGATTGGCGTCAGCCAGAATCAACTGCAGGAGTTCATCCGCGGCGAGGGCCTGCGCTTGGGTGCGCAGGATGTGTCGTTTCCGCCGGCGGCCCTTTACGTCAAGTCGGGCACTGCGCCGGGGCCGGAGCCGTTTGGCTATCCCAAGGACCAGGGCCTTGTGGTCGCTACCTCGATCGCGTTTGACTTTGGCTTTGTGCTCGATGGCTACTGCTCTGATTTTGGGCGCTCATTCTACGTGGGCCCGGCGCCAGAGCATTTTCACGGTGCCTACCGTGCCTTGCACGCCGCGCAGCTTGAATTGATCCGACAGATGCGTCCAGGCCTGGCGTTGGGTGATTTCTGGGGCATCCTCTCGGGTGAGATGGACCGGCACGGCTTTGGCGACCGGATTCGTGCGCGCCTAAAGGACGGCACGCTAGGGCATCAGATCGGGGTGGACCTGCATGAGAATCCTTGGATCCGCCCGGGAGTTGACTTCAAATTGCGGCCGGGCATGGTCATGGCGATCGAGCCCAAGGCATGGTTGCCCGGCGAGTATTACCTGCGTGTTGAGGACATTGTGCTGGTGACGGAGGATGGGGCGGAGTGTCTGACCCGGGCGGACCGGGAGGCGTTTGAGTTACCCCTTTAGCCGGCTGGCAGGGCTGTCGACGAAACCGCTCCAGTAAACCGACAGACAGAGAGGCGCGCGGGGCCGAAGGATGGCCTCGCGCGCCTATGTCTTGCCTATGGACGCATCATGCCGGCAAGGCTACTCGCCGCCGGCCCCGATCTCCCGCAAGACGTCGTCGATCGTCGCGATAATCCTGTTTTGCGCGCGGACAAGGTCGGTACGCACGAACCCAATTGGCACCTCACCGCCCTCGATCGCCGTGGTTGCGGCGGCCAACTCTGGCAACGGTGGCACGGGCAACGCCGGGTCTTGCCGCCATTCTCCAGCCTGGCTGTAGGTCAGGCTGACCAGCATGCGGGCAACCCGCCGCAAGCGGGCGTTTAGGGCTGCGGTAGCCGTGGGCTCGGGTGGGCTGACAGTGACACCGTCAAGCGATGCCGCATAGTAGTCCTCCATCGCCCGCGACAACCGCGAGGCGGCGGCGACGGCGGGTGCTAGGTCGATCAGTGAGCGGACACGTTCGCGATAACCTGCCAGGAGAGCGTGGAGCTCGGCGGCCGTCGCTCGTAGGTCGAGCGGATGCACAGTGCCGTTGGCCGCCCGCCAGACCGCTAAAGCGTAGACGCGGATATCGCGCTGCAGATTTGCCCGGTCCGCGACCGGCAACGTGTCGTCCTCGGTATGCCATTCGTTGTTGCCGCCGCAGCCGCCGACCGCATAGAGGCCGAGCTCGGCCCGGCGTTCCTCGGCGATCGTTGAGGACAACATAAACATGGTGGATACCCCGATGTTGCTAAACGAGAGATCGCCCGCGCGCTCGGGGCGGACGGTGACCGCCGGGAGGCCGGCGGCGTCGCGAATCGCCGCCCGGGCGATGGAGTCGGTTTCCGGCATCGTCGGGATGTCGGCGAATGTGTCTGCCCAGCGGCAGCCCGGCGAATCGCAATTGAGGTGGACGATGCAGTTGCGGCGGATGTCGAGTCCGTATTGGTCCGCGTACCAGGTCGATCCGGCATAGCGGCCGGTTGAGTGGCCGGGCCACCAGGCGATCCGCACGGAGCGCTGGAGGTGGGCGCGGTGGTGCCAGAGCACTCGGGCGATCTCCAGCAGGGCGGCGTTGCCGACGGCGTTGTCGCCGATGCCGACATGCCAGGAGTCAAGGTGTCCGTGCAGGAGCACAAACTCGGCGGGCCAGGTGGTGCCGGGGATCTCGGCAACGACGAGCGGGCACTTGTGCCAGCCCTGCGTAAGCTCGGTGCGGACGGAGACGTCGACCATTGCGTCGCCAGCGCTGGCAAGCAGGGCCTCGAGCTTGTTGCCATCACTGCGCGCGATCGATGCCACGGGGATGGCCGGTTGCCTTTGGTAACTGGTCAGGTCCGGCGTGCCCCACACTGTGGTGCAGATCCCTTCATGGATCCGCTCGCCGGGGCTGATGAACACGGCAGCGAGCGCGCCGCGTGCCGCCAGCGCCGCGACCTTGGCCGGCATTGGCAAGCCGTGGGTAACTGCCACTCTGCCGCTCACGTCAGGCACTGTGGCGGCGGGTGCCGCGGCAAAGAGGTCACCGATGCCGGTTGCTTTGGGGGTCGGGACAAAGACGCCGGGTCCGGCGACTTGCCCTGCCGGCGTCGCGGCGGTGCTGATCGAGAAAGACGGCGTCTTGGCATGGAACCTGAGTGGCTCGGCCATCTCCGGACCGTGGATCATGACCTGGGTGCGGCCGGGGATGCTCAGGAAAAGCTCCGGCCGGTGGATCTGAAACGGGACGCCGAGCGCGGTCAGGCGCTCCTGGATGTACTCGGCTGACGCCTCCTCGTCAGCTGAGCCAGAAACCCTGGTCAGCTGGGCGAAGCGCTCAATCAGCGGCCAGGGCTCGGTCAACGAGACGGAGTCCAACAAGGCACGCTCGATGCTTGTGGTCACCGGGATCACCTCTCCAATTTGGTTACTGAGCGAATTCGATGGCGGGTTGGCCCGTGACCTGCCATAGGTAGAAGAGGTGCGAGAATCCGATTGTTCCATTGCCAGCTCATTGTGCTAGCATGGAGGAAAGTTGCCGCGGCCGGGCCGTGGCTTGAATCGACATGAACGGAGCTGACTTGATCGTTGACCGACCGATACGCTGATCGAAACGAAGCAGGCCACCTGTTGTGGGGCGGGTGCGACTGCGTTGACCTGGCCAAACAATACGGTACTCCGCTATATGTGATGGACGAAACCATGATGCGCGAGGTGATGCGCCGCTACCGCGGTGCTGCGCTGAGCTATTACCCCGGCCTGCGGGTTGCGTATGCGGCCAAAGCGTTTCTTTGCGGTGCCATGGCCCAACTGGTGGCGGCCGAGGGCCTTTGGATGGATGTCGTGTCAGGCGGAGAGCTGCACCTGGCGCTGGCAGCCGGCTTCCCGGCCGAGCGGATCCTGTTTCACGGCAACAACAAGAGCCATGCCGAGATCGAGTACGGGGTCCAGGTTGGTGTTGGCCGCTTTGTCGTCGACAACCGCGAGGAGCTGGATCGTTTGGATCAGGCGGCCCGGTCGCGGGGCAAGGTGCAGGATGTCTTGTTGCGTTTTGCGCCGGGGATTGAGCCACACACACACCGTTCGATCCAGACGGGCCAGGTGGACTCCAAGTTTGGCTTTACGATCGCCGGCGGGGTGGCGCATGCCGCGATACTGTATGCCTTGACGCTGAGCGGTATCCGCTTGCGCGGGCTGCACTGCCACATCGGATCGCAGATCCGTGAGGTGCACCCATTTGCCGCGGCTGGCCGTGCGGCGGCCAAATTGGCCTGGGCGGCGTGGGCGGACACCGGCTATTTGGCGGAAGAGATCAACCTTGGCGGGGGCTGGGCAGCGGGTCAACTGCCGGGCCAGGAGCCGCCCCCAGTTGAGCACTATGTCGAGGAGACGACGGGCGCATTCCGGCGGGCATGGCGCCGCCACGGCAAATCCGGCGTCATGCTCGGCCCGGCGACGGCGGGAGCCCCGGCCAACGCCGCCACCCGCCCTTCGGGCCGTACGGGCAGAGCCTATGCCTGGCCGGCGCTATACATCGAGCCGGGCCGCTCGATCGTTGCGGACGCCGGGATCACCCTTTACACCGCCGGTGTCGTTAAGCCGGTGCCCGGCTACACCTCCTACGTCCTGGTCGATGGGGGCATGAGCGATAATCCACGGCCAGCCCTGTACGGCGCGCTCTACCATGCTGTGCTGGCCAATCGCTCGGCCGCTGGCTCGGTGAGCACCGAGTACATCCTGGCGGGTAAGGCGTGCGAATCTGGCGACATTCTCATTCGTGGCGCCAGCCTGCCTGAGGTCGTGCCAGGCGATTTGATCGCCGTGTTTGCGACCGGCGCCTACAACCATTCGATGTCCAGCAACTACAATCGCCTGCCACGCCCGCCCGTTGTCTTTGTTGGGGATGGCAACGACCGGCTGGTCGTGCGTCGTGAGACCTTTGCCGACCTTGCGGCAACGGATCTCTTTGCCGATCAGTCGCCGCAGGGCTAGGCGCGGGGTGATTGGGCGAGCATCTCGAGCAGCGTGATGTCGAGATCGGCCGGGGAGTCGGTGACCAGGTGGGCGTTGCCAAAACCCCACCGGAGGCTACCCTCGGCCGGCAGGGCGACTACCGCGAGGCCTGCCGACCGCGCGGAGCGCACCCCCGCCGGGCTGTCGTCGATGGCCACGGCGTCGGCCGCGGCTACCCCAAGCCGCTGCAGCGCGAGCCGGTAGGGCGCCGGGTCCGGCTTGGGCCGCCCTGCGTCTTCCATGCCGACCACGGCCGCAAACCGATCGGCCAGCCCAAGCTCGACGAGGGCCTGCCGGGCGCGCACGCTACGACCGGAAGTGGCGACGGCAAGCAGCACGCCTGCCTGGTCAAGCGCTTCGATCAGCTCGATGATTCCCGGCCTGGCCTGCAGCGCACCGCGATGCCAACTAACGTCGTCCACGATCACTCCGTTGAGGTCAAAGACGACGGCGCGAAGGGGCAAGTCACATCGCTCTCCTTTGGGGGCGGTTGTGCCCGGCGGTGGTCACGCCACGCTTCGAGCGCAGGGGGCGGTTTCCTCCCGTATTTGGTGAGCTTGTGCTACAATGGGTGGCAACAGCCGAAAGGCATCATAACGGCGATGAGCAGGAGCAATGGCGTTTGCCGCGGCCCGCGCAGGGTCGATCGACAGAGAGCCGGTCAAGGGATGAGAGCCGGCATCGCGACCGCCAACTCGCCTGGGAGCCACACGGCCACGAGCGTTGGGCTACGGGTCGACAATTCGAGTGGGCGGCCGGTGACGGTGGCCAATCAGGATGGTACCGCGGGTCGCCCCGTTCCTGAGAGGGACGGGGCTTTTTGTTTGCCCGGGTGCCGGCGGCAACGGATGGCAGCAAACGCGGCGGGAGGGATTAACGTGGCAGAAACCACGACCAGCGACACAGGCAACACGGGTCGGCGATATGATCCGGCGCAGTCGGAGCCGAAATGGCTGCGGCGGTGGGAAGAGGACCGGCTTTACTATCCCGATCTAGCCAGAGCGGAGCACAAGTTCTACAACCTGATGGAGTTTCCGTACCCGTCGGCAGAGGGACTGCACGTCGGGCACGTGTTCACGTATTGCGGTTCGGATACCTTCGGCCGCTTCAAGCGGATGCAGGGCCATACCGTCTTTGAGCCGATGGGCTTTGACGCCTTTGGCATCCACTCGGAAAACTACGCGCTCAAGGCGGGGATTAACCCGCGCGTCCTGACGGCGCGCACCACTCGCCACTACCGCGATGACCAGATGAAGCGGCTCGGGGCAATGTTCGACTGGTCGCGCGAGGTCAATACGTCAGACCCCAACTATTACCGGTGGACCCAGTGGCTGTTTCTCCAGATGTACAAGGCCGGCCTCGCGGTGCGCAAGCGGGCGCCGGTCAATTGGTGTCCTTCGTGCCTGACGGTGCTGGCCAACGAGCAAGTGACCGCAGGTTCGTGCGAGCGCTGCGGCACCGAGGTTGTGCAGCGCGAGATGACGCAATGGTTTTTCCGCATTACCAGCTATGCGGACCGGCTGCTGGCCGGACTTGCCGATCTTGACTGGCCTGAGACGAGCAAAAAGCTGCAGGCCAACTGGATTGGCCGTAGCCAGGGAGCGGAGATCACCTTCACGGTGGCGGGCAACGGCGATCAAATGACCGTCTTCACCACCCGGCCCGACACGCTTTTTGGGGTGACCTATATGGTCCTGGCGCCGGAGCACCCGCTGGTTGAGCGGATCACGACGCCGGCGCAGCGCCCCGCAGTCGATGCCTACCTTGACCAGGTGCGGCGGACCAAGGAGATCGACCGGCTATCGACCGAGCGGGATAAGACCGGCGTCCCGACCGGTGCCTTTGCCGTTAACCCGGGCACCGGCAAATTGATCCCCATCTGGATCGCCGACTATGTGCTGATGCACTACGGCACCGGGGCGGTCATGGGCGTGCCGGGGCACGACCAGCGGGACTTTGAGTTTGCCACCAAGTACGGCCTGCCGATCGTCGAAGTGATCGCAAGCGACGTGGGCATTGCCGATGCGGCGTACTCGGGTGAAGGGCGGATGATCAATTCCGGGCAGTTTGACGGAATGCCCTCGGCCGACGGCAAGGGCGCCGTCGTTGCTTGGCTCGCCGAGCGGCAACTGGGCAAGCTGGCCGTGACCTACCGGCTGCGTGATTGGTGCATTAGTCGCCAGCGCTACTGGGGGCCACCGATCCCCATCGTCTACTGTGATCACTGCGGTGAGGTGCCGGTACCAGAGGATCAGCTGCCGGTACTGCTGCCTGACGTTGCGGATTTCCGGCCCGCCGGCACAGGACAGTCGCCGCTTGCAGCCGTAAGCGAGTTTGTCAACACAACCTGTCCCAAGTGCGGGGGACCTGCCCGGCGGGAGACGGACGTATCCGACACGTTCCTCGATTCGGCCTGGTACTTTTTGCGGTATCCGTCGGTCGGTTTTGATGACGTGCCGTTTGACCCGGCGATGACGGCCAAATGGCTGCCGGTCGACCAGTACATGGGCGGCATTGAGCACGTCTGTATGCACCACCTCTACGCGCGGTTTGTCAACATGGTCCTCTATGACCTTGGCCATATCGGTTTCGAGGAGCCGTTCAAGCGGCTGCGGCTGCACGGCCTGCTGATCAAGGACGGGTCCAAGATGTCCAAGTCCCGTGGCAACGTGGTCAACCCGGATGATTACATATCCCAGTTTGGCGCCGATGTCTTCCGCAGCTATCTGTTGTTTATCGGCCCATATGAGGAAGAGAACGACTTCAGCGACCAAGGGGTGCAGGGTGTCGCGCGGTTCTTTAACCGTGTCTGGGCCTTTGTCACCGAAACCTCTCCGGCCTACGGCACGGGCGCGGATATGGTGACGCTGCATCGTACCGTACGCAAGGTCACGGCTGATCTCGCATCGCTTTCGTACCATACGGCGATCGCGGCGATCATGGAGCTGACCAACTGGGCGTACGCTGCGGCGGAGCAGTTTACGCCCGAGCAGCGGCGCGACGTGTGCCGCTCGATGGCGCTGCTGTTGGCGCCGTTTGGTCCGATGTTTGCCGAGGAGTTGTGGGAGCGCCAGGGTGGGGAGTATTCGGTCCACAACCAGGCGTGGCCTACATATGACGAGGCGCTGCTTGCTCGGCAACAGGTGACGATCGTCGTCCAAGTCAACGGACGTGTGCGGGAGCGGTTTCAGGCGGATCCGGGAGTCTCCGAGGCTGAGGCGGTTGCCGCCGCGGTCGCTTTGCCCCGGATCGCTGAAATGATCGGCGATAAGGCCGTCCGCCAGGCTTTTTACGTGCAGGACCGGCTGGTCAACCTGATCACGGGTTAGCGTCGGCCGTCGGTAAAGGCTGCCACGCAAGTCACACAAGACGAGGGTCGCCGGATCGACCGGCCGGGCTTAGCCGCCGGCGAGGTGGGTCCAGCGGCCCTCGACCATCGTTCCCAGCACCGGGCAAGCCTCGATCCCGGCTGGGTCTGTCTCCGGGTCGCCGCCGATCACGGTCAGGTCAGCGGCCATTCCCGGCCGGAGCATCCCCAGCCAATGCGCTTGGCCTGCTGCCCGGGCCGCCCCTGTGGTGTACATCGCCAGCGCCTCCCGGAAGGTCACCGCCTCGCCTGGCACATAGGCGGCACCCGAGGCGGTGCGTTGGTTGACCGCGGCGTGGATGCCGAGCAGCGGCGCTCCGTCGACCACCGGGCGGTCCGAGCCTGCCGCGACGGCAACGCCGGCGGCCAGGAGAGAGCGCAGTGGGTAAGTGAGGGCAACTCGCTCCTCTCCGAGCGCTGATCGGAAACCGTCGCCAAGCTCAAAGATGAAGCGCGGCTGGGTTACAGCGACCGTGCCGGTTGCCGCCAACCTGGCGATCAGTGCGGCATTCAACACGCCGCAGTGCTCGACACGATCTGGTGGACCTTGTCGCGGGCCTGCGGTGGCAGCGGCGTCGTACGCGTCAAGGCACAGGCCAATGGCCCGGTCGCCGATGGCGTGCGTTGCCAGCTGCCAGCCGGCGCGGCGGCCAGCGGTAGTCAATTGCATGAGTTGCTCGGGGGCCGTCACCCAGATGCCCTCCGGTGCGCTCGCGGTCGCTGCTGTCCCAGATGGTCCGCTGGTCGTCGCTGTGCCAGCGTAGGGCTCGTTGAGCATCGCGGTACGGCCGATCAGTGACCCGTCTGCCATCAGCTTGAGGGGGCCGATCGAGATCATGCCCCCGTCGCGCCCGAGCCCTGTGTGCAAGCCAAGACCAAGATGAGGGGCATCGATATCCGCCAGGGAACGGGGGTAGATCATCAGGTGAGTTCGCGCCCGCAGATCACCCTCGGCAAGGACGTCCTGGTATAGGCCGATTTCCAGCGGGTGCGCGGCTGGGCAGCCCGCCTCGTGGACACCGGTTAGCCCCTCCTGGCTGTACCGGCGGTGGGCGAGGGCGATGGCTTGCTTGACCTCCGCCGCGGTCGGCGCAGGGAGGTGCCGGCGCACGAGGTCCTGGGCTCCCTCGAGCAGCAGGCCGGTCGGCTCGCCGTCGGCGTCCCTGACAACTGCCCCGCCGGGCGGCGCCTGCGTGTGACGGGTGATGCCGGCAATGACGCAGGCCGCGCTGTTGGCGACCGACATGTGGCCGGAGTTGTGTGTGATCAGTACGGGATGATGCGGCGCCGCCCGGTCGAGGTCGGCGCGCGTTGGGTGTCTGCCCTCGGTCAGCCGGTTTTGGTCATAGCCACGGCCAAGGATCCACTTGCCGGGCGGGGTGGCGGCGGCCCGGGCAGCGATTTGTCTGACCAGCGCGGTGAGGTCGGGGGCCATCGCCGGCCGGACATCCACCTGCGCAAGCGCCCGGCCAAAGTGCACGGTGTGTAGGTGGGCGTCGATCAGCCCCGGCGTCACCGTCGCGGGGCCAAAGTCGTGGCGACGGGTCCCCGGTCCACAGAGTGCCGCTCCCTGCTGACGGTCACCAACCCAAACGATGCGACCCCCGGCAAGGGCCACCGCCGTGGCGTCTGGCCCGCCATCGCCCCTGATCACCTTGCGCGCCAAGATCAGATCATCTGCCTGCAACATCAGGTGTCGCCTCCCCAGCCAGCCTGGTCCGCCGCCAATGCCATCCGGCAGATCTTAAGCACCGAGATTACTATAGGGTTGAGTGCACAATCCGGCCGCCGACCACGGTCATCTTGACCTTGAGGTTGCGGATCTCATCATCCGGCACAGAGAAAAGGTCATCGGAGAGCACCGCCAGATCGGCCAGCTTGCCCATCTCGATCGAGCCCTTGATCGACTCCTCGCCGGTCAGCCACGCTCCGTTGATCGTAAAGAGCCGCAGCATCTGGGCGCGGTCCGTGATCCGCTCTGCCTCACCCATGACCTGCCCCTGGCTTGTCTTGCGAGTCACAACCGAATGCATACCAAAGAACGGGTTATAGTGCGCCGACGTCATGTCCGAGTTGGCCGCGACCTTGATCCCGTGGGCAAGATAGGTCTGCAGCGGTTTGAAATAGTGCACGCGCCGCTCCTCGACGACGCGGTAGTACATGTCGCCTTCGACCCACATGAAACCAGGCTGGACCGAGACCCCGATCCCGTACTCCGCCATCAGATCGAGAGCCCGTGTCGTCGGTAGGTAGCCGTGGATGATGTGGTGCCTCGCGGGTTTGCGGCCAGACGCGTCAAGTGCCCGGGCAAATGCCTCACAGGCCAGATCCTGCGCCCGGTCGCCGCAGCAGTGGATGCCGACCGACCAATCGTGTCGCATTGCCAGCCGGAAGTGCTCCTCGAGTCGGTTGACGTCCAGCCGGAGCGGGATCGTGCTGACCGATCCGTCGCTGAAAGGCTCGTTAAGCATCGCCGTCTTGCTCGCCAAGCCGCCGTCGATCGCCATCTTAAGCGCACCGATCCGTAGCCACTCATCGCCCAGGCCCGTACGCGCGCCAAGCGCCGTCGCAACGCTATCGAGATCAGCTTGATCGGCCGTCGCAAATAGGCCGTACCAGGCCGGCATCATGTTGAGCCGCAGTGGCAGACGTCCCGCGTCCCGCATCTGCTGGTATGCCTGCATCGCCAGCGGCGGCACGCCTGGCTCAACTACGCTTGTGATCCCCCAGCGGACGTACTCACGGCAGGTTAGGTCAATCAGCGCGCGGGTGCGCTCAAGGCGGTCGACGGTGGGCTTGGCGGCAACGACCGCATCCACGAGCGCCTGGGCGCCATTGCGCAGGATGCCGGTCGGCTCGCCCGTGGCCGGATCGCGGTCGATCTGGCCGCGCCGCGGATCAGGCGTGTCCCGGTCGATGCCGGCGAGCGCCAAGGCCCGGGAGTTGACCACACTGGCGCCAAACAGCCGGTCAAGGATCACCGGGTTATCCGGCGAAACCTCGTCCAAATCCAGGCGCGTCGGTGCCCGGAACTCCTTGAACTGGCTCTCGATCCAGCCACCACCCTCGATCCACTCGCCTGGCGCCGCCTGACTGACGCGCCGGGCGACCGCGTCCTGCACGTCGTCAATTGTGCGCGCGTCGAACAGCATGACGCCTTCCAGCACCGTACCCGCGTGGATGATGTGGTTGTGTGAGTCGATAATGCCCGGGATGACCGTACGGCCACCCAGGTCGACCACTTGGCGGGCTCCGCCCGGTGTAGCCATGGCCGCGGCCGCGGCACCAAGGGCCGTAAACCGGCCGTCCTTGATGGCAACCGCTGTGACGAACTCGTTGTTGTCGTTGGCGGTCGCGATTTTGCCGTTGTGCAGAACCAGATCAGCCGTCATGCTGCTCACTCCGTTTCGCCTGCAGATTCGTGCGGGATCCATGGGTGATCCAGATCTGATCCCGTTGAACCCTTTGGTCCCCTGGTTTGGCCCTCGTATCGTCCTGGTCCTGCCAGCCCTAGATGAAGTATCGACGAAGGAAACCGCGGTCCCGCAAGCCAAGTAGCGCAAGTAGTGATTGAATACCGGCGGGGGCCGCGCGACAGATGGCGCCTGCTCCGGAGGGGGTCAAATATGCATCCTGTTGAGCTGGCAAAAGGCGTTTACTGGGTCGGCGTGGTCGATTGGGACCTGCGGACTTTCCACGGTGAGTCGCTCTCGACACATCGCGGCAGCACCTATAACTCATACGTGATCATGGACGAGCGTCCAACGCTAGTCGATGGCGCATGGGAGCCGTTTACCGATGGTTTCCTGCGAAATGTCAGTGAGATCGTTGATCCGGCAAAGCTGGAGGTCGTTGTCGTCAACCATGTGGAGCCGGATCACTCAACCGCGTTGCCCGCACTGCTGGCTCTCTGTCCCAACGCGGAGGTAGTGTGTACCGCCCGGGCCAGGGACGCGCTGCAAAAGCACTACTACGGCGACTGGAATTATCGCATCGTCAAGACCGGCGACTCCATCAGCCTTGGTAAGCGTACGCTGTCTTTTATTGAGGCGCCGATGCTCCACTGGCCCGACACAATGTTTACCTACATCGTTGAGGACCAGATCCTGATGCCCAACGATGCCTTTGGGCAGCATATCGCCACCTCGCACCGGTTTGACGATGAAGTTGATCTCGATGAAGTCATGCAAGAGGCGCAGAAGTACTACGCCAACATTCTGCTGCCATACAGCTCGTTGGTCCTGCGCAAGCTCGGCGAGATCCAAAAGATGAACCTGCCGATTAAGATGATCGCTCCGAGCCACGGCATCATCTGGCGCAAAGACATCAGCCGTATCCTTGAGGCCTACGCCAAGTGGTCGACACCGGGCGGCGAGACGGGTTGCCTCATCGCGTACGACACGATGTGGGGCTCGACCAAACGAATGGCCGAAGAGATTGCGCAAGGCATGGTCGACGCCGGCGTCCCGGTAAAGATTCTGCGCGCCTCGACGACCGACACAAACGACATGATCGCAGAGATGGCCAAGTTTAGAGGCCTGGTCGTCGGCTCGCCCACCGTAAACCGGATGACCTTGCCGGATGTCGCCAAGTTTATGCACGAGGCGGTTAGCCTGCGTCCCGCGGGCAAGATCGGTGCTGCATTTGGCTCGTTTGGCTGGAGCGGTGAGGCCGCCACTGACCTGACCGAGCAACTCAAGTCCGTCGGCACCAAGATCGCCGCCGAGCCGCTCAAGCTGAAATGGGTACCATCGCCCGAGGAAATCATCGCCTGCCGGCAATTCGGCCGTACCGTCGCGGAGGCGATCCTGCAGGGCTAGATCGTCGAATCTGGCCGAGGGCCCGCGCCGGTGCTGTCGGTGCGGGCCCTTTGATTTGGCCGGACAGGGACTGCCCTCGTGCTTAGCGAATGCTCCCGAATCTTCTACGCCGCCAGGGGTGATCGCAACGTCCGACTCCGATTCGCAGCAACCGCCGACCGAGACGAAGGCGCCTGAGCCGGCCCTCCGCCAGTCCACTGGCGCCCGATGGGCCAAGGCCCTGGCGCTTGAGCGCAACGTCATCATCCTCTCATCAAGTTTGTTGATCCTGCTCAGCGCCAGTTTTACCTGGCAGCGGCTGATCCCGCTGATCCTGCGTGACTACGGGGCTAGCGATCTCTCTGTCAGCGTGGTGTTCTTCCTCATCGCTGTCGCACAGTCTCTGCCGCAGATCCTCGGTGGTATCATCGCCGACCGGTGGGGACGCAAGGTGGCGATTGTCCTGCCCGGCATGGTGGCGGTCGGGCTGTATTTCGTTATGTCGATGACCCGCAACTGGGTCGTGCTTGCGGCCCTGATCATCACCAACCGGATGATGGGCGCGCTGCAGTCGCCGTCGTTTGCGGCGATCCTTGCCGAGTCGGTTAGCAAGGAAAAGCGCGGCATGGCCTTTGCCGTCTTTCAGGTTGCCGCCGGCCTTGGCTACACCGTGGGCCCGCTGATCGGAGCCCTGCTGGTCAAGACTGCCGCGATGCACCAGCTAATGGCGATCAACGGCGTTGCCCTCGCCGTCGCGACGGCCATGCGCTGGTTTGGCATGTCCGAAACCGTTTGGGGCGGTGGAACCCGCCCAGCTAACGAAGGTCGTCTGACCCTGGGTGGAGTCGCTGCCCAGGCAAGGGTCGTGTGGAACCGGGTCTGGCACGGTGGCGGTCGCGCCATTTTGGCGGTCGGTACGCTCTTTGTCCTCGTGCAAACGATGACGACCCAGGGGCCGTTCATCCAGCTGTACGCACAAGACAGCCTGGGCTACAGCAAAGCCGAGGTTAACCTGCTGTTCTCGGCTGGGCCACTGGTGGCCATCGTCATCAGCCTGTTGGGCGGCAGGCTGATCGGCACGCTCGGGCCGCGCGTGGTCCTCTTGGCGGGCATGGCAGGATTTGCCCCGCTGCTGGGTCTTTGGTTGGGCGCGGGCGGTTTCAGCACGGGGATGTGGCTTTTTACGGCAAGCTACGTATTTTTGCAGGTATCGATTATCGCTTACGACACCCTCAAAACCGAGCTTGTCGAGGGCAAGGGCCGGGGCCTCGCCCTTGGGATCCTCGGCGCCATGACTGGCGTGGTCGCGTCGATCGGCCCGGTAGTGGCGGGCTGGCTGCGCCAGGCGCTTGGTCCGCTGACGCCGTTCGTCATGACGTTTATCGCGATCGGCCTGATGGGGCTGATCTTGCTGCAGAACATCAACTCACGCCGCAAGGCGGCGTAAAGCTAGCACGGGAGGCGAGAGCCGATGAGCAATGCCATACCCACTCGGGACGAGGTCAAACGTCAGGTACTTGCAGCGATCGATGCGCACGAGGCGGAGATCAAGGACCTGGGGCGCCAGATCTGGCGCAACCCGGAGCTCGGCTACAAAGAGCGCAAGACGGCCGCGTTGATGCAGGAGGTCTTTGACGGCCTCGGCATGCGCAGCCGGACCGGCATTGCGCAGACCGGGGTCAAAGGCTATCTACCCGGTCGCAGCGCTGGCGGTGTTGTCGCCGTCGCAGGCGACATGGACTGCGTGGTGTGTCCCGAGCACCCGGATGCCGACCTGGAAACCGGCGGCGCTCACTCGTGTGGCCATCATTCACAGGTCGCTGCCGTCCTCGGCACCGCCATCGCCCTTGCACGCTCCGGGGCGATGCGCTGGCTCGATGGCGAAGTGCAGTTCCTCGGCATGCCCGCCGAGGAATACGTCGAGCTCGACTACCGTTGCCGGCTGGTTGACCGCGGCATCGTGCCCTTTGTCGGCGGCAAGGCCAGCTGGATTGCACTGGGCGAACTGGCGGACATTGACCTCTACCTGGCCAGCCACTCAGGCCAGCTCAAGGGCAGGGCGGTCGGCGTGCAGCGCGGCGGCACAAATGGTTTCATCGGCAAAATGATCCGGTTTAGCGGCCGCGAAGCCCACGCCGGAGCGGCGCCGCAAGACGGCGTCAATGCCCTCAATGCCGCCGTTGTGGGATTGGTTGCCCTCTTCGCGCAGCGTGAGACCTTTCCCGAGGGCGAATCGATCAGGATCCACCCGATCATCACCAAAGGCGGCGATCTCGTCAACGTCGTGCCGGCGGACGTGCGCCTCGAGACGTACGTGCGGGGGCGGACGATGGAAGGCATCTTTGCTGCCGACGCCAAGCTTGACCGATCGATGCGCGGAGCCGCGCTGGCCTTGGGCGCGGAGGTCGCGATCCGGACTTTGCCGGGCTACCTACCGCAACGGCCCGACCTGGCCATCCCTGCCGTACTCGACCTCCTTGAAACCAACGCCATCGCGACCCTTGGCGAAGATCAAGTCCTGCCCGGATCGGCAGCCGACTTCACGACCGCATCGTCAGACTTTGGTGACGTTAGCCATCTCATCCCGGCCGCTCGCATCACCACCGGTGGCGTCGCTGGCGGCGGTCACTCCAAGGATTTCCGGGTCACCGACGAATATGCGTCCTACATCGCTCCGACCAAGGTCTTTGCGACGACCATCGTCGACCTGCTGTGGGAAGGCGCGGCAGCCTTGCACGCAGCTAAACTCTCGTATCGCTCGGCCCTCACCGCGGACGGGTACGTTCGCATGTGGCGTGAGCGGGCAGGGGACCGACCGGCGGGGTAGGGCTTGGTGGTCTGAGGCCATGACTGCGCAGCTGCGGCCAGCAAACGTAAATGTTCGTCGTGGGCGCGCACCCTCAGGTGGTCACCGCCCACCAGTTCCGCGGTCTGAGGCCATGACTGCGCAGCAGTGGCCAGCAAACGTAAATGTTCGTTGAGGGCGAGCACCCTCAGGCGGTCACCGCCCACCAGTTCCGCGGTCTGAGGCCATGACTGCGCGGCAGTGGCCAACAAACGTGAATGTTCGCTGCTGGCGGGCACCCGCGGGCGGTGACCGCCCACCAGTTCCGCGGTCTGAGGTCATGACTGCGCAGCAGTGGCCAACAAACGCAAATGTTCGTTGCGGGCGGGCACCTGTGGGCGGTGAGCGCCCACCAGTTCCGCGGTCTGAGGCCATGACTGCGCAGCAGTGGCCAACAAACGCAAATACTCGTAGTGGGAGCGCACCCTCAGGCGGTCACCGCCCACCAGTTCCGCGGTCTGAGGCCATGACTGCGCGGCAGTGGCCAAATAAAACAAAACCTGCGCCGTCCGGTCATCCGGCGCGGCGCAGGTCCACTCGATCCTGTTACTTCAGACTCAGTGACTGCAGATTACGCCCTATTGCTTAAGCTCCGGCCGGTCGCAAAAGTCCACGGCCATGCGGACCAGGGTGCGAATGCCGACGGCAAGGGCGTCTTCTTGTGGCGCAAACCGAGGGTTGTGCAGTGGTGCGCAGCCGTCGGGTCCGGCGACGCCGACTTTGATGTAGACGCCGGGGACTTCCTGCGCGTAGTAGGCAAAGTCCTCCGATGTCAGTGAGATCCGGTCCAGCTTGCGGACCTTTTCCGGGCCGAGGATCGAGCTGGCCGCCGCGATGGCGCGCTCGACCATTGCCGCGTCGTTGACGGTGACCGGCAGGCCGGGCCCGCACGCCACGTCGCAGTCGGCACCGTATGCCTCGGCGATGCCGCGGACCATGCGGGTGGCGCGTTGGGGAATGTCGGTTTCGAGGTAGCCGGGTCTGACGCTGCGGAGGGTGGCCTGGAACTCGACCTTCTCCGGGATGACGTTGACGGCCGTACCGGCGTGAATTGTCGTGATACTGACCACAAACGGGTCGGCCGGGTCGTTGGCGCGGCTGACCAGTGTTTGTAGGGCCAGGATGGCGGTGGCGGCGACCGGCACCGGGTCGAGCGTCAGGTGAGGCGTGGCGCCGTGACCGCCGCGCCCCTTGATGCGGGCACGGAGGACGCCGTTGCCGCCCATGGCGACCTTGGGGTCAACGCCGACGGTGCCGACTGGGAGCTCGGGCCAGCAGTGCAGGCCCGCGATCGCGTCGACGGTCGGATTGGCCATGACGCCGTCCTTGATCATGCGCTGGGCGCCGCCCAAGGCGCGCCTAAATTCGACAAACGGGTCGACGCCTTCGACGACCTTGCCGCCCGATTCCTCGGCCGGCTGGAAGATAAACTTGATGTCGCCCGCCAGTTCGGGGGCCAGGTCGCGCAATACGGCCGCCGCGCCAGCGACGATCGCCATATGCATGTCGTGACCGCATGCGTGCATTTTGCCAGGTACGTGCGAGGCAAACGGCAGGCCGGTCTCTTCCTCGACGGCAAGCGCATCAAGGTCGGCGCGGATGCCGAACACGGGCCGGCGATCCAGACACTCCGCCGCAGGCGCCCCGCCGCGCAGCAACGCCGAGATGCCGTGCACCGCGAGGCCTTGCTTGATTTCGAGGCCGAGGGGTGCGAGGTAGGCGGCGACCTTGGCGGACGTGCGCTCTTCCTCGAAACCGACCTCCGGCTCCGCATGGATCGCGCGCCGCAACGCCACTACGCCGGGCAGGTGCCGCTCGACCGCCGCGTTGATCTGCTGGTTGGAGACGCCGCCGTGCTGCGATGTGGCGTTGCCTCTAGCTGCGCTGTCTTCGTTCAATGATTGCGCCACCCTTCGTTGGCCGGATCGTGCGGCGTCTATGCGCGGGCACTGGCCGCGATGTCTCGCATCAGGTCGAGGACGTCCAGCACGCGTGTATCCGCGACGTGGTAGTAGACGTTGTTTTCGCACCGCCGCGGGGCAACGATGCCACGCGAGCGCAAGATCCCAAGCTGGATGGAGACGTTTGCCTGCTTGGCCTCGGTCAGCGCCACGATCTCGGACACTGTCTTTTCCGAGTCCTGCAGGACGCAGAGAATGCGCAGGCGGAGTGGGTTGGTTAGGGCTTTGATGAATTCCGAAACACGGAGGCAATCTTCTGCGCGCATACCGACATAACCTCACAACAACATATTGATTAATTCTCAGACTATGTTTTGTTACCAGCGGCCGTATCCCTGCCGCAGATGCCAAAACACACCAAAAACAGGCCGGCCGACGGTGCCGACCGGCCTGCTGCAGCCCGGTCCGTCCTAGCCGTCGACGAGCTTGCGGATCGCGGCAACGGACATGCCACCAAGGCCAAGCTTCTCAAGCGTCCGGCCATCGCGCCAGAAATCCGTGCCGCAGACCGCCGATCCCATGTAGATGATCGACTCAATCAAATGGGCCGGCTGACCGGCTAGCCGGGCGAGTTGGGCCGCCGGCACGAGGCCCATTGGCAGGTCCTCGGTGATGTAGCGGTCATAGATGGTCTTTGGACCGAGAATGCGCGCAATCTCGCCGATCGTGTCAAACGGCGCTTGAAAGGCAACGCCCATGATGCTGACGGTTGTGCGAAAATCCTTGTCAGCGTACTGCAGCACGTCGCAGCCGTAGGCGGTGGCGATGGCGGCGGTTTCGTCATAAACGTCCCGGATGACCCGGGCCACCGCCTCCGTGATGCCCTCGCCGTACATGTAGAAGTTACCCTTGCTGTACTGGATGCGCCCGACGTTGAGCAGCGATCCGGGCGGGTGCACGATCGGGTTGGGGTTGGAAAGAGCGGCGCTCAGGGCGTTTTGGGCCGGCTTGACGCACTCCCAGATGGCCGTCAACCCAGGCAGGACCGTTTCGTTGCGTGTCGCGGGGATGGCAGACGCGATGACCAACGGTGTCGTGAGGATCAGTTCGACCTGCGCCGGACCGGTCAGTCGCGTACCGTAGGGCAGGGTGTTGGCCTCAACCACGTCGACGGCGATCTCCGGCCGCCGCGTCCGGATCATGTTGTAGAGCTCTATTGCGCCAAAGTCCCCGGCCCAAACCACGACGACCTGGCCGTCGACGAGGTGCGGCAGCATCAGCTCAAAAAAGCGAGCGTGGCCAAATGCCGGAATCGCCAGGTTGATCAGCCCCGTGCCCGCCAGAGCCGCGGCAATGTCCGTCGTGATCAGGTGCGGCGAGACCGTGCCCGTCCGACGCATGCCGGTCAACGTGACTTTGCCGCCGGCGAGGACGGGCGCAAAGGCGCGTCCAGCCAGCTCGGGCAACTCATACCAGTGTACCGTGTGGCCCGCCAGCGTAAGGTCGGCCGCCATGCAATGGCCTCCGTTGCCGCCGCCGAGGACCGCAATCGGCCGGTCAGTGTAGCTCTTTGCCATCTCAATACCTCCCGGTCTTTATCGCCGCCCGGCGAGCAATCGCGGGCGGGCGCCGCTGTCTAGTGTTTGCTCCGCAAGACGACACCGGGCAACGCACCGGTGTGCTGTCCCGCCGAAACCACGACCTGCCCGTTGACCAGGACGTACTCGATGCCGGCCGGGAACTGGTGCGGATCGGCAAACGTTGCGCGGTCGATTACCGTGGCGGGGTCAAAGACGACAACGTCCGCGCACCACCCTTGCCGTAGCTGGCCACGATCGGACAGCCCAAGGCGATTGGCGGCCGCGGAGGTCATCTTGCGTACCGCCTGCTGCAGGGTCAATGCCTTTTCCTCGCGCACGTACTTGCCAAGGATGCGGGGAAAGGTGCCGTAGTTGCGCGGGTGTGGTTTGCCCTGGCCCAGTGTGCCCGTTGGGCGCAGGCAACTGCCGTCGGTGCCGACCATGACGATATCGTGGGCCATCATCATCCGTACTTCATCTTCGCGCATCATAAAGACGATCATGCCCGTGGCCGGGTCGGCGTGGGCGAGGATATCAAAGACGGTCTGGTACGGATCCTTGCTCAGGCTGGTGGCGATGTCTTCGATCGACCGGCCTTCGAGCGACTTGTCATCGCAACGAGAGATGACGACATTGGTCCACGGCACGCAGCGGAAGTCGTTGTCCCAGCCTGGCAGGCGTTGTTTCATGTCCGCCTCCATCTTTGCCCGGGTCGTCGCGTCGCGCAGGCGCTCGATCATCTTGTCCCGCCCGCCCTCGTGGGCCCACGGCGGCAGTAGCGCGGCAAGGCCGGTGCTGCCGGCGATGTAGGGGTACTGGTCCGCGGTGACGTCGACCCCCTGGGCCCGCGCGGCCTCGAGGGTCGCGATCAGTTGGTCGGCCTTGCCGTTGGCCCATCCGGCGGCCTTGAGGTGGGCGATATGCACAGGCGTGCCACTGGCGCGCCCGATGGCCAGAGCCTCGGCCACAGCCTCAAAGATGCCCTCGCCCTCGCTGCGCATGTGCGTAAAGTACATGCCCCCTGCCGATGCCGCAGCCTTGCCGAGCGAGATCAACTCCGGCAACTCCGAGTAGGAGCCCGGCGTGTAGATCAGGCCAGTGCTCCAGCCGATGGCGCCTTCTTCAATCGAGTGCCGGATCAGGTCGCCCATTGTCTGCAACTCGGCCGCGGAAGGTGCCCGGTTGGCAAAGCCCATCGCCGCAACCCGCACCGGCCCGTGTCCGACCAAACCCGCCACGTTGACCGCGGTGCCCCTGGCCGCAAGCGTGTCCAGGTATTCGCCGTACGAGCGCCAGGTGACTTCGATGCCCTCGCCATCGAGGTCCTTGAGTTGCCCCTTGAACGCCGCGAGCGAAGCCTCGGTGAGCGGCGCCGCCGTCGAGCCGCACTGGCCGATCACCTCGGTGGTGATGCCCTGGCGCACCTTGCTGTCGGCGGTTGGGTTGATCAGCAGCGGCAGGTCGGAGTGGGAGTGGGTGTCGATAAAGCCCGGGCTAACGACCTTGCCGGTCGCATCAATGTGTACCGCCGCCTGCCCGAGCAGGGGGCTTGGCCCGCCGGGCGCCGTACGGACCAGCGCGGCGATCCGACCGTCCTTGATGCCGAGATCGGCCCAAAACCACGGGTTGCCAGAGCCGTCGAGGACCCTGCCGCCGGTGATGATGACGTCAAACATGTACATCTTCTCCTCCTTAGGCTAGCGATTGATGACGCCGGCGCTTCGGTGCGCTAGCGATTCATGAACTCGGTCAGGTATGCGGTATAACGGTCCAGAGCGGTTTCGACCATCTCGCGGCCGATGGCCTCGCTGGCATAGTTGGCGTCGCCCAGGGCGCCGTTGATCGTGATCTCGTCAAAATAGTGCGCTTCCTGCGCGATCGCGGGGCCGCGCTGACGGGCGGCGAGCACTTCCGGGCGCACCGCGCCTTTGGTCAACCGGTCGCGCCTGACTGACTGCGGCCACATGTAGAGCATGCAGGAAGTCTCGATCTCACACGAATGGCCGTTGACCTCGGTCTTGGCGTGCTTGGCCGAGATATCCTTGGCCGCGTCGTAGGGTACCGTCGCCCAGGCGACCTCGTCGCCGTACTCCTGCTTGATGCGGTTGGCGGCCATGCCGATCGCCGGGATGTTGCCCCCGTGACCGTTGGCGATGAAGAACTTGCGGATCCCATGTTGGTGCAGCGACCAGGCCACATCCATGATCACGTCGACCAGCGTACTCGGCCGCAGGGTGATCGAGCCGGGGAAGTGAATGTGATGGCCCGAGACGCCGATCTGGATACCCGGCGCCACCAACACGTGCGGGTAGAGCCGCAGGGCAAGGCGCTTGCTGAACTCCCGCGACCCGGCGGCATCGTAGTCAAAGCACCCATGCGGGCCGTGCTGTTCGGTTGAGCCGACGGGGATGATCGCCATCTTGACGTTTGGCAGGAGCTCATGGACCTCCGGCCAGGTCAGGTCGTGCAGGTACATGCTACGTGGGTTATCTCCCAAGCCAGGCACCTCCAGCGCGATTACTGGTTGGCCGCAGTCCCGAAACCACGACCATCAGGCGCTGTATTTGATGGCTGGCCTTAATCCCCCTTTTGCAGGGCAGCAAGAGGACAAGCCCCGGCGGCGCAAGAAGATTGCCTGACCGGGTACGCGGCCGTAGAGGCTGAGCTCGCGGGAGAGGATGGTTGTCTTGGGTTTTTCCGATCTCATCTGGGTGTTTTTCATCATATCGTTTCTGACGCCGATGATCCGCCAGCGCTGGCTGGACATGGAGCGGGTCAGGATCATGCGCCGGCTGGAGGAAAAGCGTGGCTCGCGCCTGATCACGATGATCTACCGCCAGGAGGCGATCGCCTTTCTGGGGGTGGCGGTTTCGCGGTACATCAGCATTGAGGACTCGGAAGAAGTGCTACGGGCGATCCGGATGACGCCGGAGGACATGCCGATCGACATCCTCATGCATACGCCCGGTGGGCTGGTCCTGGCGGCGGAGCAGATTGCCCACGCGATCAGCCGGCACGGGGCCAAGGTAACCGTGTTTGTGCCGCATTACGCGATGTCCGGCGGCACGATGATCGCGCTCGCCGCCGACGAGCTGTGCATGGATGAAAACGCAGTGCTCGGTCCGGTTGATCCCCAGATCGGCCAGTATGCGGCCGCTTCGATCCTGCGCGTGCTGGCGACCAAGGATCGCAACGAGATCGACGATCAGACGCTGATCTTGGCGGACATGGCCGAAAAAGCGCAAGCCCAGGTGGGGGAGCGGGTGCGCAGCATCTTGTCCGATAAGTTGCCTGCCGCCGAGGCGGAGCATCTGGCGGGCATTTTGACCCAGGGTCGTTGGACGCACGATTACCCGATCACGGCGGAGCAGCTACGGGACATGGGGCTTACCGTATGCCACCCGCTGCCGCGGGAGATCTATCAGTTGATGGACCTCTATCCGCAGCCGGCGCAGCGCCGTCCGTCGATCCAGTACGTACCGGTACCCTACGAAAAGCCGGATCCTCCGGGCGGCAATGGTCCGCGTCGCCGGCGCTGACCCAAGCTGCGGCCCACGGCGGTCGGAGCGGCGACGTGGCGCGGTCGGTCTGGTCATCGCCCTGGTCGTCCTGCTCGCGGCGGCGCTGCTGTCGGCGCTTGGTGCGCGATTTTGTGCTAGCACTCAGCCGCCGGCGTCGTCGGCTTCGCCCGGTGTGTCCACCGTCGCGACCGTTCCCGGCCCAGATCAACCGGCGGGGAGCTTTGGCCTGTTGCTCGGCGGCGATCTGCTGTTTGATTTGGCTCCCGGCGATATCCTGATCGCCGAGGGCCCCGAGGCCGTGCTCAGTGGCTGGGCGGCCCTGCGCCGGCGCGATGGCATTGACCTCGGCATCGCCAACCTGGAGTGTCCCCTGACTGACCGCGGTGCGCCGTTGCCCGGCAAGAAGTATACCTTTGTCGCAGACCATCCGGAGGATACGGCCGCGGCCCTGCGCGACCTCGGCTTTGACGTCGTATCGCTCGCCAACAACCACATCCTCGACTACGGTCAGGTTGGCCTGGCAGATACAACGGCGGCGCTGTTGCGGGCAGGGGTTGGCTGGGCAGGGGCGGGAGTTGACCGCATGGCGGCATATGCCCCCGCGGTGGTCGAGCGCAACGGATTGCGGATCGCGATCCTGGCCTTTGGCGGCACCGAATACATGCCAGCTCAATACCAGGCGTGGTGGGCGGCGGGTGAGGATCGTCCGGGCATCGCTCCCTTGTTGCCGCAGGCTGATCTCCTGGCCGCTGTCACCCGGGCCCGCGCCGACGCCGACCTGCTGATAGTGTCGCTGCACTGGGGGATTGAGTACGCCGAGGTGACAGCTGCGCAACGAGAGTTGGGCCGCGCAGTAATCGAGGCTGGCGCCGACGTCGTTTTCGGCCACCACCCTCACGTAGTGCAACCGGTCGAGTTCTGGCAGGGCCGGCCGATTCTCTACAGCCTGGGCAACCTTGCTTTCCATGCGGGTCAGCCGCTGGCACGCCAGATGGCAGCGGCGGAAGTGCAATTTAGCTGGGATCATGTTTCTGGTAAGCACGTAGTAGGCAAAGTAAGACTGCACGCGCTGGTCAACCGGGGTGGCCGGACCGAGCAGATGCCTGCTCCCGACGCTGTCGATTTCCTTGCCGAGATAGCACAAAGCTGCCGGCAATTCGGTACACCGGCAGCTTTGGACGGCCCGACGCTCGTGTTAACGCCAGCTCGCTAGAGTCCCCACTAGTAGTGCAGGGTCGCGACCATGCCGTCTGCCGCGGCAAGGCGCTCGGCGGCGGCGCCAAATACCGGCGTCACCTTGGTGCCTGCTGCGAGGCAGGCGGCGATGGCCCACTCGGCCAGATCCTCGGCGACAACCTGGTCATCGGCAGTGGGGTCGGGATCGAGCGACACCATGCCGTCGTCCCGCAAATAGCCGGTCATCTGCTTATCGCCCGCATACATCAGGTGGGCGACCCGCGATTGGGCAAGCAGGCCCAGGCAGTCGGCAGGCCCGAGCGCCGCAGGGCCGCGCGATCTTGCGATGCCGATGGCCTCCGCAACTTCCTCATCTTGCCGGTCGGCCGTCCAGTTGGCCAACGTGGTGGTGACGTGGTCGGCCAAGGCTTCGTTACCGGCGCGGATCAGGTTGACGTCGCCGCTTGGCAGCAATCGGCCCTTGAATTGCGGTCCCAGGGCCATTGCGATCGGCTCAGCCAGTTTGGCTGCCGTGACCGGCATGACCAGTTGCCAATGATGTTGCCGGGCGCGATCGACAACCTCGCTGGCCAGGCCACGGACGAACTTCTCGATCTGCTCGTCAAAACGGGCCTGGAAGTCATCGACATGCGTCGACGTCTGCTGCGATGTCCCCGAAACCGCGCCGGCCGCATGGCGCCGCCAATCTGTCGTGTCTACGTCGGCGGTGAGGACCACTTCTTCGCGCAGGATGCCCTGGTCCCAGGTCATCAGACGCGCCTGCTCTTGCGCCAAGACCATCACGCCGGTGGTTGGCGCGGCGTGTAGGGCTGTCACTATTGGTTGCAGCACCGGTCGCCGGTGCCAGGCAAAGCTCGTGCCGACCGGCAAGAGGGTGGTCTCAAGCCAGCGCGTCCCGTCGGCACCGAGCAGCAGGATCACGCCCGCGGTCCGCGCATCCGGCGGCAGGCCCTGCAGCTGCGCGGCAGCCTCCTCGGCGAGACGGTCGAGAACGCGGTCGCCACGGTGCTTTGCCCGTAGCTCGGTCAACCCCGAATTGAGCGTCGTCTGCCAGCGCCGGCGCTCGTGCCGGACCGCTGCCGGGAGTTGCAGGTAGACGCTGAGAACACCCGCGGACGCCTGCTTGCCGGCCGCAAAGCGCGCCGATAGCTGTGCTAGCTGATCCCAGGTAAGTCGCTGCGTGGATTCCATCTGCATGCCTCCTTCGGGTTCGATGATCAGTGGGGCAAGCAAACCTTTCCCGTCGGGCGTACGGAGTCCTGCTGCAGGGGAAGGTAGCGGCGGGTCTGTGGGATTGGGGAGGTGCTGGCCTAACGAGCGCTCTCGCGGGCAAGTCGCTCGACGGTCTGGATCTCCCACCGGAGCGAGCGATTGTTGAGCTGCAGGGTGACGCGGTCAACCACACGGTAACCGTCGGAGTAGCGCAAGAGGCCTGGGCTGACCTTGTCGTCAACATCTGGTAGCGGCAACGGATCGCCGGAGCTTAAGATCCTGCCCGCGGTCGCGCCCCGGTCCCAACACATCAAGTAAACGCACTCAAGCGTGATTTCGCTGACCAGGCCGCTCCGGTCAAGCGTGTGATCCGCCACCTGGATCGTCGGCGCCGTAAGCACCGGATAGCCGTACTCGCTAAAGGTGCCGTAGCCAGAGATGCGTGCAACCCAGCGGCCGGTTTGGGATTGGACGACCAGCGACGTGGGCGCGACTGGGCCGATCAGCTTACCGGCGTAGGTCGACATCGACGCATGCATGGCGATCTGGGTGACGTGGGATGTGAGGCCAGTCCTGGCGTCGACCATAACCTGGCCGTCGGGGCCGAGGGCTGTCGCGGGCTCTCTGAGGTGTGCGCCGCGTTGATTCATCGCCAGGGTGTACGCTGAGGTAAGCAAGACGATGGCCAAGACAAAGGCAAACCGGATTGTCCACACCCGCCGCCGCAGCATGACCACCTGCGGGCTGATCTGTGGCCGGCGGCGCCTTGGCACAACGGCGCCCGTGTTGTTAAGCTTGCTCTGGTCTGAACGCACTCTGCACCCCGTATCGCTCGATCGACGCACGGCCGCACAGCCGACGGCAGTTTGCCACATATGCCGGGCGACTCATGCTCGCCCTGGGATTTTCTTGTGCTCCGCTCCACCAAACTTGCTCAGTCCAGCCGGTGCCAAAAAATGGCTTGTCCGTAGGCTCGTCGTGCTCGTCGGGCAGGGGTGTACTCCAGCTTCGTAGAAACCACTGCGGACGAATGCGCTTCGTCCGCAAGATAACCCTTTGTGCCAGGGGGTTTGCGTTTGATCCGCCTCTTGCACCTTGCCGATCTGCACCTTGGATGGCCGCCCCGCTTCATCGCCGACCCTACTGTGGCTCAGAGTTATGCTGAGGCGCGCTGGGGCGTATTTGATGCTGCGGTTGCGGCGGCCCTCGATCCCACCAATCGCATCGACGCGGTGGTCATCGCGGGCGACCTCTTTGATGATCACCGGCCCGCGTCCGCCCTGGTGGAGCGGGTCATCGCTGGGCTTGCACGGGTGTGCGCACACGGGATTGCGCTGCTGACCGTGCCCGGCAACCACGACGAGATCACCTACGGTGATTCGGTGTACCGCACCTACGCCGCGCGCTGGCCCGGTATCTTAGTCAACAGCCCGGCACTCAACCATGTCGCGTCGCTTCGCCTGGGCCCGGAAGCGGTCCACTTCTACGGACTGGCGTACACCGGCGGTATCACAGAGGTGCAGCGGCCGTTGGCATCTTTTCCCCGCCTGGACCAGCCGGGCGTGCACATCGCCGTCATCCATGGCACGGTAACCGGGTCCGGGCAGACGGGTTGGGTCGTCCAGGAGCGCAGCCTGCCGCTAGACGGCGCCGCGCTTGCGGCGGCCGGCTACGACTACATCGCTCTTGGCCACATCCACCGGCCCGGGGTGGCCCCTGCCGCGGGCAACCAGCGCGCTGTCTACGCCGGCCTGGTCGCTGGCCGGGGCTTCGATGACCCAGGCTGCGGCAAGTTGACTGTCGCGTCCATCGGTGCGCCAGGCCAACTGCCCCAGTTGTCCTACCTCCCAGTGGACCTGCCGGCGGTGACCAGGCAACCGGCGCGTCTTGACGGCGCGGTTTCGCAACCCGATGCGATAACCCAGTTAACATCTCAACTCAACAGCGTGCCCGCTGGGGCATTGGTGGAGGTTGAGCTGTCCGGCGTCATCTCGCAGGCCCTTGACACTGAGGCCTTGGCTGCCGCGCTGACGGCGGTGACGCCGGCCGCTTACGTCGTTGTGCGCGACCGGACATCGCTCCTTGCCGCGGATCAGGTGCGGCGATGGGCGGAGGAGACGACGCTGCGTGGTTTCTTTGTCCGGCGGCTGCTCGAAGCAGCAGACGGCAGTGTGCAGGACGATGGTTGCGCCGCCGACGCCGCCGATCGGCAGCAGCTCGCGGAGCGCGCGCTCCGCTACGGCCTGGCGGCATTGGAGCGTGGCCGGCGATGAGCGTCCAGCCGAAGGTTACCTGGGACCGCTTGTCGCTGCAGGGGTTTGGCCGCTTTGGCGCGCCGATCAGCGTCGCTCTCGGCGCCGGCGCCAACGTCCTGGTGGCGCCCAACGAGCACGGCAAATCGACGCTGCTGGCTGGCCTTGCCGCAGTGTTGTTTGGTCTGGACGGGGGCGAGGATCCCGGCAAGTTCACCGAGGGCCGCTTCCGCAACTGGGACGCCGGCGGGCCATTCCGTGGTGAGCTGGTCTTTTCGGTCGGCGACGCGCATTACTCAATCTGGCGGGACTTTGCCGACCGCCAGGCGACGCTGGTCGCGCACGACGGCGATGGTTTTCGCCGGTTAGCTGGCGGCAAACACCACGCGACGGCCCGCCGTGGCGCGGCCGCGTTTGAGGACGCATTGGCCGGGCTCCTCGGTCTCCGCAGCCGCGATCTGTTTGCCAGCACTTTTTATTTGCGGCAACCGTTGCCGGAGGCCGACAGCCTCGATCAGGCCGTGCAGGGGCTGCTCTCTGGCACCGGCGCTGGTTTCGGCGAGGCGTTGAGCTACCTCGAAACCAAGTTGCGTGAAATCACCAGGCATACCGCCGATCTTGGCGTAACCGCGGTGGATGCCCGCGTTGACCGGCGCCTGGAAGAAGTGCGGGCCGAGATCGACCGGATTACCGCCGAGGCGCAACGGCAGGCCGAGCGCATCGACAGCCTGCAGCGCCTTGAGCTTGAGCTGGGGCAGGGCAGGCAAGAGGAAGCCGCCTTGGAGAAGCAACTCGCCGCAGCTCAGCGCCTTGAGGCGGCGTGGCAGACGTGGCTGCGTTACCGGACCGACCGCGACGCAACCGTGCGCACGCTAACCGCACTGCAGGGTGCGTTGGCCAGGGCCGAGAGCGCCGAGGTCGACCTCAACCTGGCCGCGCGGGAGCTTGCGGCCTACCCCGAGACTGCTGCGCTGCCCCCGGCCGCCGGCGAGCAACTGGCGAGGCTCCGCCAGGTGACCAAGGAGCATGCCGATCTCACGGCCCGCCGGGCGGAGCGGCAGACAAAGCAGGCTTTGGTTCATGCTGCGATTTCGTCCACCTCTAGTGCGGTTGAGCAGCGCCTGCCCATCGCCGGTCGGCCCAACTTGCTGGGTGAATACGATCAGTGGGTTGAGTTGCAGCGGCAGCACGATCAGCTCATCCAGGCGCGGGCAGGCCTGGTCGCCAGGCGCAGTGCGATCGTGGCGGATATCGAGGCGCCGGCACCCCGCTGGGAGACGCTGGGACAGTCCGCGGGCCACGTGCTCTCGCGCCTGGCGGTCCATGCCGCATGGCTCCTGGATCGGTGGCAGGCGATTGAGGACGACGCGCGGGACCTTCGCGCCGCTCGGCTTGCGGCGACTGCCGAGTGGCCAGGATTCGATGAATTGTCCGACGATCAACTTGCGGCAGCAGCCCGTGCCGCCGGACGGCGGGCTGAGCTTGCGTTGATTTGCGACGGCGCACGAGCGGGCAGGTTGCCGCCGGGACCGGTGGCGGAGTCAGCGAGGCAAAAGGCACGCGCGTGGTCATCTGGCGGTGCCCTGATCGGTGCCGTTGCAGGTTATCTGGCTGGCGTTGCCGGGCTGCTACCAGCGGCCGCGCTGCCCGGCGGGCCTCTGGCTCTTGTTGTGGCTGCCGCTGCGATCGGCGCGGTCCTTGCTTGGTTGCTTGCCGGAGCTGCTGCCCGTAGGGCTGCCGCTCACCATGCGACCGAGTCCATGCGGCTACTTGCCGAGCAGCTGGGCTCGCCATTGGCGGACTACGCTGACCCCGGCGGTGAGGTTGAGCGCTGGCGAGGGGCGACCGACCAGATCGACCGGCGGGCGGCGGGATTGCTGGAGGCGTACGACGAGCTCGGCCTGTCCCAACCAGCAGATGTGGCTGATCTTGCGGGCCTGCGCGATCAGTCCGTGCCGGCGGTCAGCCCGTGGTCGGACCTTGCCCAGGTCGCTTCTATTGCCGGCGTCAGGACGGCTTGCGTGGGCGACCTACTCGATTGGTTGTCGGGACGCGACGAGGGCTGGTGGGCCAAGGCCACGGGCGCGGCCTCGGCGAGGGAGGAGCGGCTGGCCGAGCTGGCCGCGATCGAGGCGGAGCTTGTTGAGCTTGGCGACGCGGAACAGCCAAATCAAGGTGTCGGCAAGCTGGCTGTCGTGGCGGCTAACCTGGCCAAGGTCCAGGAGACCCTCGCTGGCCTTGACCTGAGCACGCCCCGGGCCGAGGTTGTCGCGATGAGCCAGGCGCATGCGGCAGACCGGGACCGCCTGATCGGCCTGCGGGCCGAGCTAACCGGGATTGACGCCGAGCTTGAGCGGCTTGACCAGGACGTCCTGCGCTTGACCAACGAGGCAAGCGTGGTGCGTGGCGACCTGGCGCCGCTGCTTGCCGCCGTCCCGGCAGGCGATCTCGCGGCAGCTGGCCAACGCCTCGCCCTCGGCCAGGCCGCCGCCGCCCGAGTGACGGCGGCAAGACAACACCTGGACGGCATCCTGCGGGGGCAAGGCGTTGACGCGGTCGACGCTCTGCGGACGATGGTCATTCAGCGGCAGAGTGAGCTTGGTGCCACCGCAGCCGCCTGGGACCAACTTATCGCAGCCAACCCTGCCTTGCCGTCTCCTGCAAGCTCCGGCGATCTCGCCGCCGTCCAAGCGCAGGGCGTGGCGCTGGCGGATCAGACTCGTCGCTCTCAGGAGCAGCTCAACGCCGTGGCCGAGCGCCTGCGTGATCTCGAGCGCCAAGCGGCACGCCTCGAAGGCGCCGGCACCTCCCTTAACCTCGCGCAAGCGGCCAGTCACGTCGACGACCTGCGTCGCCAGGAGCACGGCCTCGCCGTCGACGCGGCGGCAATCGCCAAGGCGCACATCGAGCTAAGGGCGGCGGTCAGGGAGTATCAGGATGCGCACCGCAGCAATCTCGCCGCCGGAGCCGGAGCGGAGTTTGACCGTCTATCCGCCGGGCGCGGGCGGCGCGTCCTCCTCGATGAGGGGTTTAAGGTTGGTGTCGGCTTGCGTGGCGGCCGGACGATCCAGCCCGCGCAGCTGAGCCAGGGCGCCCGCGACCAGTTATACGTTGCGCTGCGTATCGCGATTGCGGACCTGGTGGCAGGCCGCGTCGACCTGCCAATGGTCTTTGACGATCCCTTTTTGACCTTTGATCCTGATCGGATGCAACGCATGCGTGAGACCTTTGCCCGTATGGCGGAGGGGGGACGGCAGGTTTGGCTGCTGACCCACCGGCCTGAGTTTGCCGCCTGGGGCAGCCCGGTGGAGATCGTGCCGCTTGCCACTTGGCCCGCCTGGGAGGCCGAGTAAGGTGGCGCTCCACCTGATCCTTGGCCGCGCCGGCTCCGGCAAGACCTGGCATTGTCTTGCGTCTGCCCGGCAGAGCGCCGCCAGTGACCCAAAGGGGCCACCGTTGATCCTCTTGGTGCCGGAGCAGGCCACGCATCAGACGGAGCGGGCAGTACTAACGGGACCGGGCGCCCCTGGGGCGACGACCCGGGTTAGCGTACTGAGCTTTCGCCGCCTGGCAATGCGGGTGCTCGAGGCGACCGGAGGAGCGTCATTGCCCCTACTAGACGCCCTGGGGCGGCAGATGCTCTTGGCGTCGATCGTGGAGCGCCGCCGCGCTGACCTGCGGGTCTTTGGGGGCTCGGCACGGCGGCCGGGCTTCGTCCGTCGCCTGGCCAATACCCTGGCCGAACTGGCAGCCCAGCGAGTCGGCACGGCCGATCTTGCGGCGCGGCGCGACGCCCTGCGTGACGCCGGCAACCAGAACCAGCTGCTGGCCGGCAAGTTGCACGATCTGTGTATCTTGGCAGGCGACTACGAGCAGGCGATCCAGGACGTCTACCTGGACCCGCATAGCTCGCTCGATGTCGCCACCGTCCGCGTCGCAGCAGCAGGGATTCTTCGTGGCGCTACGGTGTTTGTCGATGGCTTTGCCGGCTTCACGGCGCAGGAATACGACCTGCTTGCGGCGATCATGGCCGTCGCGGCAGACGTGCATGTTGCCCTTTGCCTTGACCCGGCGGAGGTCCTTGCGCCAGGCGCCACGGAGCCGGGGCCGGATGAGCCTCGCTTGTTTAGCCCGACGCTCAAGACGTACTGGCGACTGCGCAGCCTGGCCGCCGAGCGCCAGGTCCGCCTTGGGCCGACCCTGTCCTTGCCGCGGTCCTGCCAACCAATCCGCTATGCGGCACCCGCGCTGGCCCACCTTGAAGCCTGGTGGAGCAGCCGGTCGGTCGGACCGCAGGCACCCGCGGCGGCCCGGGCGGTGCGGATTGTGTCGGCCACCGACGAGCGACATGAAGTCGCCGCGACTGCGGCAGAGATCTGCCGGCTCGCACGCCAACGGGGCCATGCCTGGCGCGACATTGCGGTCCTGGTGCCCGATCTCGAAGCGTACCACGACCTACTGCGCGTCAGCTTTGCCGCGGCAGGCATCCCGCTGTTTATCGATCGCCGCCGTCCCGTGCCTTACCATCCGCTGGTCGAGTTTGTCCGGTCTGCGGTGGAGGTCGCCACGTCAAACTGGGCTTCGGCTCCGGTTACCCGTTGGCTCAAGACAGACCTCGGGCCCATCGCGCGCTCAGATGCCGACCGGTTGGAGAATTTCATCCTCGCCACCGGAGTGCGCGGCGACCGTTGGACGAGCGACGCTCCGTGGTGGTTTGGCCAGGCGCAGCTGGTGCAGCCGGGTACCGGTGATCCAGGCGTAACGCCTGACGACGACCGGGACGTCACCGGCGAAACCACTCCCGCGGCTCACGGCGCCGCTGACGCGGCCGCCTGTGATGACCTGCGCCGCCAGGTCGCCGCTGTCCTCGGTCCCGCCGTGGCAAGGCTCCGGATGGCGATCGCAAGGTCGGTTTCGGCAAGCGATCTGGTCGCCGCGCTGGTCGAGCTGCTCGCAGCGGCAGGATTGCCGGCGCAGATCCAGGCGTGGTCTGAGGCGGCGCGGCTTGAGGGGGACCTCGACGGGGCCCAGGAGCACCGCGAGGTCTGGGACGGCGTTGTCAGGGTGCTCGAGCAATTGCACGCCGCGCTTGGCGGCCAGCGCATGCGGCTGGCGGAGTTTGCCAGCGTGCTTGCCGCCGGCCTTGAGTCGTTGGAGCTCGGCATGGTCCCGCCCAGCCTGGACCAGGTTGTCTGCGGTACCGTTGAGCGCAGCCGTCAGCCCGACCTCAAGGCGATGTTCGTGCTGGGCGCCAAGCTGGGCACATTGCCGGGGGCACCGCAGCAAGATCTGGTCTTTGACGACGCCGAGCGCTCGCTGCTTTCTGACCCAGGCCTCGGGCCACGGCCTCTCCAGCTGGCCGCGCCGGCGTCTGAGCGAGCCTTCCACGAGGATTACCTGACCTACATCGCGCTGACCCGGTCATCTGAATACCTCTGGGTGAGTTATCCGCAGCGTGCGGGCGGTTTGGCGGGGGTCTCCCCTTCGCCGGTCGTCGCCCGGCTGACGGGGCTGCTGCCCGACCTCGCCCTGGAGATGATCGACGAGACCGCCATTGCCCCGTCGCCTGCCGCGCTGGCCCGGGAAGCGGTTGGCCACCTGGCCGGGGTACGGCACGGCCTGCCGTTGCCGGATCGGTGGGCGCAGGTCTACAGCTGGCTGGTCGCGACGGAGGCACGGCGGGAGGCGCTGCGACCAATCTTTGCCGGCCTTGGCTGGGGCAACGACGCCGTGCCGGTCCGCCGCCAGCAGGCCGCGGCACTTTACGGCCGGCCGATCCGCGCCAGCGCCACCCGGCTTGAGCAGTTTGCCCGTTGCCCGTATGCCCATTTCGCCGGGCAGGGCCTGCGCCTGGAGGCTCGCCCCCTGCGCCAGGTCGAAGCACCGGAAATCGGTTCGTTCTATCACTCGCTTCTACAGCGGTATTTCGGCCAGCTGCAGCGCGCCGGTCAGTCGCTTGCCCGGATGGACGACGCCTCGCTGGATGAAAGCCTCAGGGATCTCTTCGACGCGGTTGCCGGACAGCTGGAGCGGGCGGTGTGGGGCGACACTGGCCGGTTGCGCCACCTGGTGCTCCTGCTGCAACGCGCGATCGGCCGTACGGTGCGTCAACTGAGTGAGCACGCGCGGCGGTCGCAGTTTGAGCCACTGGGCATGGAGATCAGCTTTGGCCTGCCGGGCAGCCCCAGGCCGGCGCTTGATCTCGGGCCGATCATTGTTCGCGGTGTCATCGATCGCATTGACGCCGCCTTGGTCGAGGGATGCCTTTTGCTGCGGGTCATGGATTATAAGACTGGCAGACCGCAGTTTTCCTTGGCAAAGGTCGCCCAGGGCATCAGCCTACAGCTGCCGATCTACCTGGCCGCGGTACTGCAGTTTGCCCGCGAGCTTGCGGCGCAGGCCGGCCTGACCGGCCCTGAGGCTGCGGACTTGCAGGTGCGGGTTGCCGCGATGTTCCTCTTTCCGGTGCAAGACCCGATGGTCGTCATGGACGATTGGGACGACCTTGAGCTGGCCAAAGCCCTGGCCAAGCGGTGGCGCCCGTCGGGCCTGGTGCTCAACGATCCGGCGGTCCTGCTGATCTTGGATGAAGAGGCCGCCGATGCCGCAACGCAAAGGCTCCTCCCAGTCAGGTTGACCAAGGCCGGCGCGGTTTCGGGTCAGGGAGCAGTGAGCGAGGAGCAGATGGCCATGCTCGGGGCATTTGCGGCCAATGCCGCCCAGCTGACCGCGGCGCGGCTGCGGGCGGGCGACACCGCGCTCAGGCCATATCGCGACGGCAACCGCCGGGCGTGTGAGATCTGCGACTTCCATGCCGTCTGCGCCTTTGATCCCCAATTGCCGGGCAACGTGTACAGGGACCTGCCGTCGATGCCGGCCGCTCAGGCCTGGGCCGCGATCGAGGCCGCCCTGGCTGCCGCCGGCGGGGAGGGGGCCAAATGAGCACCGAGTTGCGCGACGCAGAGGCACGTCGCCTCGCCGCGTCCCACCGGGGTGACGATATCCTGGTTTCGGCTTCGGCAGGCACCGGCAAGACACGGCTGCTTGTCGATCGGGTCATCGATCTGATCACCGATCCGATCGCCCGGGTCGACGTGGATCGCCTCCTGGTCGTCACGTTTACCGACGCTGCGGCCGCGGAGATGAAGACGCGCGTCCTCGAGCGGTTGCTGGCCATGGCGATGGACGCCCCGGCCGACCAGTGGCTGACGCGTCAGGTCAATTTGATGTCACGCGCGCAGATATCGACGGTGCACGCGTTCTGCCTTGCCTTGGTTAGGCAGCAGTTTCACCGGCTGGACCTGGACCCCGGCATGGAGGTCATGAACGAGCAAGAGGCAGACCTGCTGTGCCAGGAAGTCCTGGATGAGCTCTGCGAGAAGCGCTACGTAGCTGGGGATGCCGGCTTCCTGGCTCTGATTGACGCTTACGGCGGCGACCGCAGCGACGAGCCGGTGCGCTCGTTGGCCCTCGCGCTCCTGTCCTTTGCCCGCGGCCAGCCCGACCCGGCGGCATGGCTCAAATACTGGGTGGATCAACTTACCGGCGCCGGCGAGCCCGACCCGGCGTGCCTGCCCTGGTTGCCTGGTCTCGCCTTGATCGTCGCCACCGAGCTGGATCGCGCCGTCTGGCTGTTGGACGCGGCCCAATCCGGGTGCGGGGAGCCGGACGGGCCATCGGCGTATCTCTCCGCTATCGCACCGGAGCGGGCGGATGTCGCCGCGGCCGCAGCCGGGGTCAGGGAGGCCTCCGCCGGGCACCGCCAACCGGACTGGGAGCTCTTGCAGCGGCTGGCGGCTGCCCCTCTGCGGGCCAAACGGTTGCCCTCAGCACGGGGCGTCGACGAGGCGGCACGCGAGGCGGTGAAAAAACTGCGCGACCAGGCCTGGCAGGCCGTCGGCCGCGCTCAATCGCTGCTCGGCCAACGGTCAGTTGGCGACCTCGCGGCCGACCTGCGGACTGCCGCGGTGCCGGTGCAAGCGCTGGTTGACCTGGTCCTTGAGCTGGACGACGTTGCCCGCGAGCGGCGCGCCGCGGCCGGGCAACTGGACTTCGCCGATTTCGAGCACTATGCGGTGCGATTGCTGTGCACGCCGGCGGACGGCGGCATCATGCCCACGGACTCCTTCCCACAGCCTTCGGCCTTTGCCCTTGGACTTCGCCAGCACTACGCGGCGGTGCTGGTTGACGAGTACCAGGACATCAACCCTGCCCAAGAGCTGATTATCCGCATGGTCGCGGACCACAACCTCTTTACGGTCGGTGACGTCAAACAGAGCATCTATCGCTTTCGCGGCACGGACCCAGCGGGCTTTGTGCGATTGATGCGCAGCTACTCGCCTCCGTCCTCCGCCGGTCGTGTGCCTGGCGCCCGGGGGGTCCATCTCACCCTGCGCAGCAATTTCCGCAGCCGGCAGAGCATCCTGGCTGCCACCAACTACATCTTTGCCCAGCTGATGACGCCGGACGCCGCCGAGATCGACTACGACGAGCAGGCCATGCTGGAGCAGGGTACGACCGACTACCGTGATGCCCCCGCCGGCGACGCCCCCGTCGAACTGTACCTGCTTGAGCGCCGCGGCCGGCCCGCCGCGACCGACGTACCCGGGACCGATGATCAGCCGGACGATGAGTCGACGGCGCCGGCGGATGATGGCGCGGACTTGGATCACGCGGCCGCCCAGGGCATGGCGACCACAGCGGAGCTCGACGAGACCGAGCGTGAAGCAGACCTGATTGGCCGCCGCATCCTGGCGATGGTCGGTGGAGGGCCGGGCGGCACGGCCGAGTTTGCCGTCTACGACCGCGCGCGCAAGTGCCACCGGCCCGTCGAGTTTGGCGATATCGCGATTCTCATGCGCGCTGTGCAGGGCAGGGCCAACCGGTATCTGGAGCGTCTTGCGGCCATGGGCATCCCCGTGCGCGCGGAGCTGTCGACCGGCTACTTTGCCGCCATCGAGGTGGAAACCGTCCTCAGCCTGCTCCAGGTCATCGACAACCCCCGGCAGGATATTCCTCTGGCGGCGGTGCTGCGCTCCCCGATCGTCGGGCTGGATGAGGTACAGCTGGCGGAGATACGGCTGGCCGATCGGACAGTATCGTTCCACGACGCCATGGTCAAGCGCGCGGCCGCGGACGACCAGCTCAGCGGTCAGCTGCGGGCGTTTGTGGATCGGGTCGACGCGTGGCGGACGGCCGCGCGGCGCGCCCCGCTCAGCGATCTGGTCTGGCAACTGCTGGAATCGACCGGGTATCTTTCCTTTGTCGCCGGGCTGCCGGGCGGACGGCAGCGGCAGGCCAACCTGGTCGCACTGCATGACAGAGCCCGCCAATTTGACCGGTTTTCTCGCCAGGGCCTGGCCAGGTTTCTCCGGTTTATCGAGCAGCTTCACACGGCAAAACACGACCTGGGCGCGATCAGCGACCCCGGCCTCGGCCTCAACTGCGTCTTTCTAACGTCAATCCACAAGGCCAAAGGGCTTGAGTTTCCCGTCGTCTTTTTGCCTGACCTGGGCAAGCAGTTTCACCAGGCGGACAGGCGCGACGTCCTCTGGCATCGGGAGCTCGGGCTTGGGCCGCGGCTTGCGGTACGGGCCCGGGGCGCCAAATACCCGACCGTCGCCTGGCAGGCGATCGAGCACCGCCTGGCCGCGGAGTCGCTGGCCGAGGAGATGCGGGTACTTTACGTTGCCATGACTCGCGCCCGCGAGCGACTGATCCTGACCGGCAGCGTGCCTGACCTGGCGGCCGCGGCGGTGCGCTGGGCGGCCACGGCCGCCGCGGGCGCGCGGCTGCCCGCGCCCGTTGTCGCCAGGGATCGTACCTACATCGACTGGGTCTGCCGGGCCCTGGCCCGTCACCCTGACTCTGCGGCGGCACTGCTGGCGTCGCCGCGAGAGGCATGCCCTGTGGCCGATCCCGCATCCACGCTGGGGTCACGTTGGCACGTGACGGTCCTGCCGCGCCCTGCCGCCGGTGCCGCGGACGTTGCGACAGGAGTGCCCGCCCTGGTTGTCGACGCCATGCAACGCCAATCGATCCTCGATCACGCGACGCGGCTGGAGCCCTTGACCCAGCCGACGCCGGAGTTGGCGGCCTTTCTTGCGGATCGCTACGGATGGGCCTATCCGCATGCGTGGCGCGCCGGCCTGCCCGCCAAGGTTTCGGTATCCGAACTGCGTCGCCTCGACGACCTTGTCCAGGCAGAGGAGGCTGGCCGCATTGCGGCCCTGCCGGTTGCGGGCGAGGTCGTCCCGGCCGGGCCTGCCCTGAGCTGGCCGATGCCGCAGCTCAGCGAGTGGGGGAGCCGGCGTCAACGCATCACCGCAGCATATCGTGGGACATTGGTGCACCAGATCCTGGGCCGGCTCAGGTTTGAGCCCGGCCTGGATCGGGCGGCGCTAACCGCCCGGGTCGCCGAAATGGTGGCACGTCGCGCGCTCGCGCCCGAGGCGGCTGCACTTGGCGACACCGAGCTTTCTGGCCTCGTGTGGTTTCTCGGTACCGATCTTGGCCTCCGTCTGGCCGCCGCCGGCAGCGAGATCGCCAGGGAATTGCCATTTACGCTCGCGGTTTCGGCGACACGGATCGCCGGACTGACGGCACCAGGGCAAGACGCCCCTGGGCAATCGCCAGGCCTGCCGGCGGCCGCGCGTGACGAGATCGTCCTGGTGCAGGGGATTGTCGACTGCCTGCTGTGGGGCCCGCAAGGAGCAGAGCTGATCGAGTACAAGACCGATCGGCTTGCGCCGGCCGAGGCGGCGGGCGCTGCGGACCGCTACCGGGTCCAGCTTGCCCTCTATGCCGAGGCGGTTGAGGCGTCCTTTGGCATGCCCGTCGCGCGCGTTCACCTGGTGCTGCTCAATCCTCAGGTGATCCTGCCGGTGGAGCGGGCTGCGTTGCGCGTTTAGTGGGTTGACCGATCGTTAGGCAGTACGGCCGGAGCCCCCGCTGATGTGCGGGGGCTCCGGCCGCTATGCTGCGGTGGCAAGCTCAGTCCTGCTTAGCCCGCAGTGGAGTCTTGCGGGCTGAACGCCCCGTGGACCTCCTTGAGCAGGTCGGGGATCTGCAGGTGCTGCGGGCATTTGCTCAGGCACTCGCCGCACTCGGCACACGCTGAGGCTTTGTCTTTGTCTTCGGCGCGGGCGTACATCCTGCGGTGCCGATCAAATGACCCGTACATATTGGCGTCGTTGTAGGCGGCAAACAGACGTGGGATGTTGACGCCAAACGGACAGGGCAGGCAGTACTCACAACCCGTGCAATCGATGGGGCGGAGACCGCGATAGGCGTCCCGCACCTCGCCGATCAGCGCGAGGTCTGCCCCCGATAGGCTGCCCACGCCGGACTGAGCGGCGCTGGCCACGTTTTCGACCACGTGCTGCATGGTCGACATCCCACTCAGGAGCAGTGAGACCTCGGGCTGGTTCCAGACCCATTGCAGCGCCCAGTCCGCCGGGGTGCGCTGTGTCTCGGCTTTGGCCCATACCTGCTGCACGGCTGTCGGCGGTGTCAACGCGAGCATCCCGCCGCGAAGCGGCTCCATCACGACGACGCCCAGGCCGCGCTCGGCGGCCTCCTTGATCCCGGCGGTACCCGCCTGGTACTCGGTGTCCATGAAGTTGTACTGGACCTGGCAGAATTCCCACCCGTCGTAGCCGCGGATGATGTCCTGAAAGCAAGCCAGATCGGCATGGAACGAAAAGCCGAAGTGGCCGATGTGGCCTTTGGCCTTGCGGGCCTCGGCCCATGCCATCAGGTTGAGCCGCTTGGCCGTGGCCCAGCGATCGCGGTCGAGCGAGTGCAGTAGGTAGAAGTCGATGTACTCCTCGCCGAGACGCTCCCGCTGCTCTTCGAAGTAGCGGTCGGCGTCGCCGGGCTCATTGATTAACCACATCGGCAGCTTGGTCGCAATTTTGACCTTGGCCCGGTAGCCATCGGCAAGAGCCTTGGCGAGCAGTTTTTCGCTATTGCCGCCGTGGTATCCGTACGCTGTGTCGACGTAATTGATGCCGAGGTCGATGCCTTTGCGGATCATGGCGATCGCCTCTGGCTCGTTGATCTGCTTGGAATCGCCATCGATGACCGGTAAGCGCATGCAGCCAAAGCCGAGCGCGGACGGTTGCCAGTCAAGTTTGCCCATGGTGCGGTAACGCATAGTGCAATGCAGCTCCTCTCGTCGGGGGTTGCCCGGTGGGTTAGCGGCGGAGCGCCTGGCGTCTCGTTCCAGGTTTTGCCACACGGACTGATCAACAGGGCTCCAGCCAAGCAGGCTGGACCTGTCTCATCCGGCAAACTTCGGCGGCGGCGGGCCGTGGCCCTGCCGCCGCCGAAGGTGACGGGCCAGGTTAGAGCTCTAGGTTGCCAAAGCGAGTTTCGGCCCCGCTGATCAATGCCCGGTAGGCCAGTATCGTCGCGCCACCAGCTATGGCAAACAGCAGCAGGTACACCACCGGCGGTGCCCACTGACCTGATCTGCCCAATGCGGTGATTGCGACCCCGGCGGCGATCAGGGCCATGGCAAGGATAAGCGGGATAAGCGCGTTTAGGTTGCGCTTGACGGGCTCTGCCGGGTCGGTCCAGCGCAGCATCGGCCGGATCGAGTCCATCAAGAGGCCAAAGGTCATTACCGCCGAGGCTCCCGCCAGCCCGACCAGTGCCGGCAACAGCAGGTTGACCACCGACGGGCGGAAGATCAGCGTGTAACCGATCAAGGTCGGCACGGAGGTTACGGCGACCACAATAAGGGAGACGAGGAGCTTGGCCTGCAGCTGCACCTGGGCCGACTGTGGGAGCAGGCGGGAGATCCAGAGCCGGGCGCCCTCGCGGGAGATCGAGGTCATGGCCACCCCGCTGACCGAGCCGACAAAGGTGATGAAGGCTGCCAGAGCGGCTCCGGCCAACAACGGACCGTCCGCGCTGCTCGTAACCTGATCGATCAACTGCCGCATGCTGTCCTGTGCCATCAGCGGCACAAACATGATCACGGGCATGATTAGCCCCGGCAGTACGTTGTTGAACATCCAGATCGGCGTACGCGACAGCAGACGCCACTCTCGCACCGCTAAGGCGCGCAACGGGGAGGCGGCGGGTTGCAGTAGCGGTTGGCCAGCGACCAGGCCCTGGCGAGCGCGGGCTCCGGTCGTCTTGCGACCGCTGCCGCCGGCTTCGCGGCTGCCGAGCAGTCCGCGCATAAACAGGCGACTGCCGAGGGCGCCGAGGGCATACACGGCAGCCGCCGCGCCGGCCAGGGTGTAAGCGAGGTACTTAAGCCCGCTAAACGTGCCAAACTCGTGGATCGCCCCGGTTGCCCAGACCGCTGGCGGGAAACGGCCCGCTAGCGCCTGCACAAGGCCAAGCCTGGTGCGGATCAGTTCCTCCAGATACTTCTGCAGATCGCCTTGTTCGGGCATCCCGCTGAGGCTCATCTGCCACGCGACCATCAGGACGAGGAACAGGATCGAACCGGCGTAGAACATGATGTCGCGCTGCCGCCGGCTAATGCTCCGCATCATCAGCAGCGAGGCGGCCGCACCGATGGCAAGGGGGATAACCGGCAAGGTCAGAAAGACCAGGACCGCCACGATCGCCTTGCCAATGCCAAACGGCGCGTATTGCGCATAGGCCGCGACGGACGGCCAGTAGATGATCGAAATGGTCAGGTACTCGCCAATCAGGACGGAGACGAACTTGGCCGTGACGATTGTGCCCGGGGTCACCGGCAACGGGACCAGCGTCTCCAAGTCTTCGGCGAAGTAAAAGGCCGACACCACCATGAAGAAACCCATGAACAGCACGAGGACCTGGCCGGCCATCGACGCTAGGCCAAGGCTCAGCTCCGGCTGGCCAAAAAGGAGGCCGTTGGCGGAGACAGCCAGCATGAAGCGATAGATGCCGAAGCCAAAAACCACCACCGCCGTGCCGATGCCAAATACCATCAGCAGGATCTCCCAGAGACGCTCACGCCGGCGGTAACGCCAACGCATAGCCGAGAGGCCAAAGGTTGAGTTGACTGTCGCGCGGATGACGGCGATCAACTGGCGGCTCATTCGCGGGTCAACTCCAGGAAGATACTCTCCAGCGTCGACTCGCCCGCCGCCTTGGACCTCAGCTCGTCCATCGTGCCCACGGCGACGAGCCGGCCGCGGTTGATGATGCCGATGCGATCGCAGAGCCGTTCGGCGACATCCAGTACGTGGGTCGAGAAAAAGACGCTGCCTCCCTGATCGCAGTGCTCGCGCATCAGTTCTTTGAACAGGTGCGATGACTTGGGATCCAGGCCGGTCATCGGCTCGTCCAGGATCATCAGCGATGGGCGGTGCATCAAGGCCGCGGTCACGGCGAGTTTTTGCTTCATGCCGTGCGAAAAGCTCTGCACCAGGTCAGGGATCGCCGCCTCCAGCTCAAACATCGTCAACAGCTGCTTGGCGCGCTGCTCTCGCTCCGCTGCCGGGACCTCAAAGACATCGGCGATAAAAGACAGGTATTCGCGGCCGGTCAGCCGATCATAGACGTCTGGGGTGTCCGGCACAAAGCCGATCCGGCGCTTGGCTTCCAGTGGCGACGTCCACACATCGACACCGTCCACCGTGATCGTGCCTGCGTCCGGGCGCAGCAGGCCAACGACGGCTTTGATCGTCGTTGTCTTGCCGGCTCCGTTGGGCCCCAAAAAGCCGAAGATTTCACCGGTCTTGACCTCCAGGTTGAGGTCGTCGACGGCCTTGACCTTGGAACCGCGATAGGTCTTGGACATGCCTTTGATCGACAGCAAGAAACTCGCTCCTCTCCGGGGACGGCGCCCCGTCAAACACACTTTGCTCAGCTGATCCAACCGGACGGCGCAGCGGCAGGCGCCGGCATCAAGCGGCCTTGCCAGCCGCGATGTCCGGCGGGCACGCTCGCCCGCACAGTGGCCACCGCCAGCTCAGGCGCATTGCAGTCCAGGCTGAGGTGGGCGAGCAGCACCGAGCGTGTCGCTCCGGTCACCAGGTGCCCGAGCGCATCAGCAGCCTGGTCGTTGGACAGGTGGCCATCGGGCCCGATCACCCGATCAATAAGATACCACGGCCGGCCGGAGTTGAGCTCCATGTGATGGTCGTGGTTGCTCTCCAGGATCAGATGTGTGCAGCCGTGCAGCTTGCTGGCAACCGCATCTGGCAGGTGGCCGAGATCCGTCGCGATGCCCAGGCTAACGCCGTCACAGCGGATTACGAATCCAAGCGGTGCAACGGCGTCATGGGGAGTGCTGAATGGCTCAATGGTCAGGCTACCGATCTGCACGGCAAGTCCCGGCAACAGATGATGTGGCGTCTCGCCCTCAGATCCGGCACAGCGCCGATAGTGGGCCGCCGCTGGACAGGTAGCCAGCACAGCAGGGTGGGCGAGCAGACGCGTGCCATAGGCGGCCACCGCCGGGCGCCGTAGCCCCAGGCAATAGGTATGATCCGAATGCTCATGCGTCAGCAGGATCGCCGCGATCGACGCGGGATCAACGTCAAGACCCTGCAGGTCGGCAAGCATGCGGCGCTGCCGCGCTCCGTAGTCAACCAGCAGCCGGGTGCCGTCGGGGCCTTCGACCAGGTAGCTGTTGCCATAAACGCTTGAACTCGCCAGAGAGGTGTAGCGGATCAACCTTCGGCCTCCACCCAGGCATGCTCAGGGTCGGGCCGCTGGACGGCTCGCTCCGGCCGCGGTCCCGCCAGGGCCCAGAGGTAGTGCAGGTGGTAGCCCGGCGCCGCGCAGACGGTGTGGAAACCGCCCGGGATCGCCAGGGCATCCGCATGGCGAAAGACCATCGCCGTGTCGTAGGCATGTCCACTCGCCGGGTGGTCGTCGTATAGTCTGACCAGGCCAAATCCTTCGGCGGGCGCAAAGCGGAAAACGTAGACTTCCTCGTGCTGCGTCTCACCCTTGCTGCCTTCGTCGCCGGCCTGGCTGCGGCGTGGCGCCCGGTCATGGCGGTGGGGCGGATAGGTTGACCAGCCGCCCGGCGGGTTGTAGGTCTCCCCGATGGCAAGGCCGACTGACTCCTCGCCGGGCGTGAGCAGCGGGGTGACCAGACGACGCGACGGCCCCGTGCCGATTTCCTTGGCCAGCTCGGCGTTGGGCCCATATAGCTCGGCGGGCCGGCCTGTGGCCTGGCTCGCCGCGGCGCCAAGCTCCGCCGCAAACAAGATGATCTCCGTCTCCTCCAGGGCCTGCAGCTCGACGGCAGTGTCGGGACCGACCCAGAGGACCTGGTGGCCAGGCCAGGGAGTTGTCGAGGTTAGGGGCCGGAACTCAGCGGCAATCCTTCGGCGCGGGCGGCTGGCCGGGCCGGCGTCGCTCACACCCTTACCGGCAGCGCCGTGCCGGGCAAGCCGCATCCAGGGCGCCGCGGCAAGTGCGGTGCCGGCGTTGGCCCAGAAACGCCCGCCGGCTGTGGCGGAACACCGACCGGCGGCAAAGGCCAAGGCGGTTTCCTCGCCGGAGCCGGTCCGCAGTACGGCCCGCTCACCCGAGGCCAGGCGCAAGACGCTGACATGCAGGTGGGGCAACTCGAGCACAGCGGTTAACCCGGGGGCGTCGGCGATGGGCTGGAGCCAACCGGACACAAAACCACTCCCTTTGCCTGCGGCGTGCGACGGCCGTCTGAGTCGGCTAGCACTTTCTCATGGTAGCCCGTGGTTCCTGCCGGAGCGACGCGGCGGGCGGGCGCGTGGGAGGAGCCGCAGCGCAATTGTGCGAAGCTCGCACAAAGCAGCTGAATGGAGGCGGAGCGCAGCGTGGAAGGACAACTGCCCTTGCGGGACCTGGTGGTCCTCGACCTTTCCAGGGTCCTCGCAGGGCCCTACTGCACGATGGTCCTGGCCGACATGGGGGCCAAGGTCTACAAGATCGAACATCCCGACGGTGGCGACGACAGCCGCGCCTTTGGCCCTTTTGTTGGACAGGAGAGCGCGTATTTCATGAGCCTCAACCGCAACAAGCGGAGTCTGACGATGAACCTCAAGCGTCCCGAGACGCGCGAGCTCTTTTTGGCGATGGCGCGCAAGGCCGACGTTGTCGTCGAGAACTTCCGGCCGGGCGCCATGGAGCGGCTTGGCCTCGGCTATGAACAGCTGCGCGAGGTCAACCCCCGGATCATCTACGCGGCCGTCTCCGGGTTTGGCCATACGGGACCTTACGCGCAGAAACCGTGCTATGACATCGTTGCGCAGGCGATGGGCGGCCTGATGAGCATCACCGGCCACCCGGACGGCCCGCCAACGCGCGTGGGCGCCTCGATCGGCGACATCACGGCGGCGCTGTTTGCGGCGATCGGGATCCTTGCTGCGGTGCACGAACGCGCAGCCTCGGGCATGGGACAGAAGATAGACATCAGCATGCTGGACTGCCAGGTCGCCATCCTGGAAAACGCTGTCGCCAGGTACCTGACCAGCGGTGAGGTGCCGTCGCGCATCGGCAACCGCCATCCGTCGATCAGCCCGTTTTCGGCCTTTGCGACCAGTGACGGCTTTGTTATCGTCGCCGCGGGCAACGACGGCCTTTGGGCGCGGCTCTGCCAGGTGGTCGGCCAGCCGGAGCTCGCCGCGGATCCGCGCTTTGTGACCAACGGCGACCGCACGGCCAACTGGGCCGAGCTCGAGCCGCTGTTGGTGGCGGCCTTTGCCAGGCGCTGCACCGCTGCCTGGATCACGGACCTGGAAGCAGCCGGCATCCCGTGCGGCCCCATCAACGACGTGGCCCAGGTCATGGCCGACCCACAGATCAAAGCCAGGCGGATGGTGCAGGTTGTGGATCACCCGGTGGCCGGCCCGGTTTCCGTAACGGCGTCGCCGGTCAAGATGTCCCGGACGCCCATCGATCGGTCGTTTGCGGCGGCGCCAGGGCTGGGAGAGCACACGGACCAGGTCCTTGCCGAGCTGCTCGGCCTCGGTGCCGCGGCGATCGCGCAGTTGCGTCAGGACGGCGCCATCTAGGCGAGTGTAATTTGGGGACCTTTGGCGTGGGCAGCGGCGTCTAACATGCGGAGACTTTCCGCGCTTTGCCGGAGGAGGAGTCAAAACATGAAGAAGCTGCTTGCCTGCATCCTGTTGCTCGCGGTCGGTCTTGGCGCACCTGCCTGCCAGGTCGCCCAGATCAAGACAGCTGTCGCCTCGGAGCGGCCGCGCTCAACCGCGCCAGATGTCGACCTCGCCGACGTGATCAAGGCCGCCGACGGCAACACAGCTTTTGCCGCCGACCTTTACCAGGCGCTCCGCGACGATGGCGGCAATCTCTTTTACTCGCCCCTCAGCATCTCGATCGCGCTGGCAATGACCTATGCTGGGGCACGGGGCGAGACTGCCGAGCAGATGGCCGCGACGATGCACTACGACCTCGCTCAGCCGGAGTTGCACGCGGCGTTCAACTCGTTGGATCTGCTGCTGGCAAGCCGGGGTGAGGGAGCCAAAGGCAAGGACGGCAAGGGTTTCCGCCTCAACGTCGTCAACGAGATCTGGGGCCAGCGTGACTACCACTTTGAAACCGCTTATCTCGACACCATCGCGGTCAACTACGGCGCCGGTGTGCGACTGGTCGACTACGTTAAGGAGCCGGAGGACAGCCGCAAGATCATCAACCAGTGGGTCAGCGACCAGACCGAGGAGCGGATCAAAGACCTGATCCCCGCCGGGGTGATCGACAGCTTGACCCGCCTGGTACTGACCAACGCGGTGTACTTCAATGCCGCCTGGGCCAACCCGTTTGCCAAGGAGGCCACCCATGCCGGGGACTTCCTGTGCGCGGACGGCTCGACCGTCGAAAAGCAAATGATGGCGGGCAGCGAGAGCTTTGGCTATGCCGCGGGCGACGGATGGCAAGTGGTTGAGTTGCCGTACGACCGCAACGAGCTGGCGATGGACATCATCTTGCCTGACGAGGGCGAATGGGCGGCTTTTGAGGACGGCTGGACCGCCGAGCAGTTGGCCGAAATGCTGGGCGAAGTGCAGTATCAACAGGTCCAATTGACGATGCCCAAGTTTGAGTTTACGGGCGAGTTCAGCCTCGGCCGGACACTGGCGGCGATGGGCATGCCAATCGCCTTTAGCGGGGATGCGGACTTTTCCGGCATCACCGGCAACCGCGACCTGCACATCGGCGAGGTCATCCACAAGTCGTTTGTCGCCGTCGACGAGGCCGGGACGGAGGCGGCTGCCGCTACTGCGGTGGTCATGCGCCTCACCGCGATGCCGGCCGAGCCGGTCGTGGTCAACGTCGACCGCCCGTTTGTCTTCGTGATCCGGGACCTGGAGACCGGCGTCGTCCTGTTTATGGGACGTGTGGTGCAGTAAGTAGGGTGCAAGTGGTCCGGTTGTTGCGTTGTAGTGCGGAAAGAGAAGGGGAGGGACCGCCGGATGGCGGTCCCTCCCCCGTAAGTAATATCTGTTGGTGCTGCGCCTCTCGTCTAAGGAGTAGTCGCAGCGGTCAGGGAAACGTATACCTCGCTGATGCTCACCGTGTCGCCCTTATAGAGCGTGCCGACCTCGACCCGCAGGGTGTTAAGCTGGCCGGGGTTGACGAGGGACGCGTTTGGTGAGGCGAAGGTGAGGGCGATCGTGCCCGATGGCACCGTCTGCGTGTCGATCTGCGTGCCATTGCAGTAGACGGTCACCGTTAGACCGCCGGCTACCGTCGCGGTGCCGCCGATGTCAACGGACATTGCGGTGTACGTACCGGCGTCCGGGGTGAAGAAATAGTCCTTCTTGAAGACCTTGCCGGCCGGGTTGCCGGCGGTGGTCCAGGTATCCAGCTCAAGATCCTGCGACCAGTCGCCTCCACCGCCGGTGGTGCCGTTAGCGACGGTGACGGTGATTGCGGACGAGGTGCCGGTAAGATTACCGGAGTCGGTGGCCGTCGCGGTCAGCGTATGGGTGCCGTCCGAGAGCGTTGTCGTATCCCAGGCAAACGAGTACTGCCCGGTGCTGTTCTTGGTGGCTGGCTGGGCAGTCTCGCCGTCCACGCTGATGGTGACCGTTAGGCTCTCGGGCGTCTCGGTGTCGTCCGTTAATATCCGGACCGTGACTGTGTCGCCTACCGTTGCGCCGCCGGTCGGGGCCGTGATCGAGCACGTCGGTGCGGTGTTGCTGGATGGCTCGCCGATGGCAGCGTAAGCAGCCACCGCGTCCACCAGGCCGTAACCGTAGAGGTTGTCCTTGCCGGTCGCGCCAAGGTCGCGGGCGGTTGATGTCAGCAAATCGCGTACTTCTGCGTTGGTCAGGGGCTCGTCAGCCGCCGCTGCCATGATCAGCGCCGCGACTCCTGCGACATGCGGTGTGGCCATCGAGGTGCCGCTGGCGGTCGCATAGCCGCCCCCGAGGTAGGTGCTCGTGACATTGACGCCCGGAGCGGCCAACTCGACGGCCGGCCCGGAGCTCGACCACTTGGCGCGCGCATCATTGCTGTCGGTGGCCGCCACAGCCATCACACTGCCATAACGGCCGGGGAAGTCAACGGTGTCACCCGCACCAGACCGGGTGCCGTCATTGCCGGCGGCGGCGACCAGCAGAACACCCTTGTCGTAGGCGGCCTGGCAGGCTGCCTCAAGCGTGATTGACCCACCGTCGCCGCCGAGGCTCATGCTAATGATGTCTGCGCCGGCAACAACTGCGGCGTTGATCCCGGCCGCTACACTATCCCAGCTGCCTGCGCCATCCTGGTTGAGCACCTTGACCGCGTATAGCTGCGCGCCGTGGGCGACGCCGACCACTCCGATGCCGTTGTTGTACGTGGCCAGGATCGTCCCCGCCACGTGGGTGCCGTGGCCGTGATCGTCTTCGATGCTCGTGCCCGCGTCAACGGTACGCGTCCCGCCGGCAAGTCTGCCGAGCAGGTCGGGGTGGTCCTGATCGACCCCGGTGTCCAGCACGGCCACAACAACGCCACTGCCGGTCGTATCCGCCCAAACCTTCGGTGCGCCGACCTTGGTCACTCCCCAAGGAGTCTCTTCCGCCAGTGCCCATACTTTGCCATCCGGCTCGACGTAGGCCACATGTGGGTTGCGTTGCAGGGCCTCGGCTGCCTGGAGCGGCAGGTCGGCGGAAATGACCGGGATGATACTTAGGGCGCGGAGGTTGGTGCCGCCGAGGGATTTGACCAGGGCGGTTTCGGCGGGGCCGATACCGGCCCCAAAACCAATCAGCCAGCGCGATCTGACCTGTCCGGCGGCTGCTGCCGCGAGGTTGGCTGACCCAGCGACCAGCACGGCAACGAGCATGATGACGGTTAGCAGTCTGACCTTGCGGGAGGACATGTGGATGCACCATCCTTAACAGCGTCGGGTACTGCTCGCCCGCCGGTCGCCCTGTCGGATGTGCCGTAGCGCGGTGACTGCCCGGCGCCGAGGAGTGGATCGTGGGCAGCCTGCCGAATCCATACAGCGATGCCGGCGGCGCAGCTTGACGCCGTCTATGCATATTATACGGCGCGGAAGGTGGCTAAGCTGCATGAAAGATGCAAATACGCTCATTGACGCCTGGGTCCACATGTGGAACACCTACGACCTCGACCAGGTACCGCAACTGCTGCTCGACGATGACCGGCTGACCTACCTGTCATCCGAGCGCGAGGGCGTGATTGCCGGCATGCCGGCGGTCATTGAGCATCACCGGTCCTTTGGTTTTGTCCCGGGCGGCAAGCAGACCGGCAACAGGTTATGGCTGGATAACATTGTCCAAAGCGACTACGGCGAAACCACCGTGGCCGCAGGCGTTTGGTACTTCCGGCGCGCGTCCGGTGCCGAGATGCGCGGTCCCGTAACCCTGGTCTGCGTGCGCGTGCCGGACGGGCTGCGGCTTGCCCATCTCAACTTTGGCAACTATCCCGCGCGGGGGTAGGCGGTCGGCGGAGGTGGATTGCCGCGGTGGCAGACGGTTGGATTTGTTTGCCATAGCGCAGCGGTCGGGGCGGTCGACCGCTGCACAGCGCAAAGCTCGTCGGTTTGAGTTCGTCGCCATGCTAAACGCCTGGATTTGTTTGCCATAGCGCAGCGGTCGAGGCGGCTGACCGCTGCACCACGCAAAGCTCGTCGGTTTGAGTTCGTCGCCATGCTAAACGCCTGGATTTGTTTGCCATAGCGCAGCGGTCGGGGCGGCTGACCGCTGCACAGCGCAATAGCCCACGGTTTTAATGTGTCACAGTGCCAAACGTTTGGATTTGTTTGCCATAGCGCAGCGGTCGGGGCGGTCGACCGCTGCACAGCGCAAAACCAGCCGGCTTGCGTTTGTCACTGTGACGCACGTCTGGACCTACGCGCCGATGCGACCCTCCCTAACCCTCACCGCCCGCCAGTCCACGCCGCAATGTCATCGACGACCTGGCGGGCGACGTTGCCGGGCTGCTGATACTCGGCTGGTCCAGCCGGGCCCTCGCCCGCGATCATCAGATGATTGAGGGCGGGATAGGATTTTAGTGTCGCTTCTGGCCGTTCCGCGAGGGCCTGCTGCCAGGCGGCAAAGTCGACCATCGTTACCTGGTAGTCACGTTCTCCCTGCAAGAGCAGCAGGGGCATGTCCAGGCCCTTAGCGGTGGCGACCTGATCGTAGGCGAGGAGATCGGTCCAGTACGCCTGGCCGGCGCCGAGGACAAGCTCCTGCGCCGTAAGGTTGCCCCCACGGATACGGTCAACCTCTGTGCGTATGCTCTGCAATTGCTCCTGCTCGGCCGGGCTGAAGGTGCCGTCCAAGCGGGCAAGGTATTCCACCTGCTCCAGCATCAGGTCGAGCAGGTCGCGGGCGTTGGCCGCCATCATCACCAGGCCGGCGGCGGGACGGCCACCAGCCTCGGCGGTCCGCGTTGCGATGCGCGGCGCCATCATCCCACCAAGGCTATGGCCCAGTACATATACCCGGTTTGGGCTGACCTTGGCCGTACCCTGGAGCAGCCGCACTGCCGCGACCGCGTCATCGACGGTCTCATCATCAACGGTGAAACCAGCCAGGTCAGTGATTTGCCCCTGGTACTGCCGCGTCCGCTTTTCGTAGCGAAGGACGACGATGCCCTGGCTGGCGAGGCCCCAGGCGAGGTCCTGGAAGACACGGTTGGGACCGATGGTCTCGTTGCGGTCATTTGGCCCGGAGCCATGGATAAGCACGACGGCGGGGAAGGGCCCCGCGCCGACCGGCGTCGTCAGCGTGCCGGGCAGGCTGATTGCGCCGGACTTCAGAGCGATCTCGGTTTCGGTAAATGCGGTCTGGTCGGCGTATGCGGGCGGCGCGTACTCCTCGCTGGTGCTCGGCTGGCCAAACCACAGGCCGGCGACCTTGGCGCTGCTGTCAAAGACGACCTTCATGTCGATCCTGGTTGGGCCGAAAGCCAGCGTCACATAGACGACGCGGTAGCCGTCTTCGTCGGTGTAACGTGTCGCGGCGACCGACGAGTAGGGGCCGAGCTGCGCGATAAGGCTGGACCAGAGTTCGGCTAGCTTGTCGGCGGGCATGGCGTTGGCCATGGTCGCATTCATCATCTTGACGGCGTCGGCCACGGCACCGGACGAAACATGGCTGGTGAACTGCTTGGCAAGCGCCTCGAGCTCGACCGGCGACACGGCCTTGGGCTTGCAGCCGGCGCCCGCAGTGAAGATCAGGCTGGCGCACAGGAGCAGGCAGAGCAGGCGCGGTCCTGTTTCAGACATCAGAGATTCCCCCTTGTGGTGCTTGCTTGGGGCATTCAACTCCCCGCCGGTCAAAGCCTTTCGGCAGGTTATGGCATGCCTGGCGCGAAAGTCTGAACTCACGGAGACTTCAGTCAAATCGCGACAGGGGGTGTGCGCATGAAGACCAAAGACGTGATGAACAAGCACGTTATCGCTGTCAGGCGGGACACCACGGTACAGGATATCGCGAAGTTGCTGTTGGAGCACGGCATCCGTGCGGTGCCCGTCGTTGACGACAATGAGCACGTCATCGGGATCGTCGCTGAGGGTGACCTGGTCGGCCGCCTGCGCCGTATGCGTGCGGCTGGTCCGCTCGACCTGCTCAGCGGGGCCTTTGGCTTCCAGCCGGGCCGGGATATCGAGGATCAGATCAAAAAGATCACCGCCGCCAGCGCCGCCGACATCATGACGACCCCGGTGATCACCGTCAAACCGGACACCGAGGTCTCGGAAGTGGCAGCGATCCTAATTGACCGCCACATCAACCAGGTGCCGGTGGTCGACGAGAACATCCGGCTGGTCGGTATCATCAGCCGGGCGGACATTGTCCGGCTTGCCATCGGTTAGAGAGTCCGGGCTGACAAGCCTGGTGTAACTTACCCACGCAACTACGAGGGCCCACCCCCATCGGGGCGGGCCCTTAACCATGCCTCTGGCGCCAGCGGTCAGACTAGGCAGTTGTGCCCGCGCAGAACTCCTGCCAAAACTTGAGCCACTCCTGCTTGGACATCCTTGGCTGGCTGGCCGCCTTGATGCGCAGGGCCTCGGCCGCGCCGTCCGCCAGTAGGTCGACCACGGTCATCGCCAGCGCCTTGGCCGGTACGACGAAGGCCAGGTAGGGATCGGTCAGGCGGTAGTCCTTGGTGTGTCCTTGCCCCTCGAAGCCCGCGAAGTACGGGTGAATCGCCGGCATGATGTGCATGACATCACCGATGTCGCTCGACCCGGTGCCGTGACCGCCCCAGGCAACCTTATCTTGGCCGAGCAGCGCCACTGCGTTGGCCATCATCAGTTGGTCAAGGTGTTGGTTGGTAAACCGCGGCAAAAAGCCGGGGATCTCCTTGATCTCAACCTCCGCCCCAACTGCCATAGCCCCTGCCAGCAGCGCCCGGTTGGTCTTGGCGCTCGCCGCAGTGATCGCGTCCATCGTCGCGGCGCGCACGTACGTCTCGATGCGCACGTCGGCCGGGATGATGTTAACCAGATCGCCGCCCTTGGTGATGATCGGATGGATCCGAACGTGGTCCTCGTCCTTGAATGTTTCCCGGTTGGCGTGAATGCCCATCAGGCCGAGCATTGCCGCGTTGAGGGCGTTAATGCCAGCGTGGGGCGCGCCGCCCGCATGCGCCTCCCGGCCGCTGTACTTGATCAGCTTGGCGACGAAACCGTTGCTGGATCCACCAATGCGCGCGACCTTGCCGTCGCGCGGCGGGGTCGAATGAAACATGACCGTCATGTCGACGTCATCCATGGCGCCGAGCTTGATAAACTCCTGCTTGCCCCCAAGGAAGGTGATCTTGCCGGCGTCGATCATACGTTGCCGCCACTCGATCTCGACTGGCTCTTCGGCCGGCACTGCCAGCAGCGCTACGTTGCCGTCGAGGTGGGCCATCATGCCGCTGCGGGCCAGCCCCATGGCGACACCGGCAAGGGCTGCCATCTGCGCGTTGTGCCCGCAGGAGTGAGCAGCGCCGGTTTCGGGTGAGGCGTGAGGGTGCTCCGGGCAGACGACGGCGTCGAGCTCACCCATGACGCCGACGGTGGCGCGGCTGTCCCGGCCTGCGAGGACCGCCTTGGAGCCGGTGATCGCGATGCCACCCTCGTAGCCAAGGCCGAGGTGCTCCAGGATAGCCTGGTAGACGCCGGCCGTGCGGTGTTCTTTGTAGCCAAGCTCGGGGTGGTGGAATATATCTTCTCCCAGCCCGATGATCTCGTCCCGACTGCTTTCGATCGCATCGATGACCGCCTGTTTGATCTGGTTTTTGTCCAAAGCCATAGCTCCTCCCATCATCGCATCGGGGTAACGCACGTCCCTGGACTGCGACTTTACGCCCCGAATGCGTGATACCCTTCATCGCTATCGCGCCGCGTGCCTGACAATGCGCTTGACAGTCTCCGCAGCAAGCTGTAATCTGCCGTCAAGTCAATCAACCAGCGATGATGAGGACTAGTAGCGGCCATTAACAGCGTTTAGAGAGCGGCTCGCATGGTGCAAGGGCCGCCGCTGCCGGTTGTGAACCCACCTTGGAGTTTGGGCCGATGAGGCCCACGGGTCCGCCCGATACCGCGGTAAGCCATCATCGTGTGGCCTGAGTCCTGCCGGATCCAGCTACTGCTTAGCCGGCCCAGCGGGAGCAAAAGGTGGTACCGCGGACGCCGCCCTTTTGGGGGTGGCGTCTTTTTGTGTCTCTGCGTAGTCCCAGATATCTCTGGGGCAGTGAGAGGAGACGTTCTGATGATCAAGACGTCGGAGTCATCTGCGATTGTTGAGCTTTGCCAGGCACCCGTGGCGTTAATCGGTGCCGGCAACCTTGCCTGGAGCCTGGTCTCCGGATTGCTGGCGGCGGAAACGATCGATCCAACGCTGCTGAGAATTACCAACCAGAGCAGCGATGTCCGGCTTGATCGTTTTGCCGGGCTCGGGCTGTTTGCCCGGCGGGACCTCGACGCGGTATTGGCTGGCGTCAGGACCGTCCTGCTGCTCGTCAAGCCTGTCGACGCGGCCAAAGCGCTGGCCGACGCCGCGCCCTATCTGGTGCCGGGAAGCTTGCTCATCTCTGCCGTGGCAGGGCTGCCGCTTGATTACCTATCGGAAGTGGTGCCGCCAGGTGTACATATTGTGCGCGCCATGCCAAACACGGCGTCGGCAATGCGGTTGGCGACCACGGCGATCGCCGCCGGCCCAGCCACGCCGCAGGTCTTTGTCGACTGGGCCACGACCCTGTTTGCCGCTGTCGGCTCGGTACACGATGTGCCCGAGTGGTGTCTTGACGCAGTAACTGCGGTGAGCGGATCAGGCCCAGCTTACGTTTATTACTTTGCCGAGATGCTCATCAACGCCGGGGCTGCTGCCGGGCTGGACAGGTCCCTCGCCCGGGTGCTGGCATTGGAGACGCTCGCTGGTGCCGTGGCGATGCTTGGGCGCCCCGGCGCCGATCCAGTTGCTCTGAGGACGGCAGTCTCGTCGCCACGGGGTACCACCGAGGCAGCCATCGCGGTGTTACAGGACAGACAGATCTCTGACGCGGTTTTGGCAGCAGTCCAGAGTGCCGCGCAGCGATCCCGAGAGATATCGTCCGTCTTCCTTAGCCACCGGCCAAGCAGGTCAGTCGAGGTCGACGCAGTAGACTTGGACAATGACCAGAGTGCCTAGCACAACCAGTGCGGCACCAAAGGAGGCCATGTGGATGGATGACAATTACGGACCACTGGACCCAAGGCGGCTCTCGGGTGCGGCCTACCGCCGCTACCTGCCGTTGATGACTACCTTTCAGGTGCGTGACGCCCTTGCGGGCGGCCTCGACACCGCGATCGTGCCCGTCGGAGCGCACGAGGGCCACGGTCCGCACGCGCCGCTGTCCACCGACACCATCGTGGCCGAGGAAGTCGCCATCCGCCTGGCTGAGCACATCGACGCCCTGGTGGCGCCGACGCTGCCGGTGAGTTTCTCACAGCAGCACCTGACCTTTGCCGGATCGATCAGCCTGACCCTGGATACGCTGGTGACCATCCTTTGCGAGACGGTTGATTCATTGGCCGGACAGGGTTTCCGGCGGTTTGTGCTCTTTTCGGGCCACGGCGGCAACCGCACCGCGATCGACGTCGCCGCCCGCAAGCTCAAGGCCAAGTATGGCAACAACCTGCAGGTGCTGGTGCTTAACCTGCTGGCGCTGCAGACTGGCAAAGAGTTCCGTACCCGTGTCGAAACCGCTCTTGGCACGACCTTTGCCGGCATCTGGGAGGCGCACGGCGGCGAGCAGGAAACCGCCGTGGCCATGGCCCGCGACGAGCGAATCGTCCACCTGGACAAGGCGCCGCCCGCCGCTCCGGGCATCGAAGGTTACATCAGCCGCACCCGCGACCCGTACGCCTGGATCGTGACCTTTGACCTGCCGCGTTACTCCCCCCACGGCAGCTGGGGCGATCCGCGCGGCGCGACCCCCGATCAGGGCAGGGTGATCCTGGATGTGATGGCCGAGATGCTGGCTGCTCGCGTTGCCGGCAAGTGGGAGGACGATGCCGCCAGGTGAGTGAGCAGCCCCTGCACCAGGCCGGATGCCGGGACGTGATCGGCCCCAACCTGAGCCTGCTCTTTGTGGGCTTTAACCCTGGCGTGGCGTCGGGGGAGACCGGCTATCACTTTGCCGGGCGCAACAACCGGTTTTGGGACCTGCTCTTTGACGTTGGCTTGACTGAGTCGAGGCTGACGTTTGCCGAAGACCGCAGACTACTGCCACTCGGCTATGGCATTACCAACATCGTCGCCCGGCCAACGCCGGGATCTGGCGATCTCGCGACGGCGGAGCTGCGCGCCGGGGCGGTTTCGCTGGCGCAAAAACTGGCGGAGTGGCAACCGCGCATCGCGTGTTACCTGGGCAAGGGCATCTACGCCGCCTTGCGCCGTGTACCCTCGGCCCAGATTACCTATGGCCTGCAGCCCGCGTCGACCGTGGCTGGAACGCTTGATTTTGTCGCCCCGTCGCCGAGCGGCCGGGCGACGATCCCTTATGCGACCAAGCGGGCCGTCATGAGCGAGCTAGCGGCATTGGTGCGTGCGGACGAGGCTGTGGTCGAGTCGGAGGCGCAAGTGGCGTTTGCCGCGGCCCTTCAGGAGGATTCTGGGTTCTGGGTTGGGGACGATCTGCCGGCGATCCCACCGGCCAGCCTGTATCGCCTTTACGGCGTCGCGCGTCCGCAACGAGCTGCGGCGCGTGACGCGCTTCTGGCGGCGCTGGGCAGCCTTGACGGGCCGGTCAGCGTGACGACGCCGTCTGGCACGCGCCTTGCGTTTACAGCAGCGGGAGGATGGACCGCAGGTTGCCCGGGCGACGGCGGGGCTCCTGGCTGCGGCATCGCCGGGGATCTGGGACAGGTCGGGCTGGCCATCGCGCCGGGCACGGCCGAAGGCGTGATTGTCGCCGACGCAGCGTTGGGCGCTGTTGCGGCAATCGGCGTCCAACGGGGCCGGCTGGTTCATCGTGGTCAACCACCGCTGACCGGCCTGTTGATCGGCACCCATAAGGGAGCGCGGTTTTCCGGCTCGCCAACCGAATGCGCCGCCGTCAGGGGCGCCGGGTGCCTTGTCTTGGGCGATCCCGTCCCACCACGGGCGCAGGACGGCGCGCCGGCCAGTCCTCCCAGCGTGGAGCAGGGTCAACTCGTGCTGATCGAACCCACGATCGTCGTGGGCGGGCGTGCGGTCGTGACAGAAGGGCGGCTCACCATTGCGCTTGAGGCGTGACGACTATGATTGCGGTGAGCCCGTCTCGATCAACCACTGCCACAACTCGCTCGGCCGGTCAAAGACGACGGCGCTAACCTTGCCGGGCCTCTGCGCGGCCCGGCCGGGGTTGCGGGCGCCCTGGGCGATTTGGCTATAGACCAAGTCGGCAAGGACAAAGTACGCTGCATCCAGGAAGTCGCACGCCATCGCCGCCGCTGCCGCCTGACCGCCTGACCCAATGCCTTCAGAGGGTGCGCCGGGATAGGTCCCCCGGATTGCCTGGGCCAGCTGGTCCTGTTGGGCATTGACCGCATCCCGTGCAGCGGCGATCAGCTGGCGCCAGGGGCCTGCAACCGCCATCAACTCCTGCCGGCCGATCACCGGCGCTGCCAGCGTCGAGCGCGCCTGCAGCGACACCCCGCGCCGCCGCAGGATGCCGGCGGCGACGAGCGCCTGGCCGGCGAGTCCGTACGCGGTCATGTCGCCGTCGCGACCGGAGTAACTCTGCCAGGTCTGCGCCCAATCACTGCCCACCGAACGAGCCACCAAGCGATCCACCGGTGCGGTAGCGCTCGCTGCCGTTAACGCCAGGCCCGCGTTGCCCGCGCCTGGCAGGAATACCAAGTGAAGAAACCGCGGCGGTGCGCTGTCCCCGGCCGCAGCCGCACGCACAAACGCCGCCGGCGCGCGCCACGCAGCCTGGCGCGGCACCGCGCAACCCAGGCCGAGGCCTCCGACCAGGACGTCGCAGACGGCGGCCCACGGTGGCAGGTCTGGCGTGCCGGTCCATGCCGTACGCAAATGGCCAATTGGATCGGTCAGGGCTGCCGCCACTGCTTCGGCGGCGGCGGGCAACGAGTCCGCCAGGCTTCGAACGTGGGTGTCTTCGACCACGAGCATCCCGGCCGGCAGTGAGTCACGCGTTACCCCGGCCGCGAGGCTGGGAAAACGGCTCCAGATCGCCTGGATGTCGTCGCAGTCAATATGCAGCCTGAGGTCGTCTACCCCCGCATCTCTCCGTCCAGCACGGCCAATGCCGCCAAACAAACCGCCGCCGCTTCTAGCCATCGATGCCCGTGCCTCCTTCGAGTTTAAGGTTGGCCTGGGGTACGATCACCTGGCGGACCCCGGAGGCGATGTCGGCGGTCGCGGCATCAAGCTGCACCACGGCGACCAGGACCGACGCGCCAGTGGCGACTTGTTGTGCGCGGACCGGCAGGTCGACGATATGCCCGGACCGCCCTGCGTGGGGGCCCCGCAGGATACGGGCTCGCAGGCCGACGGCCAGTTCGGTCGGGGTTTCGAGTAAGCCAACCGTAGCTGGTGCTGAATCCGCCGCAAGCTCGGTCTGCCCCCGGGCTGGTGCCTCTACGGTCTCGCGCAGTTGGTCCGGCGGCGGCAGGGAGACGACAATCCGCGGGCGGATGACCCCGGCTCGGATGTGCGTCGTCCCGCTGACCGATACCGTCTGGCCGGCAAACGAGTCAAGCAGCTCATATGTACGCGGGCTGATGGCGCCGGCGCCAAATCCCTCCGTCAACACAACCACGAGGGGAATGTCCTCGTCACCCGTGGCGATGACGCCGAGCTCCTTGTTGGCAAACCGGCAGAGAGCAGCCTCATGGGCCCTGCCCGCGATGACGGCAACCGCGCCTTGCTGGGCTGCCAGGCGGAGGGAAGTATCGTCAACGTGGCCGGTGACGACCACCTTGCCGGTCAGGTCGGCATCGCCGGCGGGGCGCCAGGCTGCGGGCGAGTTGCCGGCGGTCGTGAGCCGGCCAGAGGTCTCCCCGCCGATGCCGATCAGTCCCTCAAAGATCACGCCGTAACCGGCCAGATCGACCTCGCGGTTGTCGCGGATGGCCAGCACGCGGCCGGGGACGTGCGCCAGGACGACCGAGGAGACCCGGTCAGGCACGATGCTCAGTGCGCCAAGCAGCGGTGCGACATTGACGATGGTGCCAAAGACGGGTGAAAAGATATTGGTGTAATTGTGCCCCTCTTCGCGGGTCGCGATGACCTGGCCTTTTTCGACCTTGTCGCCCTCTTTGACCTTGACGTAGGAGCTAAAGAGGTTCTTGTCTCCCTGCAACTCCTCGATTACGCTAATCCGCACCGTCTCAGCGATCTGCGTTGGAATGTGTTCGCGCATGTAAACGACGCCGAGCGACGGCGAGACCCCCGCGACGCTGCCCTCATAATTGGTGCGCGCCACGCGATGCTGCCAGAACATGCTGCTCCGTGCCACAATGTCGCCGACGGCGAGCATCTGGCCCGGCGCGGCGATCAGGCAATCCTCGGTGTCGGCGGGATTGACTCGCAGGTCGGACGCCACCTGGTTGCGCAGGACCCGACCGGGAAAAGTATGCATCGCCAGCAACGGCGTGTCCTCGCTAACCCATTGGCCAGGCTCGACCAGCGGCTCGCCGTCGACGGAGAGGCGCCGGGTGAAGCGGATCACGCCAGGGGTCAACGAGGGTCTGGCGGAGCGGCCATGCGGCCCGGTTATCGGGCTACTCATGCCTGCACCTCCTCGCCGGTCAGCGCCGCCGGATCGGGCTCCCAGCCCGCCGGCCACGCGCCAAGCGAGGTGAGCCAACGACGCACGAGTCCTGCGCGCTGCGCGTCCGGCCACGCAAGCTCTCCTGCGTAGAGGTCGACCCGGTTATCCAGGATGACACCGATCTCGCCACCCGAAACCGCGATTGTCACCGACACGCCGGGCCCGCCGCCGAAGTCTTGATCGCCGTGGGGCAAGATGGTCGCCTCGCCGGTCAGGCCGGGGGCGAGTGGCAACACCCCGAGGTCGTCACCACCGACCACGATCTCAGCACTCCCTCCGCTATCGGTGGAAAGGCGCATCGTCGCGCTACCGCCGCGTGCCGCAGTGGCCCGACTGAGCAGCGATCGCCGGCTCTGCCCGACCTTGGGTTGGATCGCCGTGCCGAGCGGGATCAAGCAGTCGGCATCCAGGACTCCCATCGCCACTTCTGGCTGCGTGTCGCTCAGAATGCCGAGGTGGGGGAGCATAAAGACCGAATCGACAAAGAGCCTGCTTGAGCCGCCCGTGCGAATTGAGTTGAGCAAGATCATCGCCGCCTGCGCCCGCAATGGCGCACTGGCCAACAGCCCGCCGCTGCCAATGATCAGCCCTGCCTTGAGGTCCGCCAGCGTTGCGCCGTCATCCCGTTCCTTGAACAGCTTGGTCTGTTTGCGACCAAACTCGACTTCGCGGGGGCCGGTTTCCGGTTGAAACACCGTGAGGTGCTGGTCCACCGCTAGCCGGATCGCCTCGGTCGCCAACGCCTGCTCGATAAACAGTTCCTCCAGCGTCTCCGGGATCGTGGTCGGATGCAGGGTCTTGCCGCCAATCTGATCGCGCAGGTCGTCCTCCGCTAGGGCGAACGGCAGCCAGCGCGCAATGCGGGCGACACCGGCCTGGGCCATCACGTTGGTCGCGCTGTAACTGACGCCGAGGTTGGCGCTCACGCTGCGCGTGAACCGGCCATCGACAAACGAAAAGACATCAGTCGTCGCTCCGCCAAGGTCCATGCAGAGGACGTTGCGCCGCTCGCGAGCGCTTAGCATGGCTAAGATCTTGCCCACGGCGACCGGGGTCGGCAGGACTGGACCGTCGACCCAACGCAGCAACTCCTCATACCCGGGGGCTTGCTTCATCACGTGGCTTTCAAAGATTTCGACGATTGCCTGCCGGACCGGCTCGAGGTTTTCGCGCGACACGTCAGGCCGCAGGTTGGGGGCCAGCAGGACGTCATAGCGCCGGCTGAGCATCTCCGCGACCAGCTCGCGGACCGTCTCGGCGCCGGCGAAAACCACTGGCAGGCGATACCCCTCGCCAAACCGCGGCCGCATCTCGGATAGGTTGAGGAAGTCACAGGTCTCCAGCACAAAGCGCGGCGTGCCGCCCTCCATGCCGCCCGCGACTAGCACCATGTCCGGCCGCGCCGCCGATATCGCCCGAAACCGCTGCAGGGGAGTACGGTCGTCGTCGACCGCGAGGACGTCCAACACGATTGCGCCCGCACCGAGCGCCGCTTGCTCTGCGGATTTTGCCGTTAGCTGCCGCATGACACCACACACCATGACCTGCAATCCACCGCCCGCGCTGCTGGTGGACAGGTACGTCGCCACCTTGGTCCGGTCGAGCTTGGTGCCGGCGTCGGCGGCCGCAACCAGCCCGGTGTCCGCGCGCCGGCCCAACTCCGCCAGGGCCCGCCTGACGCCGACGACGACGTCTTCGTCCGGCGCCTCAACCGTGGTCGCCGCATCCGCGCGCGCCGCCAGCCGATAGGTGGCGTGGGGTCCGCTGGGTGCGAGGAGAACGGCCTTGGTGGTGGTGCTGCCGACGTCGGTCAGCAAAATAAGCTCGGGCAACGGTGGGGTGCCTCCCGGTCATGGATTGGGTTGCGCAGGCAAAACACCTCCAGCAATTCGGCGCGACTGCCAACCGCACCTTCTCGTACCGTGTCCGGCAAGCGCAGGTAAACGCCCGCGTACGGCGTATTGCTTCTCTTTGAAACCAGACGTGCCTGGCAGGCCAGGCAATTCGCAGTTAAGGGAGCAGATGATATGAAGATCAAGACGCTTCTGGCAACCGACGGTTCGGAAGGCGCCGAGCGCGCGGCAGCGTATCTGCGTCAACTTGCCGAGGGTCTCAACAGCTGTGAGATCGTGGTGCTCAACGTTGTGCGCCCACTGACGCATTGGCTGGTGCCAAGCGAGAGCGGCATGATGGTCAGCGGCGAGCTGATGGCGCAGATGCTGGAGACGGCACGAGAGGACGGCAAGGCGATTGTCAGCCGGTTTGTCGGGCTGTTTGAGGGCTGCGACGTGCGCGGGCTGTTGGCCGAGGGCGACCCCGCCACCGAGGTCGCGCGCGTTGCCCTCGATGAGCAGGTGGATATGGTCGTGATGGGCAGCCGTGGCATGAATGCGTTGCAGGGGCTCGTCCTCGGCAGCGTAACCACACGCGTGTTGCACCTCAGCGACAAGCCGGTCCTCGTCGTCCCCTAACGCCGGAGGGCGGCAGAGAGCAGGGCGGCAAGGGAGTATCTAGGTAGTGCGCGAGGTCAGCAAGAGGCGGCCCGGCGTCAGCCGGGCCGCCTCTTGCTTGGTGTGAGGCCAAAGGCATCGTCCGACCGGGTCAGGCCAGCCAGGCGGCAAAAAGCAATCCGGCCGCGCCGGCCACGAGCAATCCCGGCAGCAGGTTGGCGACCCGCAGTTTGGCGATTTGCAGGATGTTGAGGCCCAATCCTAAGATCATCAGGCCGCCGGCGGCAGTAAGCAGCGTGACCACCGGCTCGGTGAGCACCTGCCCCGCTAGACCCGCCGCTAGGGTCAGGCCGCCCTGGTAGAGGACGATGGTGATCGTCGAAAACAGCACGCCCGGTCCCAGTCCGGCCGTCAGGGCAATCGCCGAGATGCCGTCCAGGGTGGACTTGGTAAACAGCAACGAGGGATCGCCGCGTAGTCCGTCCTGCAGCGCGCCGAGGACGGTCATCGGCCCGACACAAAAGAGCAGGCTCGCCGTGACGAAACCGCGGGTGAAATCGCCGCGTGATCCGTGGCCAAACCTGGCCTTGAGTCGCTCGCCTAACGCGTTGAGGCGGTCGTCGATCCGTAACCCTTCGCCGATCCACGCGCCGATCACCAACGACAGCAGCACCGCGATGAAGCGCGGGCCCGTGTTTGCCTCCCAGGCCATTTGCGTGCCGACCAGGACGGTTGCCAGGCCGACTGCCTGCATTGTGATCTCCACCATCCGCTCCGGCAGGCGATTGCCAAGCGCCCAGCCAATCAGGCCGCCGAGCAGCACGGTCGCAAGATTGGCGATAGTCCCAATGCCATGCATAGTTCCGGTCCGACCTCCAGCGCGATGACTTGAATCGCAACATTTCGCGCCTCGACACAAGATGCCTGCACTGCTTCATTCGCACGGCAGGGTTGTGCGCCTCGCCGGCAAAGACAAAGCCCAGCAAGGATTTGGCTCAAATCGGATGGAGGCACAGAGAAATGGCGACAAGCACAGCAATATTCCGCACGCCGGATATGTCGTGTATGCATTGCGTAAAGGCGATCAAATCGGCCCTGCAGTCGATTGCTGGCGTGACTGGCGTGGACGTTGACCTCGGCGGCAAGTTGGTCACGGTCACTTACGACGGCACGCTGGTGACCCCCGCAGCGCTCACGGCGGCGTTGGCGGCCGCCGGATACCCGGTGAGTGGGTAGGGCAGGGGGACGGCGGACGCAGACGCGGATCCCAAGCGACAGCAAAGGACGGCGGCATCGCCGCCGTCCTTTGCTGTAGTCATACGCTATCGCCTAGGCCCCTAGATGGCCTATTCGTCCAGTCTTGGCCGGTCTCGGATCTAGAGCTTGACCTCGCCGACGCCGTTCTTGACTTCGATCTTGGTGCCAAACGGTTTCGACAGGTCAACGACCTTGGCGAGGATCTCGTCCGCCAGTACTCCCGTCGCCAGCATTGGCCGACCGCGCACGGTCCGCCGCTTGCCAAAGCCCAGGGTGACCGGGTAGAGCTTCATCTCGACCAGGTCGCCGTTTTCAAAGCGGCACCAGGGCAGAAAGCTCTCCCAGAACTTGCGGTCGGCTGGGAAGCCCTTGGTGTCGTTGGCGCTGCGCTTATCGTAGTAATCGGCCGGCGTGTTTGTGTCATCCAGCCCCGTCCGTTCGTAGTTGTCGGCCGGCATGATCCTGACGGTCTCGTTTTGGAAGACAAAGTTGCCGAGGCCGTAGAAGATCGGCTTGTTTTTGTAGATCTCAATGCCGCGCACGTAATGCGCCCCGTGGCCGATGAAGGCATCGGTGCCGGCGTCGACGCATGCCCGCGCAAACGGCTGGTGGAACGTAGCGGGTTGCCAGCTGTCCACCGCTCCCTCGTGCGCGTGGAAGCTGAAGATCACGAAGTCCGACTGCCGTGCCGCATCGCTGATCCACTTGCAGTTGCCCTCGAGGTCGGACTTGTTGACCTCGGTGTAAACACCTGGCTTGTCGCCAACCACGATGCGCAGGCCGGCGAAGTTGAATTCCTTGTCGGTGTCCGGCTTGAGCCAGCCATGGGCGATGTAGGCCTTCTTGACTTCCTCCATGCCCGCGTTGGTGCTGACTGCGCGGAGCCGTTCCATATCTTCCGGCCGCACCACGTAGTAGGTGCTGTACCGGACGGGGTTAAGGCCCGGCCGGCCGACCGAGTCCCGGCGTTGTTCGCCGGCACGGCCAAACGACGCAAACGTCGACGACGCCGAAATAAAACCGACCCGTCCCTCATCTAGGTCCAGGTACCGGGCTGAGCGTGCATCGGTTAGGTTCTCGCCGACGCCGGCGTGGCATAGGCCCACCTCGTCGAGCAACTCGCTGGTTCGGCGCAAGCCTTCGACCGAGTAGTCGAGCGAGTGGTTGTTGGCCCGGGCAAACAGGTTAAAGCCTGACCACAGCAGGTCGTCCAGGATCGTCGGGTCGACCTGCGTGTAGGTGCCGCCGGACTCGGCGACGGGATGCCCGACGTACTCGTGGATCAGCATCTCAAGGTTGGTATGCCGGATCGACGCGCTGCGGACGATGTCCCAGAGCTTGAGGTAGTTGGGCTCGGTATACGGCGCCAGCTTGCGGGTGATGAAGATATCACCCGTCGCCGTCAGCGTGAAATTGCGTTTTTCGTCATTGTACTCCAAGGCGTTTTGCCTCCCTCACCACTAAGGCTGCAGGATAACCTTGCCGCACTGGCCGCTATGCATGAGTTCGAAGCCTTTTTCGAACTCCGCCAGGGGGAAGGTGTGGGTGATCACTGGGCCCAGGTCGACGCGGCGTCCCCTGAGCAGGGCGTTAGTCTTGTACCATGTGTCGTACATCCTGCGTCCGGAGATGCCGTAGACAGTGGCGCCCTTAAAGACGATGCCGTTGGTCACGTCGAGCGTGACCGGTTTGGCCGGCAGACCGAGCAAGCCCGCCCAGCCGCCAAACCGCAGGGCCTTAAACCCCTGGGTCAGCGCCGACGGGGCACCGGACATCTCGAGGAAAACGTCGGCACCCTCGCCGCCGGTCACGTCGAAGATGGCCTGCACCGGGTCCTGCTCCTTGGCGTTGATCGTCAGGAAGGCACCCATCTGCTTGGCGATGTTGAGCCGGTAGTCGTTAACGTCGATCGCGATGATCCGCTCGGCCCCGCATGCCCGTGCGACAGCGACGGCGATCAGGCCAATCGGCCCGGTGCCAAACAGGGCGACGGTCTTGCCGACGATGTCGCCCGAGAGGGTCGTGTGGACGGCGTTGCCCATCGGCTCCTGCACGGACGCCCAGTCAGCCGGCATGGACGGGTCGTTGATGATCAGGTTTTGCGCCGGTACGGCAACGTACTCCGCAAAGACGCCGGGGATGTCCACCCCGAGGATCGTCAGGTTCTGACAGATGTGGGCGTTGCCGGTGCGGCATTGATAGCACACACCGCATACCACATGGGTTTCGGCGGACACAGAATCGCCCACCTTGACCTCCCGCACCGCGTCACCAATCGCCACCACGTCACCGGCCATCTCATGGCCAAAAATCAGCGGGGGCTTGATCCGGTTTTGCGCCCACTCGTTCCACTCGTAAATGTGCTGGTCAGTGCCACAAATGCTGGCCGCGCGCACCTTGATCAGCGCGTCGCCCGGCTTGAGGCTGGGTACGGGTACTTCGATCAATTCCGCGCCGGGACGCGGGCCGGTCTTGGCGAGCGCTTTCATTGTCTTCTGCATATGCTGTTGCCTCCTTGACGCCGCGATACGAGTGCGGCGTCGAATGCGTGCAAAAAAGACCTGCTAACCGAGCAGGTCTTCCCACATCTTGAGATAGCTATCCTTAGTGTAGATCGGCTTGTAGTTGGCCACGACCTCCTGCGCTGGAGCGGCGTCGTCCCAGAGCATATCGATAACGGTCATTGCCATCACCTTGGCCGTCGCCACGTAGGTCAGGTCTTTGTCCACGATCTGGTAGTCCTCGGAGTGGCCGCGGCCGACAACGCCGCCAACGCGCGGGTGGATCGCCGGCATGATGTGGGCGACGTCGCCCATGTCCGTCGAACCTGTCGTGTGCTCCGAATCACGTGCCACAAACTCCTTGCCGAGGATGGCTTCCGCGTTATTGGCGTAGTACTCGTCCATCTTGGGCTCGCTAAACCGCGGAAGGTAGCCCGGCAGGGTCTCGATCTCAACTTCGGCACCGACCGCCATCGCGCCGGCCTCGAGGGCCCGGTCGACCTTCTTGGATGCGTCGATGACTGCTTCCATGCGCTTGCCGCGCACGTAGGTCTCAATCCTGACGTCGGCGGGGATGATGTTGACCAGATCGCCGCCCTTGGTGATGATCGGGTGGATCCGGATCGTATCGTCGTCCTTGAGCGTCTCGCGCTGGGCATGGATGCCCATCAGGCCGAGCATTGCGGCGTTAAGGGCGTTGACGCCCGCGTGGGGCGCGCCGCCCGCATGGGCCTCACGGCCCTTGTAAGTGACAAACTTGCCGATAAACCCGTTGTTGGAGCCACCGACTGACATCTTGTGGGGCTTCATCGGACCGGCGTGCACCATCATCGCCATGTCAACGTCATCGAAACCGCCCTCGGCAATGAACTGCTGCTTGCCGCCGAGGAACTGGATCTTGCCCTGCTTGCGCAGCTTGGAGCGGTACTCGATCTCAACGTACTCCTCGGCCGGCATCGCGACGAGCACGACGTCGCCGCCCAGGTACTGCATGGCGCCGGCGTCAACCAAGCCCATGCCGACGCCAACCATCGAGGCCGCCTGCGCGTTGTGGCCGCAGGAGTGCGCTGCGCCGGTCTTGGGATCGGCGTGCGGGTGGCCCGGGCAGAGCACCGAGTCGAGCTCGCCCATCACACAGAACGAGACCTTGCTGGCCTTGCCCTTGAGGCGGGCCTTGAGGCCGGTCACCGCGATGTCTTTTTGGTACTTAAGGCCGAGGGCGTCGAACTTCTCGGCCACCTTGCCGGAGGTGCGGAACTCCTTATAGCCGAGCTCCGGGTGGGCGAAAATGTCCTCGCCCAGGCCGATGATCTCGGCAGCGCGCTTATCGATCGCATCGCATACTTTGCGTTTGAGTTCATCCTTGGTCAATCGATTGTGCCTCCCCGTGACTACTCGCTGAATAGCTTGGCCCACATATCAAGGTACTCAGCCTTGGTGTAGGTGGGCTTGAACGATTGCTTGATCGCCGTCGCCGTCGAAGCGCCGTTGACAAGGAGGTCCACTGCCGTGCAGGCGAGCAGCTTGGCCTGCACGATATATGCCAGGTACTGGTCAACCATCGTGAATGTCTTGGTGTGGAACACGCCGCCCGCGCCGGCCACGCTCGGCTGGATGCCGGGCATGATCTGGGTCACATCGCCCATGTCGCTGGAGCCGGTGCCGTGGCCGCCCTCACGGACCGCCTCGGGGCCGACCAACGACACGGCGTTGGCCTTGAATAGCTCAGTCATCTTGGGTTCTGAGATCTGCGGCATGTAGCCGGGGATCTCCTCAATGTCCACTTCGGCGCCGATGGCCATGGCGCCGGCCCGCAGTGCGCGGTTAACCTTGCGTGACGCGTCCATAACCGCATCCATCGTCTTGCCGCGGACGTACGTCTCCATGCGGACATCGGCCGGGATGATGTTGACCAGATCGCCGCCCTTGGTGATGATCGGGTGGATGCGGATGTGGTCGTCGTCCTTGAGCGTCTCGCGCTGTGCGTGGATGCCCATCAGACCGAGCATTGCGGCGTTAAGCGCGTTGACGCCCGCGTGTGGTGCGCCGCCCGCGTGGGCCTCAACGCCCTTATAACGGATGAACTTGCCGACGAAACCGTTGCTGGTACCACCGACGCTGACCTTTTTGCCCTCGTCCTCGCCACCCATGTGGACCATCATCGCCAGGTCGATGTCGTCAAACTCGCCCTCGACGATGAATTGCTGCTTGCCGCCGAGAAACTGGATCTTGCCCTCGCGGCGCAGCTTTGAGCGATACTCGATCTCAACGTACTCCTCGGCGGGCACGGCGACGAGCGCGATGTCTCCGCCCAGTTCCTTCATGATGCCCGAATCGACGAGGCCCATGGCCACGCCCAACATGCCGGCGATCTGGCCGTGGTGGCCACACGAATGAGCTGCCCCCGTCTCCGGATCAGCGTGCGGGTGCTCCGGGCACAGGACCGAGTCGAGCTCACCCATGATGCAAAGCTTGACGTTTGACTCGGCGCCCTTGAGCCAACCTTTGACGCCCGTGATCGCGATGCCGTCCTTGTACTCGATGCCGAGTTGGCGGAAGTGCTTTTTGACAATCTCCGAGGTGCGGAACTCCTTGTAGCCGAGTTCGGGATGCGCAAAGATGTCTTCCCCGATCGCGATGATCTCATCCTTGCGTTTGTCGATCGCGTCCATCACCGCTTGTTTGATCTTGGCGATCTCTGCTGGTGACTTGCTGGCGGGCAACAAGCATACCTCCTTTGGTTGATCGGCTGCGAAACCGCATTTTGTCTTTTGCACATGCGCTATTGGCGCCTTTCGTTATTGGTTTGGACAATTGCGCAATTTCCCCTGCAAGGCAACCACCGGCGCATTGTCTGGGATGCAGCCTGTGTGGCCCAGGACTAGGCCCCTTCGGCCGCGAACCAGACGGGACGGAGTCGACGGAGCAACCGGCGCAAGGACAGGGGGCGAGCGCGTGGTTTTTTTGGAGGCACTGCGGGTCGCGGTTGGCGGCATCGCGGCCAATAAGCTGCGTGCGATCTTGACCACCCTGGGGGTGGTCATCGGCGTCGCCGCCGTTATCGCGCTCGTGTCGGTCGGCGAGGGCGCCTCGGCCCTGATCACGTCCCAGATCCAGGGCCTCGGAACCAACCTGCTGGTCATCCTGCCGGCCAACAGCCGCGTCAACCTGACCGTGGAGGATGCGGACCGTCTAGCAGCTCGCCTCGGGACCGTGAGCTCTGTGGCGCCACAGGTCACGGCCAACGTTACGGTCAAGTGGGGGCTCAACAGCCATGCTACGTCGCTCAACGGGGTCACCCCGGCCCACACTGACGTCCGTGGGTTAGAAGTGCAATCCGGTCGTTTTGTCAGCGACGGGGATCTGGCGCTCAACCGACGCGTTGCCATCATCGGCAGTACCGTTGTGCTTGAGCTGTTCCAAAGCCGGGAGCCGCTGGGCCAGGAACTGTCAATCAACGGCCAGCGGTTTACCATCGTCGGCGTGCTAACTGCCAAGGGCGATCTGTTTGGCCAGGATCAGGACAACGTAGTGATGATCCCGCTTACTTCAGCCCAGCGGCTGGTGGGCAACACCCGGCTGAGCCTGATCTACGCCAGCCTGGCATCCGGTGACCTGGCAACGATCACGATCCAGCAGGTCAAGGACTTCTTTACCCGGACCTTTGGCCGTGCCGATCAGGTCCGGGTCCAGAGCCAGGATCAGTTGCTGAGCACGATCCGTGACGCGACCCGCGTTCTCAGCCTGATGCTTGGCGCCATTGCGGGTATCTCTCTCCTGGTGGGCGGGATTGGGATCATGAATATCATGCTGGTCTCCGTGACCGAACGCACAAGGGAGATCGGGCTGCGCAAGGCAGTCGGAGCCCGGCGGGGGGATATCCTCGCCCAGTTTTTGCTTGAGGCGACGATGATCAGCCTCTTTGGCGGGATCGTCGGCATCGGCATCGGCAGCCTCGCGGCAAGTGCCATTGCCCGCTTTGGCGGTTGGGATCAAGCGGTTTCAAGTAACGCGGTGTTGGTGTCTTTTGCCTTTGCGGCGGCTGTCGGCGTGCTCTTTGGTATCTACCCGGCGATCAAGGCGTCGCGACTTGACCCGATCCAGGCACTGCGCTACGAGTGACGATCGCCGCCAAACGCACGTGATCGCTAAAGGTAGGTCGAGTCGTCCGAGTTGTCGCTGGTCGCGTGCAAGATGCCGCGAATCACCATGATTAGTGCTTGCTTGCCCTGACGGTTGAGCTTGCCGAGCGAGCGGATGATTACCTGATCCTCGGGGTCGGCTGTCTCGATCGAGGCCACCGGTGCGGAGGCCGTCGCGGCGAGCAGTGCGTGGTCGGACTCGCTAAGGAGTGAGGTCAACGGCACGGCGAGAGCCTGCGCCGTCTTGGCCAAGGCACGCACGCTGGGGCGGGCGCGTCCCATCTCGATCTGTGAAAGATAACCCTGCGACAATCCCGCCCGTCTCGCCAGCTCCGATACCGTAAATCCAGCACTGACCCTGAGCCTTTTGATCCGCTCGCCTGCATCCACTAGGTGATCCCCCCGGCTGTCTTATGATCGGCAACGTATGTCTGAGGTGATCGGGCATCCTCTTCAACAATGCCCTCATTCTACCATCGCCTGCTGACAGCGGTAAATGCCCCAACCATCGCCTCGGCGGCGATAGTTAGTCGGGCAACGGGATCAAAACCCGTGCTAGGAGGGATAGCGCTTTACTGATCTGAAGAAACCCACCGCCTGTTGATGCAGGAAGAGATTGCATAGGATTGAAGTAGGCGCAGGAATTGATGCAGGAGGATGGGGGTCGGAACAGATGCAGGAGCGCTACTTCGGCAAATACGGCGATCATGTCTTCTATCGTGATGTCAACAGGGAGTTGCCGGTCATCGAGCGGGGCAGGGGTATCTACCTCCAAGACGTTGACGGCAAGGAATACATCGATGGCTGTGGGGGCTCAGCAGTCGCCAACATCGGCCATGGGATACCGGAGATCGCCGACGCCATCGCGGCACAGGCCAGGGCCGTCGCCTTCACCCACCTGTCGCGCTTTGTCACCGAAGCCTCCATGCGGCTTGCGCAGCAGGTGACGGACCTGACGCCGCCCGGTCTCGACCGTGTCTACTTTGTTTCCGGCGGGTCCGAAGCGGTGGAGGCGTGCCTGAAGTTTGCGCGGACTTACTTCATCGAGCGTGACGGCCCGGCGACAACCAAGCACAAGGTCATTGCGCGGTGGCATGGCTTTCACGGCAACACGCTCGGCGCTCTGTCCGCGACGGGCCACATGCCCCGCCGCCGCAAGTACGACCCGTTGCTGGTTGATTTTCCGCACATCCCGGCGTGTTACTGCTACCGCTGCCACTACGGCCTGACCTATCCGGCGTGCGGCGTGGCGTGCGCAAAGGCGCTCGAAGACATGATAGCCAGCCAGGGCGCCGAGAACATCGCCGCGTTTATCGCTGAACCGCTGGTTGGGGCGGCGGCGGGAGCGGTGCCGCCGGTTGACGAGTACTGGCCGATGATCCGGGCGATTTGCACCAAACACGATATCTTGTTGATTGCCGACGAGGTCATGACGGGGTTTGGCCGGACCGGCGCCCATTTTGCCGTGGATCACTGGGGCATCAACCCGGACATCATCGCCTGCGCAAAAGGGATGAGCGCCGGCTATGCCCCGCTTGGCGCAATGGTGGTGCGTGAGCAACTGCATGAAGTACTCAAACAGGGTTCCGGCAAGTTTACCCACGGGCACACCTATGGCGGCAACCCGCTCTCCGCAGCTACCGGTGTCGCCGTGCTTGACTACTATGTGCGGCATGACCTGGTTGGTAATTCCCGGCGCCTGGGTGAACTCATGTTTGACCGCCTAGAGCCGCTGCGTGACAGCCCACTGGTCGGCGACATCCGCGGGCGTGGGCTGTTCTGCGGTATCGAGCTGGTTGCCGACAAGGCCACCGGGCGGCCATTTGCGGCCGGGCAGGGGGTGGGTGAACGGCTAACCCAGAAGTGCATGGCGCACGGCCTGGTCGTTTACCCGGGCAGTGGCCATGCCGACGGCCGCGACGGCGATCACGTCCTGATCGCACCGCCGCTCACGATCACCGCGCCGGAAGTCGAGGAGCTGGTCAGGCGGTTGGCGGCAGGGCTCCGGGACCTTGAGGCTGAGCTGGGAGGCATCGATCGATGAAGAGCAAGCCGCTGGCGGGACTGACGGTGCTCGGCGTGGAGCAGTACATCGCCGGGCCCTACTGCACGATGCTGCTGGCAGATGCCGGCGCGGAGGTCATCAAAATCGAACGGCCCGGGGTCGGTGATCCCCGCCGGACGATCGGCCCCTATATTACGGCCCAGGACGGCGTGACCAAGGTAAGTGGCGGTTTCCTTGAGTACAACCGCAACAAGAAGAGCGTCACGCTCAACATGCAGTCGCCGGAGGGCAGGGATATCCTCGGCCGTCTGGCAGCACGGGCGGATGTGTTGGTCGAAAACTTCCGACCCGGCACCATGGACAAGCTTGGACTGGGTTACAAGGCCCTGCGTGAGATCAACCCGCGGCTTGTCTATGCAGCGGTCAGTGGCTTTGGCCAGTTGCCCGAGCTCGAGGGACCGTACAGCAAACGACCGGCCTTTGATATCGTCGCCGAAGCCATGTCCGGCGTCATGCACATGGTCGGGTTTGCCGACCGTCCGCCGATCACGACACTTTACGGCCTGGCGGACACCTATTCGGGCATGGTTACGGCGCTTGGAATCATGTTTGCTTTGTTTGCGCGGGCAAGCACGGGGCAGGGGCAGTTTGTCGATACGGCAATGTACGATGCGATGCTGGCCGTCAACGAGCGGGCCCTGGCCGGGTATGCCCTGACCGGTGAAGTGCCGATGCGGGGCAAGGAGGCGATCGCCGGTCCGCGTGGCGCGTTCCTGGCCAAAGATGGTTACGTCGCCCTCAACATCCCAACGGACGAGCTGTGGGTCCGGTTGGTCGGAGTGTTGGGCCGGCCAGACCTTGCGACCGATGTGCGCTCTGCGACAGGTCCCGCCCGGGCCGCCAATGCGGAAACCTTCATTCGTCCGATTATCGAGGGCTGGATGGCAGAGCGAACCAAAGAGGACGTGGTCAATCAGTTGATGGCCGCGGGTGTGCCCGCGGGCCCCGTCCAGACCGCCGATGAGATCTTTGCCTGCCCACACGTGGCGGCGCGCAAGATGCTCGTCGAGGTGGATGACCCGCAGTTGGGACCGGTCAAGTTTGCCCGCACCCCCGTCCGCCTGTCTGATGCGGCCGAGGTCGAAGGGCGGCCGGCGCCTGCGCTGGGTGAGCATACCGCCGAAGTCCTCGGCCGAATTGGTATCGGCGCCGCCGAGATCGCCGCCCTGCGGGCCAAGGGAGCGATCTAAGATGGCGGCCGGACGCGACGTTGTCATCGTTTCCGCAGTGCGTACAGCGATCGGCAAGTTTGGCGGGGCGCTGGCCGGACTGACGGCAGTCGATCTGGGTGTGATCGCCGGCAAGGCAGCTCTGGAGCAGGCCTCACCCGCTGCGCCGCTCGTCGGCGAGGTAATCGTCGCCAACGCGAGGCAGGCGGGAGTTGGGCCCAATCCCGGTCGCGCCGTTGTGCCGGGCTGCGGCCTACCGGAGTCCGTGGTGGGCCATACGGTAAACATGGCTTGCGGGTCAGGCCTCAGGGCCGTGATTACGGCATGGCAGTCCATCGCGGCCGGTGACGCTGACGCCGTGCTCGTGATTGGCACCGAAGCGATGAGCCAGATCCCGTATCTCTTGCCTGGAGCTCGTTGGGGTTACCGTCTGGGCAATAGCGAGGTCGTTGACGGACTGCACAAGGATGGATTTATCTGTGCCCTCACTCACCAGCACATGGGGCTGACCGCGGAGAATGTCGCCAGGCGTTATGGTATCACCCGGGCTGAGAGCGACGCCTATGCGGTGCTCTCTCAGGAACGGGCGCAACAGGCGATGGCGGCAGGCCACTTTCGTTCGCAGATCGTCCCGGTGCCGGTGGCGCAGCGCAGAGGGCCGCCACAGATGTTTGACACCGACGAGCACCCACGGCCGGGCACGACGATCGAGGCTGTTGCCCGGCTCGGCCCGGTTTTTGCGGCCGACGGCATCGTGACCGCGGCCAGCGCATCGGGCATTACCGACGGTGCCGCCGGGGCCGTCCTCATGGCCGAAGAGGCCGCGCAGCGGCTTGGCCTATATCCCATGCTGCGATTGGTCTCCCATGCGCAGGCCGGTGTCGAGCCCGACATGATGGGCATCGGCCCTGTGCCGGCAACCCGGGCGGCGCTGGCCAAAGCAGGCATCGACATCGCGGATCTGGATCTGATTGAGATCAACGAGGCCTTCGCGCCGCAGGTGCTGGCGTGCCAACGTGATCTTGGCTATGATCCCGCAATCGCCAACATCGACGGCGGCGCGATTGCCCTGGGACATCCGATTGGCATGACGGGGTTGCGCCTGCTGGTCGCCTTGGCGCATGCGCTGCCGCGCGTCGGCGGCCGTCGCGGCCTTGCCACTCTGTGCGTGAACGGCGGCATGGGGGTCAGTATCATCGTTGAGCGTCCGGACTGACCGGCCTTCGCAGGACGGTCAATCCGGACGCCTGGGCGTTGATCGGGTCTTTTGCTAGTAGCTCCGGATGTCGACGCGGCCGTAGCCGTTGCGCACCGTGATCAACGGGCCACCGTCACGGATGACCGCCTGGGCGGTTGAGCCAGAGCCGACGGTGTTGACCGTGAGGCCAGGCAGATTGGTCGAGATCCGAGAGCGGTCCGCTATCGCATCAAGCTCATACCCGCTGGCCGCCGGGTGCTCTAAGGTGATGGAACCGTACGTGTTAGTGAGCGTCGCGTTGCCGCCAGGCGGCGCAGCGTAGCGCAGGTTGATCGCGCCGTAGCTGGCCGTGATCGTCAACTCCCGGGCCGCTCCCCGCACGTCGACGGGACCGTGTTTGGATTCGATCGTGAGCGGTCCGCCGATCTCAACCGCCGTGACAGCGCCGTAGGTGCCCTGGATCGATACAGCCCCGCTTGCTCGGCGCACCTCGATGCGACCGTGATCGCTTTCTGCCGTGACTTCGGCGGCGTCCACGATCGTTATGCCGGCCATGCGGGTATCGACCGTGATGTTGGCCTGGATGCCCTGCACACTAACCGGCCCGTATTCGTTGACCAGGTCGAGCTCGACGCCGGCGGGCAGGGTGATCACGAGGTTGATATCTGCGTAGTCGGAGCTGACCTCCGATGACTTGGTGTAACCCCCGGTCAGAGTGAGTCGAGCCCCGTCGCGCTCAACACTGACGCCCGCCGAATCGGCAACGTCCTTGGCCCCAGCGGCAGTTGATGAGTGGCCGACTACTTGGACCTTGACCTCAGGGGAGGCGGTTTCAGTCGCCGGTCGGACGTCGATCGAACCAAACCGGAGGTCGACGCCAAGCGAGGTTACGCTGGTCCAATCGACGAACATCGGACTGCTCTGCCCCCGGTACTCGACGTTGGTCGGCCAGTTGCCGCCCGAGCAAGATTGGCCGAAGGGCATGCAACTGATGCCCCAAGGAGTGCCGGTCGCCGGGGCGGTTGCCAGGAGGACGATCAGACCAATGATCGCCAAGCCTGAGAGACGCACCCTGACCGTACCTCCCGCGCGTCCGGCCGCTGCCTGGGCCAGGAGCAGCTCGATGCCCAGACCGACAAGGGCCAGCGGCCAGTACTTGGCGAGTGCGATGGCAGTGCCGGTCAACTCACGGTAAAGCAGCGCGCCACCGGCCACGACCAGCGTAAAGCCGAGTGTCCAGGTGCCAACGCGTTTTGTCTGCAAACGAGATCAGTCCTTTCTTTGTCTCGTGTCCTCGAGCCCCATGTCTCGTTTCTCAAAGGCCAATGATGGCCAAGACTCCATCGATCGCGCGGAGTACTTGCCCCCATGCCGGCACACGCTCGACCGCGATCATCGATGCTTGGGCGCTCAGCCTGGCGACATTGCTGACGACCATCGCGTAGGCGGGTGGCGCGATCAGGCTGAGCCCGGTGATCGCCAGGGCGAGCGAAGCAGCTGCGAGCGCGAGCGCACGAAGCGGACGCCACCTCATGTCGGTGCGGTAGGCATGGGGCGCCGGCATCTTTGCCGCCTCTATCTGCAGTGCCGCCAGGCATCGCTCGTTGAGGCCGAGGGGCGCGGTCATGCCACCGACGACCTGGTCCAGTACTTGTGCCGTCATGCGCAATTCGGCCAGGAGGGCGGCGCAGTCCGTGCACTCATCCAGGTGCGCCCTGAGCTCAAGGACCTGGTGTCCGGTTAGCCGTCCGTCCATGTAAAGCAGCAAGTGCTGCCGTGCTCTATCGCACTGCATGTTGTGGCTCCTCTCCTATCTCGTCCGCCAGGACGCGTCGCAGGGCAAGATGCGCCCGGCGAAGCCATGTTGCCACGGTGTTTTCTGGTACATTCAGCGCCTCCGCGATCTCCCGGTATGAAAGTCCCCGGGAATAACGCAGCACGACTGCGGCGCGGTGATTAGGCTGTAAGTCCAGGACCGCCCGGCGGACAGTTGCAGCGTCCATCGCATCGATTGCGAGCTCCGCTGGGTCCTCTGCATGAACGCTCCCACCTGCCCGAGCGACCTGTTCACTCACAACTGCAATCTCATCGGCGCCGGTCGGGGTCTCGTACCAACCTTTGCGGCGCAGGCGATCGTAGCAAAGGTTGACCGCGATTCTCGACAGAAAGGCCCGCAATGAGGTGTGGACCGCCATGCCGCGCCGCTCGACAGCGACAAAGGCGCGGAGGAACGTGTCTTGCACTACGTCCTCCGCCTCGCCTCGATCGCCCAGCATGTGAAGAGCCAGGCTGAAAAGGCCGCTGCTATGTTGTTGGATCACGGCGGGCCAACCGCCGGGCTCGGTCAGTGGCAATGTTGGGTGCCTCCAGAGTTGTAGCCGTTGCTTAGACGTTGCTCCTTGCTCACGTCTTTCACCTGCCAGGCCCGGGCAGGTGTCGCGAGGTCTACCTAAGAACCATCCTGCCAAAGAGGTTTCCGGCGCCACGATCGTTGTTACGGCGTGGACCCAAAGGGAGGCGTTGCTTTCGATGGCAAGATACACCCCTGATGCGCTCAAAGAGTTCACGGCAGCCACTCTGACCGCGGCAGGTTCTGATCCAGCTGAGGCGGCACTTGTGGCAAACAACCTGATTGGGGCCAACCTGCGGGGCATTGATTCGCATGGGCTGGTCCGGCTGCCAGTGTACGTGGAGCGGATGAGGCGCGGCGTGATCGATACGCCGGCGCATGTGACGGTCGCGCGGCAGATGCCTGCCGCGGCGTTGCTGGACGGCGGCAATGGCTGGGGCGCCGTGGTCGGCCGGCAGGGGATGGAGATGGCGATCTCGATGGCGGCGACAAACGGCGTTGGCGTCGTGACGGTCATCAACTCCAACCACTTCGGCTATGCGGCCCACTACGGTGAGATGGCGCTGGCCAGGGACATGATTGCCATTGTCACAACCAACGCGACCCCTTTGATGATCCCGACCGGCGGCCGCGAGGTGGCCCTGGGCACCAACCCGATCTGCATCTGTGCCCCGGCTGGCCAAGAACCACCGTTTGTGTTTGACGGAGCGACCACCGTCGTCGCGCGCGGCAAGATCACCGTGGCGGCCAAAAAAGGGCTGAAGATCCCGACCAACTGGGGCGTGGATGCCCAGGGACATCCGACCGACGAACCGGCAGCGGTTACCGGGCTGAGCCCGCTTGGCGGCTACAAAGGCTATGATCTGGCGGTCGCGGTCGATATCTTGTCCGGCGTGCTGGGCGGTGGGCCGTTTGGCCAGTACATCGGCGTCTTGGGCGCGGCCGAAGGACCACAGCGGGTGGGTCACTTCTTCATGGCGCTCAACATCGAGGCGTTCCGGGACATTGCTGGTTTTAAGCAGGACATGGACAAGATGCTGCGCGAGTTGCGGGCCAATCCCGCTGCGGCTGGCAGCAAGGGTGTGTTGATCGCCGGCGATCCGGAGCGGTCCGAGCACGCTGCGCGACAGGCGACCGGCATCCCGGTGCCTCCGGAGATCGAGGCCGACATGGCGCGCCTGGCGGCGGACTACAAGCTGGCAATGCCCGCGCCGTCGGCCTGACCGGCGAGAGGATGGGCAAAGGAGGAGGCTTTGGCCTCCTCCTTTGTTTAGTAAGAGCTGCGCTTAGTTGGTCTTACTTGCGCTCCGACATCGGGATGCCGGCCTTGCCCCAGTTTTGCCGGGGCGTCTCAAAGATGGCGACCGAGACTGCCTCGGGGGTGGTGTTGCAGCTCTCGGTTACCGCCTTGGTGATCCCCTCGATCAGGGCCTTCTTTTGCTCGGTGGTACGTCCTTCGAGCATCTGGACGATGACGTGCGGCATCGTTATCCCTCCCGGTTGGCGTGATGGAGAGCGTATTCGCCGATCTGCGCAACTGGCCTGCCTGCTGGCGCCATGCCGGCAGGCAAATTCCCACGCGTGACGAACCAAACGGGAACCGCCCGCGCCGGGCGCGATTACGGCATGGTCGCCGGTGATCAGCCGCGCTCACCCGGCAGCGCGCATATCGCAATTGAGCAGGTGAGGATGAGTCTAATGAGGACCACCAAAGACCGGTTTGGCCTGGCCCAACGAGGCCCCATCGTCGCGCTCTTGCTGGCTTCGACGATTACCGGGCTGCACTTCTTGTCTCTGACCTTCAGCCGGCCGCTATTCCCCTTGCTAGCGTCGAGCATGGGCGCAAGTGACGCCCTGATCGGCCTGCTGACGGCCCTGGCCTATTTGCTGCCGTTGGTCGTCGCCCTGCCAGCAGGGATGCTGATCGATCGCCTCGGCGTCAAAGCCTTGGCCATCTTTGGCTCGGTCTGCCTGGTGCTTGGCAATGCAGCCTACGTGTTGGCGCAAGGGTTTGCCCTGCTGGCCTGCGCCCGCATATTCAACGGCCTGGCCCAGGTGATCGTGCTGGTTGCCGTCCAGTCGTATGTGGCCGAGCTTGGTCGCGGCTCCCAGCAAGACCGCAACTTTGCCACGATCTTCTTTTTTACCGGCGTTGGGCAGCTGACGGGGCCACTGATTGCCGGGTTGCTTGCGCGCGAGATCAGCATGCGTTTTGCCTTTGGTGTCGCAACCGTAGTCGCTTTACTGCCCTTGGCCCTGGCGGTGGTGATTCCCGACGTATCGGAGGTCCTGGCTGGCGCCGCCGGTCGCGTGGGGGCCACTCGTGCGGTATCGCCCGGCGTGGCGGAGCCGGCACACCGACCGTCGCAACCGCGCGGTCTGGACCTGGCGGGCATCGGACGTCTCTTGCGCCTACCCGGCGTCAGGATTGGCATCGGCGCAAGCCTGATCATGCTGCTTGCCGACGGCGCGCGCGAATCATACTACCCCCTCTACGCGCAGTCGATCGGGCTGGATGAAGTCGCCGTCGGCGCCTTGCTTTCGCTGCACGCGCTGTTTTCCATTATGATGCAGCCCTTTGCCGGCGCCCTGGCAAGCCGCTGGGGAAGGACACGGGTTCTCGCGCTGGCGATGTTCCTTGGCGTCATCGGGCTTGGTGCCGTGCCGCTCGTGCGCGGATTCGTGCCGATGGCCGTGATTGTCGCGTTTGCTGGACTATCTTTTGGTACCAACCAGCCGCCCTCAATGGCCTGCGTCGCTGATGCGGCTCCCAAGGAGATGCGAGGGATGGCCATGGCCCTGCGGTTGACCGGAAACCGCGTGGGCCTGTTGCTCAGCCCGGTTTTGGCCAGCGGTGTTGTTTCCGCTTGGGGACTGCCGGCATACTTCTACGCGGGCGCGGGCGTGCTGCTCGGCGGCTGTTTCCTGATGTTGCGGGTGGCGCGAGACGGGGATCCGGCGGCCAGGACGACGGCGGTTTAGCGCCGGAGGAGACACCAACGCGATGGAGAAGAGCATGGTGTGGTTTCATAGTTTGGGAGGTATCGAGGATGAGCGAACGGGCACCCGACCGGAAGTGCTGGGAACTCAACGAGAGCTGCCCGATGCGCGGCCAGCCGAGGAGCGGAGCGAGCTGCCCCGCATACCGTAGGGGTTATTCCTGCTGGGAGTTTGACTGGAAGGGCTACGTGATGGCGCTGCCGCCGGAGAAGTGGGATTACTGGAAGGCCATTCTGGAGCAGTGTGACACCTGCGTCGTTTATAAGATGCACATGGCCGAGATGAAGCCCAAGATCGACGAAGTTCGTAGCCTCTAGACCAAGGGGGATCGATGATGCGGATCGCGATAGCTGGGTTTTCGGATGAGACATGTACCTTCTGCAAAGATCCGACCACGATTGACCGGTACGAGCCGGCGGCCGCGCGCGGCGATGCGGTAATCAGCAGCCAGCGCGGTATCCCGACGTACATCAACGGGTACATCAACGTCCTGGAGCGTGAGGGTGCGACGATGGTCCCGATCCTCTACGCGCAAAAAACGCCAGGGCCCTTTGCCAGCTGGCTGACCACCGAGTGCTTTGACAAGTACGCCAACGAGATCGCAGCGGGATTGGCGGCGGCCGGCAAGCTTGATGGGCTCCTGCTGTCGTTGCACGGCGCCATGGCGGTCAGCGGAGTGCCCAAGCCGGAGGCCGAGCTCGTCCGGCGTTGCCGGGCTGCCGTTGGCCCGGACGTACCGATCATGGTTACCCTGGACCTGCACGCCAACGAGGACCACGAACTCACCGATGCGGCGGACGCGGTGTTTGTGCTTAAGACATACCCGCACGTCGACTCGGAGGAGATCGGCGAAATTGCTGCCCGCTGCATGGTGATGACCGTCCGCGGCGAGTTCAAGCCGACGCAGGCGATCCGGCGGCCGGGCATCGTCTCGGCAAGCATTTACCAGGCGTCCGACCAGTACCCCATGAAGGTCATCTACGACCGGTGCCGGGCCTGGGAGACCCATCCAGCCGTTTACTGCGTCTCGTGCGCACCCGGCTACGCCTATGCGGACGTGCCCGACATCGGGATGTCCGTGATCGCCGTCACCAACGACAACCAGCCGTTGGCGGAGGAGATCGCCCAGGACGTGTCAACCCTCGCCTGGAGCCTCAAGGAAGCGCTCGCCCGTCCACTGCCCAAGCCTAAAGAGGGGGTCGCCGAGGTGATGTCCCTGGTGGCCGCGGGCAAACGGCCGGTGGTCATCGCCGACGGCGCGGACCGCATCGGCGATAGCACCTGGGTCCTTGCCCAATTGCTGGCGCAGGGCGCCAAAAACTGGGCAATTCCAGGCATCTCGGACCCTGAGGCTGCGGCCTACCTCGAGGCCAATCACAAGGTCGGCGACAAGGTCACTCTCAAGATTGGTGGCTGGTATAACGAGCTGTCGGGTCAGCCGGTTGAGGTTACCGGCACCATCGAGTACATGGGTCGTCCCGCCTATAAGCTCGTCGGTCCGATGCGGCGCGGTCAGCCGGTGCAGGATGGATTTGTCGCCCGCCTCAACCTCGGCGACAACCGCCATGTCGTCGTGGCCGACCGGATGCGCGGTTCCAACGACAGTGCTGGATTGACTTCGGTCGGGGTCGACATCGACACCCTGGACATCATCATCCTCAAAGATAGGGTCCATCACCGGGCCTTCTGGGAGTCTGTTGCCCAGGTTGACTACCCCATGGACGCACCCGGCCTTGGGCTGGCCGACCTTGCGTTGCTCAAGTACGAAAACGTGCCAGACGATGCGTTCCCGATTGGCCGGCGCTGGCGGCAGTAGGGCCAGCCGGCTACCGCTCAATGACAAAGATGCCGCCCGGCGCAGCCGGGCGGCATCTTTGTCGGTACGGTCCTAGCTCCTTAGCTGGTCTAGCAGTGCTCGTCCAAAGCTGTGCGCCGCCTCGATAAGCTCACGGTTGCCGGCGGCTTCACCGGGCTCGCCCGCATAGGCCCGCAAGATCCGCACGTCGGACCAGGCGATCCCCGCGTGGCCGCCCTTGATCAAAAAACTGTGCATTTGATCCTCGGCCTCTTCGACGCCGTCGCTGTGCGCGACGATGATCAGACCAATCGCCCGTGCCCGGTATTTGCGCAGTCCGTAGTAGTGGATATGCCGGTCGATGTACGCCTTGAACTGAGCCGGCACACCCCAGTAGTAGACGGGCACCGCAAACAGCACGAGATCGGCGTCCATCGCCGCCTCGGCGATAGCGGCAAAGTCATCCGGATGTGGGCAGCGCCGCAACTCGCGACACTTTGCATGTGCAACGCAAGGCCTGATGTCGAGATCGGCGAGGCGATGCTTGGCGACCTCTACCCCTGCGCCAGCGATGGTTTCCAGAGCGGCGTCGATCAGGGCCTCAGAGTTGCTGCCCCGGCGCGGGCTGCCGGCGAGGGCAACCGCCCGCATCCCGTCAGGCCTCCGGAAACTGCGTCTTGAACCGCTCGATCAGTACTGGATCGTAGCGCAGCACGTGCTCCACAATCTCGCTCACCGACCACTGATCGGGGGCAGGCTTGCGGTCGATCTCCTCATCGGTCATGCCGACGATCGCCGCGGCCAGCGCCGCCCGCGCTTGGATGGTCTGCGCCAGGATCATCTGTGCCTCGGTCGGGTGCGCACCGATCGCCAACCGTGTCTTTTGCACCTGCACGACGTGGCTCAGCTCGTGGTCGTGCATAATCCGCATCATGCTGCGCATTGCCCGGCCGTCCTGGTTTTTGACGCCAAGGCGTGCGGCCGGCGTGTCCTTCAGCGTCTCAACGGTCTCAACTCGCCCGGTCATCAGTTTGCTCGCCAGATCTGCTGCTTTGCTCATCGTATTCTGCTCCCTTCATCGCCCGGCGTGCCAGTGTTTTGTTGCCGCCGGGATCGAACAGCGCATGCTTATACGGTCGTGCCAGCGCCTCCTGCATGATCCCGATCGAGCGGGAGGACCGAGAGCGCTAGATAGGAGGCACCAAGCTCTATCTGGTGGCGCGCCGGCCGCGACTGGCTTGCCCACAGCGGATCGCCTCCGTCGTTGAGGTTGCGGGCATACTTGGGGAAGTTGGCGCCGGCGATGTGGACTCCGACGCGATGCCCGGCCGCAAACCGATGGCCGGTCGCCCAAAGATCAATGTCCATGGCAAATTGCTCCCCCGGCGTCAGCAAGCGGCCTGCAGAGCTGTGCTCAGATCCCGCCTCGCCGCGAAACCGCGCTCGCTGGATGCCATCCTGGACAATCTGCCACTCACCCGTTGGATCAATGTCGATCAGGCGTACGGCAAAGTCGGTGTCCGGGCAGTCTACCGTCGCGATCAGGTGGACCGAGGCCGGGCCGACGGCCGTCAAGGGTGCCGGCAACGCGTGGCCAACCAGCATCAATCCGTCTTGCCGGCAGAGCAGGGGCCGTTGGTCGGCGGGGCCGGGAGTGAGGCCCGCGATGGCAAACGGCCAGACAGAGCCACCGATGGTCGGCGTCGGATCGTTGGGGTCGTACTGATAGCCAAGCCAACCCCCGCCGGCGCAGTCAGGGAGCAACCTGCCGATGGCGCACCGCGCGGGTCGGTCGCCGCTGGCTCTGGCGGCCAATGCCACGACCTCCTCGTCAGGCTCAGCAAAGTAAAGACGCGTCTCGCCCGCCATCGGGTCGGGCCAGGCATCGAGCTCCAGCCAACCACCCGCGTCACCGGTGGTGAAGACGCTGACACCATGGTCAGCCACACCCTCGCCCTTAAGCCAACGGTCAAACCAAGCTAAGATGCGAGCTGTCAACCGGCTTGACGATTGCGGGCCAAAGTCGTGATCGCCGATCTTGGTTTCGCCGGTCATGATCGTTGTGTGTGTCCACGGGCCGATAACCAGCGCCTGTGGCGCGTTGCCCGCCTCACTAAGGATGCGATATGCCTCCAGCGACTCACCGAGGATGAAATCGTACCATCCTGCCAGGTGAAGCACGGGTGCCTTGCACCGAACAAGCTCATCACGGATGCTCATCGCAAGGCGCAGGGATGGATCGTCGGCTGCGTCCACGATCAGGCGCCGCCAGACGGGCACCTCGACGCCAGCGGCCGCATCCATCGTCGCAACGGGGGTGTGGGCAAAGACGCGGGACCAATCCCACTGCCGCAAGTCCGGCTGTGGCGAGTAGCTCGTCATCAGCGACCAGGGAAAGGCATGATGCAGGTCAAGCACGCCGTTGCGGAAGAACGAGCCGGCCTGATCAACAACCACGGTGATGCAGGTCACGGCCTTGACCAGCGGGCTGGCGGCAGCCGCAAGGAAACCTGCTGTGGCAAGGTAGGAAAGGCCAATCGTGCCAATCCCCGCCCGAGGGTCAAACCACGGTTGCGCCGCGATCCACGCGACGACCGCCGGCGCGTCAAGGCGCTCCTGCACCACCGGCACAAAGGTGCCGGGCGAGTCGTATCTCCCGCGCACATCGACCGCGACCACGGCATAGCCGTGGGGTACCATGGCTTGCGCCATCATCGTGCCAAGGCTGCCGCGGCCATATGGCGTCATCGCAAGTGCCACCGGCCAAGGCCCCGGGTTTGCCGCAGGTGGCAGGTAGACGTCCGCGGCCAGGGTAATCCCGTCGGCCATCGGGATCCGAGCGGTTTGCTTGAGGTAGACCGGCGTCGGTTCAGCAGCCGATGGAGATGAGTGCTCGGGCAAGATGGGTCCCTCCCAGAGGTGGTACGTCCTCTCAACCGTAATTATTCGATTGTGTGATTAATTGCGTCAAGACCAGCACTATATTTGTTGATTGCGCAAAAGAAGAAGCGGGGGTCATGGCTGCTGCCATGCCCCCGCTGCCAATCTATTGAGGCTTACTTGCCTCGATAGCCTGTCGCCATCAGGATGCTCAGCATGACGGATTTCATGCCGGGCACAAACGAATCGATCTCAGCGTAATCGGTCAAGCGATGCGCATCGCCGCCCTGCTTGATGCCGATCGTGACGCCCTGGATGCCCATTCCCAGTGGGACGTTAGCGTCGGTGCTGCTCGCGCCGGGCTCTGATTGGATGCCAAGCGCTCGGTGGACGGCCATCACCATCTGGGGCAGCTCGCTCTCCAGTGGTATTGAGCCAGCTGGCCTGTCACCAACGACCTCGATGTCAACGCTCACGTCACCGCGTTCAGCACCGGCGGCGATGCATCCGCGTACTTTCTCCTCGAGCTTGGCGAGCTCCGCACTGGACTCGGACCGCATATCGATCAGCATCCACGCCTCGCCGGCAATCGTGTTGACTGAGGTGCCGCCGCCAATCACGCCCACCGTGTAGGTAGTCTTGGGCTTCTTGGGCACCTCGATGTCTGCGATCAGGGCGATCATCCGCCCGAGGCCATGGATCGCGCTGGGGACGCCAAAGGCCCCATAGCTGTGACCACCAGGGCTATGGGTCGTGACCTTGAGCCGGCGGCTACCGACGCCCGCGTGGGTAACCGCGCCGATGCCGCCGTCGACCGGCAGGGCGTACTCGATTTCTTGGCCGTAGGTCTTCATCAGGGCCTTCATGCCGCTGAGGTCGCCGAGGCCTTCCTCACCGGCGTCGCCGGCGATGATGACCTTGCGCGGCAGTTCGAATCCCTCGTCGATCAAGACGCGGGCGACATTGAGCAGCGCCGCGACGCTCGATGAGTTGTCGCCGCACCCCGGCGCCCGCAGGATATTGCCGTCGCGCTTAACCTTGACGTCAGTGCCGGCGGGAAAGACGGTATCGATGTGCGCCGCCAAAATGACGGCCTTGCCATCACCGCTCCCCTTGATCGTGCCGACAGCGTTTTTTGCCGCGTCTACGTGCACATCAGCGAGCCCGGCCTGCCGCATCATCCCGGCAACGAGATCAGCCCGCGTATCTTCCTTGAACGGAGGCGCTTCGACCTCGGTTATCCGAATCGTGTCGGCGACGACTTGGTCGACTGAAGCCTCAAGTTTGGCAAAGGCCCGCTTGACCTCAGGCAACTCCAGCAAGTGCCGCACTGCGGTGTCGTAGGTAGTGGCAATATTGTGGTCGGTCACTCGACGATCACCTCATCTGATGATCCTAGCAGGATCGAATTGAACAGCAGTTTGTAAGCGCCGCGGGTCTGTGCCCTGAATTGGACGCGGGGGCCGAGGAGGATGACACTGCCTTCGCCGTGCGGCACCTCGACGATCGGGGCCTGGTCCTGAATATGTTTCTCGCCGAGAATCCAGCCGGATTGCAGCACGCCCGTCGGTGGATACCGGCCGATCACGATGCCGTCTTCGACTGCATACGCGGGCGACTGCACGGCGAGCACGACGGCCTCCTGCGGCATGCCGTAGGCAACGGGATGGTCAGTGTCAAGCATCACCCGCAGCAACGAACCAGGCAGGTAGAACTCCTCCGGTTTGAGCCCCTTGAGCGAATTGCGCACCCGCAAACCGAGGGCCTCGACCGCGTAGTCGCAGCTCGGGCCCAGGCAGATCAGCTGCCCGCCAGCAGTTACGAAGTCGCGCAGTGCGGCCCGGCCGGTTTCACCAAGTCCGCCGGTGTACATCGGATCAGCGCTCCCTGCCGCAAGTCCGTTGGCGATCTGAGCCGGGCTCTGGCCGGGGATGATGATGCTATCAAAGCGCTCTGCCAATCCGCCGGCCTTTATGTCGGCGTCGAGGAGCGCGACATACGGGAAACCGTAATCGTCAAAGACGAACCTGGTCCAACCTTCGTCGGCCGTGGCTGCGTAGCTGCGATACATGCCAAGGCGGGGCAGGCGGAGCAACATCATGGTTGCGTCGGTGACCTGCTCTTCCGGTGCGGAGGTAACGCGCAGCCCGTGCTTCTGGGCGAGTTGATCCAAGACGTCGGCCAGCCCGTCTTGCGGCGGCAGGTAGAACGTGCCGGTTGTCTCGTGTCCCTCCGGGCCTGCAGGGTCGCAGGTGCGCAGTACTTCGTAGCCCGCGGCCAGCAGGGACAGCACGGCCTTGAACGACGAGTTCATTGCCGGGCAGAGCATGAACCCATGCTCGGCGTCCATGGCCTTGATGGCGCCAGGGGCCGCCGCGATCGGCATTTCCACGGCCGGTACGAGCTCAAGTTCCGCGTCAAACGGTTGGGCGACTTCGACGCAATTGACGTTCATCTGCAGCGAGAGCGTTTGAGCGGTGATATCGTACGGCGGCTTTGGCGGACCGCCCGGGTACTGCCGGAGGTCCGGATACGTCTGCCGCTCTAGAAGTGTCTTGGCGTAACGCCCATACGGTTGGGCCATCGGGATGACGAAACTGCCTGCCGGGTAGGTGACGCCCTCGGCCTGGAATGGCGCCGTTGCCTGATGGATCTCGACCATGCCGCGCTGCAGGGTGGCGAGCATTTCGTAGGCGGTGACGGGATCAGTCTGGCGCGGCGGCACGATGTAGGCAAACGGCTTGTTGAGCGCCAGGCCGTTCTTGCTGACCGTGTAGAAGTTACCGACCCAGAGGTCGCGGTAGCGCGCCGCCTGCTTGAGGCATGCCCATGCGGCTATCTTGTCATACTCAACGATGTCCCGCAGGCGCCAGGCGCCCCCGGTCCAGGGGATCGGGTGGGCGAGGGAGGCTACTTTGGGATCGGATCCGTCACGGGCCGTCGGCAAGGATTTGAGCTGCAGTTCGATCGGCGTCGCGACCTTGCAGGAAGCTGCCTCCGACAAGATGCGGATGCCGCCGTGATAGTGCTGGTAAGCGCGCGACGGCGAGAAGCAGTCAAAGATGATGCTATGGGTGATGCCGGTTTTGCCGTTGGCCAGCAACTCAGCGATCATCGACGACCCAATCAGGGTTGTCTCGTGCTGCATCAAGGGATCAACGTTTGCGTCAAACGGGTCGATGTACGGCGGCAGGAAGAAACGGAAACCATCCGGCTGCATCTGGTGTTGGTCGAAGACGATCATCGGGTGCCAGACGTTCTGGACTTTGTCGATGGCCAGTTGGTTCTCGACCTGGGTCAGCATAAACCAGTCGCGGTTGTTGTCGTGGCCGACATACTTGTGGTAGAGCCACGGCATCTGGCCGCCTTCCCAGGGTTTGCCGAGGGTGGTTTCGTAGTAGTCGGCGACCATCTCTAGGCCATCCGGGTTGAGCGATGGAACAAAGACAAAGAGTACGTTGTCCAGCACCTGCCGGGTAACCTCGTCGTCGCCTGTGACGAGCTCATAGGCAAGCTCAGACGACATCTGGGTGCCGCCGACCTCGGAGGCGTGGATGCTGCACGAGATCATCACCACTGCTTTCGCCTCTGCCATTAGTGAGGACGCTTCGGCGTCGCTCAGGCCGCGTGGATCAGCAAGGCGGCAATGGATCCGGTGCAGCTCGTCCAGGCGTGCCATGTTGGCTTCGGAGGTAATGACGGCGGAGATGAACGGGCGTCCCTCGGTGGTTGTGCCGAGGTGGTCAACCTTGATCCGGGGCGATCCGGCCGCGAGGTGGTCGAAGTACTCGACGATCTTTGGCCATCTGGCCAGCTTGCGGTCGTCGCCGAGCCGAAAGCCGTAGTGCTCTTGCGGTTTGAGTAGGGCCAAGCTGTCACACTCCTTGTGGTCTTGGAATGGAGATCGGCGGTAGCGCCTTGACCGGTTTTGGGTTCGTGAGACCCCGGACGGTTCCCTTTCGGGCGACGAAGAAACCCGGCCCGCCTTGGAGGGCAGGCCGGGTTGACGACTCCGTCGTCGTGAGAGCTAATATGCCAGGTCGGGATATAGCGGGAACCGGCTGACCAGAGCCGCCACACCGGCCTGGATCTCCGCCTCCGGCGTGCCGCCGATGGCGCCGGCGATGAGGCGGGCGATCTCTGCCATTGCTGCCTTGTCCATGCCACGCGTCGTGACCGCGGGCGTGCCGAGACGCAGGCCGCTGGTACGCATGGGTGGCTCGGGGTCAAACGGGATTGTGTTTTTGTTGACCGTGATACCGCACTTGTCGAGGAGACGCTCTGCCTGCCTGCCGTTGATGCCGCGGCCACGCAGATCAAGGAGCATCAGGTGATTGTCGGTGCCGCCCGATACCAAGCGGAAGCCCTCCGTGCTGAGCGCGGCGGCCAGGGCATTGGCATTGTCGATGATCCGCTGCTGGTAGGCCTTAAACTCCGGCGTCAGGGCCTCTTTAAAGGCAACCGCCTTGGCCGCAATGATATGCATTAGCGGGCCGCCCTGCAGGCCGGGGAATACCGCGCGATCGATCTCCTTGGCGTACTTTTCCTTGCAGAGGATCATGCCGCCACGCGGGCCGCGCAGGGTCTTGTGGGTTGTCGTCGTCACGAAGTCGGCGTGCGGGACCGGGTTTGGATGCAGGCCCGCAGCCACAAGGCCGGCGATGTGAGCCATGTCAACCATCATCATCGCGCCGTTGGCCGCGGCGATCTCGCCCATGCGGGCAAAATCGATGCTGCGCGGATACGCGCTGGCGCCGACCACGAGCATTTTGGGTTTGTGCTGCGCCGCCAGGTCGGCAAGGGCGTCATAGTCAATGCGCTCGGTGTCCTGCCGGACGCCGTAGGGCACGAAGTTGAAGTAGACGCCGGAATAGTTGAGCGGGTGACCGTGGGTTAGGTGGCCGCCGTGGCTCAGGTCCATGCCGAGCACCGTGTCGCCAGGCTTGAGGAAGGCAAAGTATACCGCAGTGTTGGCTGGCGCACCGGCGTGCGGTTGCACGTTGGCGTGCTCAGCCCCGAACAGCTCTTTGGCCCGGTCAATCGCCAACTGCTCGGCAACGTCGACCCACTCGCAACCGCCGTAATAGCGTTTGCCCGGGTACCCTTCGGCGTATTTATTGGTCAGCACTGAGCCCTGGGCCTCGAGGACGGCACGGCTGACGAAGTTTTCTGACGCGATTAACTCGATCTTGTCCCTTTGTCTTTGTAGCTCGCCGGCCAGTGCGTCTGCGAGCTCCGGGTCAACACGGCGTACATGTTCGAGCATAGCTTGACCTCCATCTGTGCGGGCCCATGGCCCGATCATGATCGTTGCGCGCGGTGCCGGCTCTGCAAGAACGCGGTCCACACCAAGGTGGACTTCGTGATTGATCGGGATTGTCCTACCGGTCCCGCTGCCACCGGTGGCGGACTGCCAGGAGACGTTTGGAGCAGGACTCTCGGACCGGCAACCCGAACCGAGCCGTAGCGACCCCCGGGAGGCGGAAACGAATGCCAAACACGTTTGGTTTTGACATGCAGGACCCACGCGGACAACTCGCCGCGATGGCGCGTGAGCTATACGGTCGTGGCGCTTTTACCTCGCTTGGCGGCAACCTCAGCATCCGGGTCAGTGGCCTGGATGCCGCATGGATCACCCCCAGTGGCGTGTTCAAGGGCGGACTCAATCCGGAGGACATGGTCCGCATCGACCTCAAGGCTCGGATGGTCGGTGGCGCACCCGGCCTGGCCCCCTCGGTTGAGGCGGCGGTCCACGCTGCCATTTACCGTTCGCGCAAGGACGTTGGCGCGGTTATTCATGCCCATCCGCCGCACGCGATCGTTGTCGCGACGCTCGACCTGCCGATTGAGTGCGTAATTGACGAGGCGCTGCCCTACGCCGAAATCCCGCGCCTTGGTTACTTCCCGCCCGGATCGGATGCCCTGGTGGATGCGGTAAGCGAAGCGATGGCTGGCAGTGATTTGGTCATGCTGGCACACCACGGGCTATTTGCGGCCGGACCCAACCTGCGTGCGGCGGCAAACCACCTGCTCGGTTTGGAATCGACCTGCCAGGTGCTGTTGCTGATGCGGCAGCACGCGCAGGGTCATCTGCCGGTAATCCCTTAGCCGGTTAGTCTCGCCGCTTGATCTGCTACCCTCAGCCGCCGCGGATGATCCCGGCGGCTGCTCTCGTCTCCCCAGCGGCAGGACAAGCACCAAGGTGGGGGAAAATGATGGGCAAAGCGGAGTGCGCCGCGAGGCGCCCCGCAGGAATGAGGACGCCCGCTCCTTGCCGGAGCTGGCGCGAGGGAGGCACCGTAAATGGCGGTTAACCTAAAGGGCAAGGACATGCTTACACTGCGGGATTGGAGCACCGAGGAGATCTGGCAGGTACTCAAGACCGCAGAGCAACTAAAGATGTTTCGCAAGATCGGCCACGTCTATCAGCCTCTGCAAGGCAAGGCGTTGGCCATGATCTTCACCAAGCCGTCGACCCGTACCCGGGTCTCATTTGAGGCCGGCATGTTCCAGCTCGGCGGCCACGCCCTTTACCTATCCGCTAACGACCTGCAGTTGGGCAGGGGCGAGACGATCGAAGACACCGGCCGCGTGCTTTCCCGCTACGTTGATGGGATCATGATCCGCACCTACAAGCAGGCGGACGTGGAGCGTCTGGCTGCAGGCGCCACAATCCCCGTCATCAATGGGCTGACGGACGACTATCATCCCTGCCAGGTGCTGGCCGACCTCCTGACCATTTATGAGAAGTTTGGCCGCATCGCCGGGCTCAAGATGGCCTACATCGGGGACGGCAACAACATGACCCACTCACTGATGATCGGCGGCGCCAAACTGGGGATGAGCGTTGTGTGCGCAAGCCCGGCAGGGTTTACGCCCAGCCCGGCGATCGTCGACTACGCCAAATCGTTGGCCGCCCCGAGCGGAGCGACGGTCGGCGTCGTGGCGTCAGCCCGTGACGCGGTCAACGGAGCCGACATCATCTACACCGACGTCTTTGTCAGCATGGGCCAGGATGCCGATCGCGAGCAAAAGCTGGCGGCGCTGGCTGACTATCAGGTGACGCCGCAGCTGATGGCCGCCGCCAATCCGGGCGCAATCTTTATGCACTGCCTACCGGCCCACCGCGGCGAGGAGGTCGCGGCCGAGGTCATTGACGGGCCACAATCTGTCGTCTTTGACGAGGCCGAAAACCGGCTGCACGCCCAAAACGCGCTGTTGAGCCTGGTGATCTAGCCTTTGATGGTCCAAGGCCGCCGGCGACGGGCGCTGCTAGCGGCGGTGGTCATCGCTGCTGTCGTCGTATTGCCGGCCGCGACCGCCCTCGCTGCCGACGCGCACCTTGAGCTGTTGGTCCGGGTCCTGCCCGAGGGCGATGTTGAGTCGTCGTGCCTGATTGAGTTGGTCGATTTTGCGCCTGATCCGGTGCAGTTGCAGGCGATGGCCGCCGATCTCACCGCAGCCGGGCTGTCGGTGACGACAGCGGCTGGCGCGGGGCGGTGGCTGATCACGATCGCCGCCGCGGCGCCGCAGCCAGGACTGCCTGCCGTGCTTGCCGATGGGATTATTGTGCGGAGCGAGGCCAGGCGTTGGGGCCCCGTCACCGTGTGGCACACCTATCTGACGATTGGCGGCCCTGGCGGTTTCCTGGGGCAGCTCCGCGGTACCTTGTTAGCCGCATTGCCTGGGGTTGTCGAGGCCCTCGGACCCTTGCCGGTAGCGGTTGGCGGCGGCCTCAACTTACCGTCAGCCGTCCGTCTCCAGGTACCTGGACGAGTGGCCAAGAGCAGCGCGCCTGCAAAGGCGGGTGACGCCCTGCACTGGGACGTCCGCTTGGACAGCGACGCGGTTGTGCTTGCCGATGTGACAAGTTTTGCAGTAGCACCGGCCGGCCTTGGGCTGTGGTTGGTCGGGGGAGCCCTGTTTGCTGCGGCTTTGTGGGCGGTCGGCGACGTCGCGATCCGCGCGACTCGCGCCCGGCACAGCCCGCGCAGCGGATGAGCAGGCCAAAAAACTGCTGGGGCAACTGGAGGGTCACCAATGACCGGAGGCAATACCGGACGGATACTCTTTGTCGATCTCGCGACGCATGAGATGACGGTCACGCAGCCGGACCAGGATCTCTACCGCGACTACCTTGGCGGGTACGGGCTGGGGGCGCGGGTGATCTTTGACCGGCAGCCCGGCGGCGTCGATCCGCTGGGGCCGCAAAATACCCTCGGGTTTACCACTGGGCCGCTGGTGGGCACGCCGGCCATCACCGGCTGCCGGTTTACGGTATGCGGCAAGTCGCCGCTCACCGGCACTTGGGGCGACTCCAACTGCGGTGGCTACTTCGGGCCGGCGCTCAAGATGGCCGGGTTTGATGCCGTCTTCTTTTCCGGCGTTGCCGCCGAGCCGGTGTACCTCCTATGTAACGCCGAGGGGCCACAATTGCTGCCGGCCGGCGACCTGTGGGGCCAGGATGCATTCTATACCGAGGACGAGTTGCGCCGCAGGCACGGTGCTGGGACCAAAGTGGCGTGCATCGGTCCGGCGGGGGAGCGGCTCAGCCCGATCGCGGCGATCATCAACGACTACGGCCGGGCGGCGGGTCGCTCCGGCATGGCCGCGGTGATGGGCAGTAAGCGGCTAAAGGCAGTTGCCGCACTCGGTGCCGGCGAGGTGCCCTTGGCGGATCCCGCCGCGGCTGCGGCTCTTCGCACCAGATATGTCAAAGAGATGGCGGCGAGCCCCCGCGTCAAGCACTTCAACAAGTACGGGACCATCGATCATGTGGCCAGCTCGGCTTTTAGCAATGACTCGCCGGTGCGCAACTGGTCGATGGCCGGGGTGGACTTCCCGACGGCGACCAAAATCAGCGATGATGCCTTGCTTGCCTACCAGTACGGCAAGTACGGCTGCTGGCGCTGCAACATCGCTTGCGGCGGCAAATTCCGCGTCAAAGACGGACCGTACAAGACCGATGATGCGCACAAGCCCGAATACGAGACCTGTGCGATGTTTGGCAACAACATGCTCAACGACAACGTGGAGTCGCTGATCAAGGTCAATGACATCTGCAACCGGTACGGCGTGGACACCATCTCGGCCGGCGCCACAATCGCCTGGGCAATCGAGTGCTTTCAAGAAGGGCTCCTGACCACCGCCGATACGGGGGGCCTCGAGCTGCGCTGGGGCGACCATGCCGCGATCGTCGCGGCAACCCAGGCCCTGGCAGAGGGGGTTGGCTTTGGCGCGGTGCTGCAGATGGGATCGGCCGCAGCCGCCAAGGCGATCGGTCGAGGCACCGAGCGCTACGCAATCCATGTCGGCGGCCAAGAACTCCCTGCCCACGACCCCAAATACGCCCCGTCGTGGGGCACCTATTACGTGACCGACGCAACCCCGGGCCGGCACACCCAGCTTGGTCTGGTTGCCTACGAGAACGGCCCCGGCCTGCCCGGTCTGACCTTGCCGGTGCCGATCGAACGGCACCAGTACAAAGGCAAGGGCAAGTGGGCGGCCAAGATCCAAAACATCATGCACGCCGCCTATTGCTGTGGACTGTGCATGTTTGCGATCCAACGGATGGACGTCAACGGCTGGCCGGCCTTTCTGGCCGCAGCCACGGGTGACGCCCTGACCCTGGACGACTTTGAGCGGATCGGCCGACGTGTCGCCGCCTTGCGCGGCGCCTTTAACATGCGCGAGGGGATTGCTCCCAAGACGCACTTCAAGTTGCCCGACCGGGCCCGGGGCGTGCCGCCGCTGACCAAAGGTCCCTTGGAGGACATCACCATCGATCTGGAAACCCTGACCGGCGAGTACTTCGCGGCGCAGGGCTGGGATGAGCTTGGCCGGCCGACCGAAGCCACGCTGCGTGAGCTTGGTCTAGCCGACGTGGCCGCCGCCGTGTACCGCTAGGGCAAGCCGTGGGCGGCGCCGGTGAACTACTCGTCATCCTGACCGGTGAGCTGGTAACGCTCGCCGGCGGCTCACGCCACCCGCTGCCCCTCGGCCAGGGCAAGACGGTCGGTGATGTCTTGGCATCGCTGGCGCTGTCGGCGCACCCCGGTTTTGGCGCAATGGCGAGGGCGGGCGGTGTGTTTCCAGGACTGGGCCCCGTAACCGTCTTGCTGGATGGCCACGCGGTGGACCTGCGAACGGACCTGGCGCGGCCCGTGGCGGGTGGCACGATGTACCTGATCCCGCCGATCGCGGGAGGCTAGCATCACTGGCGATTTATGACCGGCCGAGGCTGTCGGCCAGTCAGACAAATGGGAGGAATGGGTGTGTCCGTCGAAACCGCAAGGCCAAAGGTCACCATCCACACTCTGCGCGACAAGATGCAGCGTGGTGAGCAGATCACCATGCTCACGGCGTACGATTACCCATTGGCGTTGCTTGAGGAGCGGGCCGGCATCGACATCATTCTGGTTGGCGACTCGATGGGGATGACCGTCCTGGGCTACGAAACGACGTTGCCTGTGACAATGGACGAGATGGTCAACCATGCCGCGGCCGTGCGTCGCGCCGCGCCGACCGCCTTTGTCATCGGGGATATGCCTTACATGAGCTACCAGCCGAGCGTAGAGACCGCGGTGCGCAACGCCGGGCGCTTCATGGCCGAGGCTGGCTGCGACTGCGTCAAATTGGAGGGCGGCGACAACGTGGCGGATATCGTTGCCGGCCTTGTCAAGGCGACGATCCCGGTGATGGGGCACATCGGCCTGACGCCGCAATCGCTTGCTCAACTCGGCGGCTTCAAGTCGCAGGGGCGCTCGGCGGAGGCCGCGCTCAAGCTGATCCACGATGCGCGCTCGCTCGAGGAAGCGGGCATCTGCTCGCTGCTCGTCGAAGCCGTGCCGGAGCAGGTCTGCGAGATGATCGCCAAGCGCAGCTCAGTGCCCGTGATTAGCATCGGTTCTGGCGGCAAGTGCCACGGCAACCTGCTTATTGTCCACGATATGCTCGGCTTCTTTGATCGCTTTACGCCACGCTTTGTCAAGAAATATGCCGACGTCAACTCGGTCATCCTCGGTGCCGTTACTCAGTATAAGCACGAGGTTGAGTCCGGCGCATTCCCCGCCAAGGAGCATTGCTACGGCATTCCTGCCGCAGAGCTCAAGCGGCTCCGGGAAATGCTCGAAAACGCCTAGATTGCCCAATATGGAGGTGACCTAAGATGGAGGAGATCATCGTCGCGCCGGGCATCGGTGTATTGCACGGCCTGGTCAACGCAGGTTTTATTGCGGGTAGTGACGGGGTGCTGATCGTCGACACGATGTACTCACCAGCTGACGGCCGGGAAATCGAGGCCTTTGCACGACGGTACTCTGCGGCCCCGTTTCGGGCCGTGCTCAACACCCATCATCATGCCGACCACACCTTTGGCAACCAGGTGTTTAGGGCCCAGGTGATCGCCAGCGACGAGTGCCGCCACCGTATGGTCGACAACCTGCGGGGCGCCTGGTCCGACACCGAACTCCAAGGGCTTCGGCAGTCTCTGGGCGCTCGGCTCGATGGTTTGCACATCACCGTGCCGTCTATCACCTTTGCCGAGGGGCTCAGCCTCTTTGTTGGCCAGATCGGCGGCGAGACTGGCGGACAGGGCAGGGCGGACTTCCGGCTCCAGGGCGGCCACACGCCGGGCTCTTCGACGGTCTTTCTGCCCGAGCAAGGCGTCATGTTCAGCGGCGACCTCTTTTTTGTCGGGCGGTACCCGTTTGTGCGGCACGCCGACACCCTGGCCTGGGTCGATGCCCTGCGCCGGATCAAGGACCTCGCCCCGGCGACCCTGGTGCCCGGTCACGGTCCCGTATGCGACAGTAGGGCGATGGCGCGCGAGGCCGACCGGATGATCGATTACTTCCTTGCCACCCGCGATACGGCGGCGAGCATGCTAGGGCAGGGTTTGACCCGTGACGAGATCGTCGCCCGCGCGCCTGAGTTTCCCCGCGCCGCCACAGAGGGATATGAGCGGCTGCATGCGGTCAACGTCGGGCACATCGTCGACGAAGTGATGGCCCAAAGCCGGACCGCTCTCGGATGACCGACGAGTTAGTGCTGGTCGTGCCGCGCTCCGATCTCTTCGGCGGCGGCTCGTCCTTCCAAGGCTTTGCGCCGTCGGCGGAGGGGTACCTCCGCCGGATCATGGGCGGCTACTTCTTCATGCCCCGTGCTCGCGCCGAAACCGATCCGGCCTATAAGCAGATTATCCCTTATGTGGTGCTGCAGGCCCCCGGGCCGCCGGGTCGGCCGCATCACTACATGATCTTCCAGCGGGTGCAGGGCGGCGACCCGCGCCTTGGCCGGCTCTATTCCATCGGCCTTGGCGGACACATTAACTCCGGCGACGTCCTCCTGGCGCCGCCGGCCGGCCCGGGCGGTGCCCGCGCCAGGGGCGAACTACGCCGGCGGCGAGCTGCAGGGACGGAAGCTTCTCCCGCGGCCCCGGTCGCCGCAACGCCGAAGCGAGTGGTGCGCCAGATCACACTGGCGCCAACTTTGCGTGATCTCGTCCAGCCGCTGACCGGCCCCTCGATGCACGACCATCCCCTTTTGCGGGGTATCCGGCGCGAACTCCGTGAGGAAGTGCTGTTTCCCCCCGGTGCCCAGTTGTCGTTGCTCGGTGCGATCAACGACGATGGCAACGGCGTTGGCAGCGTTCACTTTGGCCTCGTCTTTTTGCTGCAGGTGCCGCCAACGGTCAAGGTCCGCCAGAGGCGCACGGCACGGCGATCGGGGTTTGCCCCGGTGTCGACGGCACCGCGGCGCGAGGCTGGCCGGATCCGCCTGCGGCCGGAGGTTAACACCGTCCAGGTTGGCGACTTGTTGCCGCTCGATCACGTCAATTCGTACCGGCATGCAATGGAGAGCTGGTCAACCCTCATCCTCGATGCCGGCGTGCTGCCGCAGGTGCAGCCAGGTGGACGGACCGGTCGACTTTAGTTAGGGAGGGCTCTAGCAATGAGTCAAATCGCCTATGGCATCCGGACCGACCAACGCCAGTTTGCCGACGTTGTCTATCGCGGCGGCCCGGTCTATACGGTCAACCCGACAAACGAGATCGCTTCGGCCGTCGCCCTCCGCGGCGACCGCATCCTCGCGGTCGGCGAAGTATCCGACCTGCTGCACCTAGTTGGCCCGGCCACCGAAGTAGTCGACCTCGCGGGCAGCAGCATCCTGCCCGGCCTCATCGATGCCCACAGCCACATCACCGGGCACGGTCAGGACCTGGTGGCGCTCGACTGCAAACATGGGGTCAGCTCCGTCGCCGACATCGTGGCCAAGGTGCGAGGCGCGGCGACCGGGCTGCCGCCGGGGGCCTGGATCGTCGGTCGGGGATACGATCAAAAGAAGCTGACCGAAGGACGCCACCCCGAGCGCTCCGACCTCGACGCGGCGACCACGGCCCATCCCGTCGTGCTTACCCGCACCTGCGGGCACATCGTCGCCTGCAACTCACTGGCCCTCAGCATGGCCGGCATCACCGCCGCGACCCCAGACCCCGTTGGCGGTGCGATCGCCCGTGACGCAGCTGGTGTACCGACTGGCATCTTGATGGAGTCCGCCTGCGCACCGGTCAGAGCTCTGCTCGTGCCCCAGCTGGCTGAACTGCGCGACGCCTACATCGCTGCTTGTCGCGACTACGTAGCCCACGGCATCACAAGCTCACACGACGCGAGCGGCTACAGCCCCGACCAGATCAGGACGATGATCGAGGCCCATCTCAGCGGCGATACGGCCCTGCGCACCTACATGATGCTCCGCTTCGGGGTTGCCGGTTCGGCGGGCGACGCTGCGATGGCGGCGGGCACCATCTCCCGCCTCGGTGGCCACGATATCCGAGTCGGCCCGCTCAAAGTGATGGTCGACGGCTCGAGCAGCGGCCCGACCGCGGCTACGCGACGCCCTTACGCCAGCCAGCCGGATTCGTCGGGCATCCTGTACTTCACCGGCGACCAGTTGGATGGGCTTGTCGCCGCCGGTGCTAGAGCAGGTTTCCAGGTAACCTCGCACTGCGTCGGCGACCGCGCTGTTGAAATGATGCTGCACGCCTTTGCCGCGTCAGAACCGGATCCGTCCGGACGCCGGCACCGGATCGAGCATTGCGCGATGCTTGATCCGGACTTGGTGCAGCAAATCCTGCGCCTCGGCGTCATTCCGGTGGCCAACCCGTGTTTTCTCTGGGAGTTTGGCGATGGGTACGTGCGGGATTACGGGCCTGAGCGAGCGGCCTGGATGTTTCCCTTGCGGTCCCTGCTGGACGCCGGCATCCCCGTCGCTGCCGGTTCCGATGCACCCGTGACCTATGTCAACCCGTTCCTCGGCATCTATTGCGCTCTTACTCGGCGGACGATGCGTGGGACCGTCGTTGGCCCGGGGCAGGCGATCAGCTTTGCCGAAGCGTTACGTATTTACACAATCAACGGTGCGCGCGCCAGTTACGAGGAGGACGCCAAGGGCAGCATCGAGCCGGGCAAGCTGGCCGATCTCACGATCGTCGAAGGCGATCCCGGCCGGATGACACCAGAGCAGATCAAGGACGCCAAGGTCTTGCGGACGGTGATCGGGGGAAAGGTTGTTTTTGTGAGATAGAGGGGACAGCCGGACGTCGCGTCCTTAAATGGTGGGAGCATCAGTCCATCGCGTCCTTAATGGCCACGGCCAATGCGGCCGCTCCGGACTGACGCTCCCCGTTTGGTGAGGGCGATGGTGCCGGGGTGGGTGCGTTCTTGACAGCCACGGCCAATGCGGAGGGACAGCCGGACGTCGCGTCCTTAATGGCCACGGCCAATGCGGCCGCTCCGTCCGGCTGTCCCTTTGGTGTGGGCGGGGATTGATAGCCGGATGGGGACGCAATGCGGCCGCTCCGTCTGGCTGCCCCTTTGGTGCGGGCGGGGATTGATAGCCGGATGGGCACGCAATGCGGCCGCTCCGCCTGGCTGTCCCTTTGGTGCGGGCGGGGATTGATAGCCGGATGGGGACGCAATGCGGACGCTCCGTCCGGCTGTCCCTTTGGTGTGGGCAGGGATTGCTAGCCGGATGAAGGTGCCACGCGGCGGGTTGGGGCTGCCCCTTGCTGGCGTGTTGGATATTCGACCCGGCGGTAGTGCGGGCGATGGCGCTGTTGCTGTGCGCGCTGCAATGTCAGGCTGCGTGACCTATCTGCCGCCAAACGCGCGACGGGCGTTACATGATTGCCGATGATAGGTCAGGCGGGATGACTCAAGGGGTCGACACGGTAGGGCGGCTGACACATTCGCCGACGATAGGTCAGTTTGCCGGCGACAAGCTGCTCAGATCGGTCAGAAATCCTGACATGAGCCCCGATCCCGATCCCGACCCCCGACCCCGCCACTCCGTCCGACGACGTAGCCCTCGACAACGTCTCCCAGCACCTTGAGCGCAAACGCAAGCCCGGCCAGCGGCATGCGCTCGTTGGAAGCGCGCGGGTCGATCGTCGCTAGAGCCTCGGTCAACGGAAAGAACCCGTAGGCTGGCGTACCTGCAAGGCGCGGCAGACGGCAACTGGTTGGAGCGCCGGAGGTGATCGGTGCAAGCGTGGCGCCGGGACGTTGGCGAGCGACAGCGGTGGCGATGACCGCGAGCAGTTCGTGATTGGTCGGCGAGGCGGTCGCGGCGCTCACCGGCTCAGCCTGGAGCCGCAGGCCGTGCGGGTGACGCGGTGAGGCAATGGGCAGGCCGGCCTTGCGCATGGCGGCACCTAACTCGTTGGTCAGTGATCCCAGGTCTTGCCCGGGGAGCAGCAGGGCGCTGAGGACCGCCTCGGTTTGGTCGACGACACGACCGGGGACTCCAGTTGAGCGTAGCAGGCGCGGTTTCACCGCGTTGCGGGCTCCTGCCAGAAACTCCGCGCGCTGGGCCGGGTCCCTGACCAGACGGCGGGCAGCCTCTACCGTGATCAGTGGGCTGAGCAAGCTGCGGATGTGGGACGAGGCGGGGCGGCGTTGCGTCTCGGCGAGGGCCTCGACAAAGGCCTCAAAGTGCGGCGTAAGGTGTATCGGCAGCTCAAGCCGCTCAGCTGCAGACACGATCGCTTCCGCGGCCAGGAATTCCCGATCCGCCGTCGCTGCCGACCGGGTATTTGACCCTCCCACGCCAGGTGCCGGGCCAACCTTGATCTGTACCAATCCCCGCTCGGCGCAGTTGACCGCGTAGTAGGTTTGGCCGCACATCCGCAGGGGCCACCCGCCTCCCTGTGCGATCGCTGCGTCAGCCGCCAGGGCTTGCCCGTGGTGGCGATACAACCACTCAAGGCCGTGGGCAAATCCGCCGACCCCGTCCGACGCTGCTACCAGCACGAGATCCCGGACGCGTGGGCGGCCAGAGCGATGGAGGTGGATCATCAGCGACGTCCATGCTGCAATTGGCCCTTTGCAGTTGACGGCGCCACGGCCCCAGATCGCGCCGTCCGCCGTCACGCCGCCGAGCGGGTCGTACAGCCAGCCGGGGCGTTCGAAAGGATGACAATCAAGATGAGTAATGACCAGCAGTGCGCCGGGCCTGCGTTGGTGCTGGTCACCCGGTGATGGTGGGGTGGCGGGTAGCCTGGCGATGAGGTTGGCTTTGCCCGGCCAAGGTCGGTGAACCGAAACGTCGATGCCGACGCCTGTGAGCAGCGATTGCAGGTAACGGGCGGCGGCGCGTTCGCCGACCGGCGAGGCGGACGTGTCGATCCGGATCAGGTCGCTCAGGCAGGCCGATGCCAGCCGCAACTGGTCAGTGGCAACCGTGCCCCGGCCGTCCTCGCTCAACCTCGTACCTCCTCGCCACAGTGCGCCGCGCGCCGGCGCCTGGATCGGCTTGCCAGTAGTTAGGTTGTGCCGCGCGTGTTTCCTGCCTTGCTCCTTGCTGAGGTGGGCAGGGCGGCAGGGATGGATGAGCGGCGACCAGAATTCGCACCGAATGGCGGGGTCGCAAGCTTGATTGCCCACCCTGCCACAATCCTCCGGTGAGGGGTGTCGCCTCGTGCCAACTGTCACTGACCAGGATGTTCGACTGTCGCCGGCCCCGGGCAGGGTGAGCGCCGCAATCATTGAGACCTTGCGTTCGCTGACCGCGCCTGAGCGTGTCTTGCACGGCCGCCATGAGTTGGTGGCGTATTCCTACGATGCGTCGTTCCTGACCCGATTGCGGCCTGCGCCGCCGGAGGTGGTCGTCCAGCCGTTATCGACGGCCGAAGTGGCCTCGATCGTGCGATTGGCGTCTGCCCATGGCATTCCGATCGTCGGCCGGGGCGCCGGCACTTCCCAGACCGGCGGTCCGGTCGCCGTCCAGGGAGGCATCGTCGTTGACTTTGCCAGGATGAACAAGATTCTGGAGCTTGATCTGGCTGATCTGCAGGTCGTCGTTGAACCGGGCCTGATCCACCAACACCTCAACGAGGCGCTGCAACCGCATGGTTTCTACTTCCCGCCGGACCCGGGTTCAACAGCAATGTGCACTATTGCCGGCATGGTTTCCAATAACGCAAGTGGCATGCGGGCGGTCAAGTATGGCGCCACCGCCGAGTACGTGCTTGGCCTGGAGGTCGTCCTGGCGGACGGCACGGTGATCAACACCGGGGGGATCAATTCGCGCTCGCTGAAGTGCGTCTCGGGCTACGATCTGACCCATTTGTTTGTCGGCAGTGAGGGCACGCTCGGCCTGATCACGCGCCTGCGGCTCAAGGTCCTGCCGTTGCCCGAAAAGCGCGCGGTCGTGATGGCTGCGTTTGACCAGCTGACTGCGGCAGGCGAGACCGTCGTCGACATCTTCCGCGCCCGGTTGCGGCCGGCCGCCTGCGAGATCATGGACCGCACCGCCTGTCTTGCTGCGACGCTGCATTCGCCGGGCCTGACCCTGCCCGACGGTGAAGCGGTCCTGTTTATCCAGCTGGATGGCGTACCGCCGGCAGTCAAGTACGAAGCCGAAAAGGTCGCCGAGGTTTGCCGCCGCCGGGCCACGCACGTCGAATGGGCCGAGGATCCCAAGCGTGTCGCCCAGCTGTGGTTGGCCCGCAGTACGATCGGTGCGGCGACGGGTCGGGTCCGCGAAGGCGCCACCCGGGTGTGCGCAGGCGAGGATATCTGCGTGCCAATCATGGAGGTGCCGGCGGCCCTGGCTGGGATTCAGGCGATCGCCGCCAAGTACGGCTTCCCGATCGTGACCTACGGGCATATTGGCGACGGCAACCTGCATTCGGCACCGCTCGTCGACATGCGCGACCCGGCGGAGGTGGAGCGCGTCCACCAGGCGGTCGACGAGATCCATCGCCTGTCGCTGTCGTTGCGTGGCACAGTCACGGGCGAGCACGGGGTGGGCATGGTCCGCCAGCAGTACTTGGCCGAAGAACACGGCCCCGCCCTCGACGTGATGCGCAAAATCAAAGCGGCGATCGACCCGCAAGGCCTCTTTAACCCCGGCAAGATGGCGCTCGAGCCGCAGGAAGCCGGCATGCCGGTCAATGACGCGCCGCAAGGCGGCCAGCAGTGACCGTCGACCGAGAGCCATCGGGAGCAGCGGACCAGGGCGAGCGCAACATTTTTGCCGAGCTCTCGCGCGGCGATGCCGACCGGGACTTTGAGCGCTACCTGATTGAGCTGCAAAACTGCATGCGGTGTGGTCAATGTCGCACCAACTGCCCGGTCTTCAAGGGATTTGGCGCCGAAACCGATGTGGCCCGCGGCAAGATTGCCCTGCTGGCGCACGCCCTGTCCCCCGAGGTCAAGGCGGATCGCGACATGTACGCCTGGCTGACCATGTGCGTAAATTGCGGCAGGTGCCGCCTTGAGTGTCCGAGTGGCACCGATACCGGATACGCGTTGCTCGAAGGGCGGCTGCGCCTGCTGCAGAAGGTGGGTATGCCTGCGGTCAAGGCCTTGATGGTGCGTGGGGTGTTTGGCAACGAGGGACTCCTCAATGCCGGCGCGACCGCCCTTGGCCTCGTCCAGCCGTTGCTGTTCAGGCCAAGCGAGGCAGACCCCAGGCATGTGCGCAGCCTCTGGCGCCTGCCGATGCTCGGGCAGCGAGTGCTCCTGCCGAGGATGCGCGGCCAGGTCAAGCCGGGCGTAGTCGACCCGCCCGGCGAGGTCAAGGGCACGGTCGTCGTCTATCCCGGCTGCCTGATCGACGTTGGCTATCCCGAGTTGCTGTCAGCATTGATCACGGTCTACCAGGCGCTCGGCTACCGGGTTGTCGTCCCGCGGGGCTTGGTCTGCTGCGGCGCGCCCGCGGCCTACGCGGGGGACGTGGCCACGGCACGGCGACTGGCCGTCGCCAACATCGCGGCGATCCTGCCGCACTTGCGCGGCACTGAAGCCAAGCTGGCTTTCTTGTGTCCGTCCTGCGCCGTGGCATTCAACCACGATTATCCGGAGTACCTGTTCGGGCAGATGAGCGGTGGGGCAGAGGCGTTGGCCGCAAGCGGTTTCGCAGCGGCGGACCTTGAGCTGATCGCCGCGCAGACAGTCGATGCCACCGCGCTGGCCTGGGAACTCGGGATCGGCGAGCACCTCGCCGGCGACGACGGGCCGAGCGTGACCTACCACGACCCTTGTCACCTCCGCCGGCTGATGAACGTGATCGACGAGCCGCGCGCGATCCTGCGTCATCTGAGCGGTGACCAGTTTGTCGAGGCGGCCAATCCAGACAGTTGTTGTGGCTTTGGCGGCACCTTTGCCCTCGAGCACGCAGACGCAAGCGCCACAATGCTCGAGCGGCGTAGTCGGGAGCTGGCAGCGACCGAGACGGAGGTCGTCGCCACCGCGTGCCCTGGCTGCATGGCGTGGCTGGCCAACGGCCTAGACCGGATCGGCAGCCGGCAGCGGGCGGTGCACCTCATTGAGCTGATGGCGGAGGCGGTAGCCGGTGTTTGATCTGCGGGTTGAGGTGGCGGCGATTGAGGGCTTTTGCGATATGCCGCACCGGGTTGGGGACTACTTCGAAGTCCGCTCGGGCCGCCTCTACGTGCCACCCGGCCAGTACGTCTGCATCTGGGCCCTCAGCGCGCTGATGCCGGCCTTGCCGGCCAAAGAGCGTACGATCAGCGAAGCCAACGACTGGTTGCCCCGCGTCGAGTTGCTGAGTTGCCCCGACCCCAATGGGCGAGTGATCTGGCGGATCACTCAGATCCCGCAGGGAGGCACCACGGACACGCATGCCCAGCCTCAACCCGTTGTAGCGAAGCCGATCGGCCGCCTGGCGGTGCAGCGGGAGCTTTGTATCCAGTGTGGCGCTTGCGTCGCAATCTGCCCGCACCATCCGGCGCGTGTACGGCTGCCCGGTCCGCTCGTCTGCGTCCAGTGCGGGGTCGCCAAGTGCATTCCGGCCTGCCCGCACGGGGCCCTGCGCCGGGGCGTGGATGGACGCGTGATCGAGGTTGAAACCGCCGCCTGTACCGGCTGCGGCGCATGCGTTGCTGCCTGCCCGTTTGGTGCGATCGAGGTCGTCGGCGATAAGGCGCTAGTCTGTGACCTATGCCGTACGACCGGTGCGGAACCTCTCTGCGCCGCCGCATGTCCGAGCGGCACGATCACCCTCGTGCGCGGTATCTAGGTGATTGGTGTCGCGAGGCGGTTGAGGTAAGGCACCACCCATGCGCCGACGACGTCGTGCCTGAGCGCGGCGATCCCCGAACCGATATCCGTCCATCCCCAGTCCGCGCCGCCGGGCGGGCCGATCGGCTCCGTCGCGGGGGAGTCATCCGACTGCCAATCCAGCGGCAGTGCGTCGCCAGCGTCAGCTGGCAGGAGTGATGGCTCGGCGTCGGGTGCCGGCCGGCAGAGAAAGAAGAGGTGCAGAAGCGGCGCCGGCTTGCCGGAGGAAGGATCTGCCCCTCGTTTGGCCACCGCATCCAGGCATCCTTCAACGTTGACGCTGAGGCCAGTGCGCAAGCGGACGATACGCTCAACGGCTCGCTGCGGCGTCTCGCCGGTTAGGACCTCGCCGCCCGGCAGGTGCCAGCGGGCAGGTGATGGGGCACGGACGCCGGCGGTGTCGCGGACGAGCAACAGGTGGCGGCCGGCCACCACGATTGCCCGGGGCACAAGGTGATAGCTACGCATTACGGTCGAGCCGCCAACGCGGCACGTGTGGTTGAGGCCAAGGCTGTTGTTGTCATGCGCATAGCTTAACGCACAGGGCGAAATCTGGCCAACGGGTCAAACAACGTGGTTTGATTGCGGTGCTCCTCTGGCCCGATCCAGTAAACCCTGCCGCCGGACCGCTCATACCAGGTGTACAGCGGGTTGGCGGTCACGACAAACGACCGCGGTGACTGCGCCGCCAGGGCGGCGGCCGCCTCCGGGTAGCCCATGCGCCAGACATCGGCGGCAACGGCGGTTTCGATGGCCGCGTCAAGGTCAAGGCAGATCGCGGTCAGCGGTAGTTGGTCGAGGGTGGCGCGGAAATCCTCCAGCCGCTCTGGACCGAGCAGGGGCAAGGCGACGGTTACGGCCTCGGCGACCGAGACGGCCGGAATGACAACCTGCACCTTGCCGTCCGCGGCAGCTTTGAGGAGCAACTCGACGATCTCGGCGCCGGCGTCATCGGTCAGATAGGCCAGCAAAGCCGATGTATCCAGGACAACCTGGTCGGGATCGGGCAGCATTGGCATCGCTCGATACCTCCGTCAAGGGCGCTGGCCGGTCAGGTCTGCCGCCGGCGCCTGCCGTGCACTTATCTGGGGGACGGGTCGAAGAGGGTCGGTGCTGGCGGCACATTGGCCGTCGCCTGATCCTGGTCCTTGCTGACGCCGCGGCCTCGCGCCTTATCTCGGGTCGCGGTCGCCTGCTTCTCGCGAAGCAATTCACGGAGCAGGGACTTTGATGGGGAGATCGGCCGTAGCCAGCCGCGAGCGGCGGCGATTGGATCGGACGACAGGGGGTGCAGCGAGATGTAACCGTCGCCCTCGCGCAACTCAAGCTCAGTGCCAGTGTCAATGCCAAAGTGCTCGCGCACCTCGATCGGTATGACGACCTGGCCCTTGGACGAAACCCGGATCTTGATCATTGGGCGGCCACTCCCCGCGCAGACGGTAGTAAGAGATGATCTGCAAACACCTTACCACAGTGGTGCGGGCCATACAAACGGCATCCGCTGTACCAGCGGTTGTTGGAGGGGTTAGCCACCGCGAGACCGAAAGGCCTGACGGATTACGGCGGGACGGTGCCGCTGCGGCACTGGCCACCATCATTCAGCGCAAGGAGTGAGCCAGATGAAGGTTTTTGTTTCGGCGGACATGGAAGGCGCCACTGGCGTCGCGGTACCGGCCCACGTCGGTAAGTCGGATGCCGGCGAATACGGGCGCATGCGCAAGTTGCTGACGGCTGACATCAATGCGGCCATCCGCGGCGCGGTGGCGGGCGGGGCCGGGGAGTGCCTCGTAACTGACGCCCACGGCAGCATGACCAACATCCTGATCGAAGAACTCGACGAACACGCCCGGCTGACCTCCGGCTCAAATAAGCACCTCTGCCAGATGGAAGGCATTGACGCCGGCTTTGCTGCAGCCATGTTTGTCGCCTACCACGCGCGCGAGGGTACCGAGGACGGCGTGCTCAACCACACATTGCTCGGCGGTACCGTGGCGGAGATCCGCTGCAACGGCCGCCCTTTTGGCGAAACCGCTCTTAACGCGGCGATTGCCGGGCACTTTGGCGTGCCCGTCGCCCTGGTTACCGGCGACGACAAAGTCTGCGCGGAGGCGCGCGATTACCTTGGCGACATCGAGGTCGTGCCGGTCAAGTTGGGCTACGAGCGCCTGGTCGCCAACGTCCTGCCGCCCGCCCGCACCCGGCCGATGATCGAGGCCGCCGCAAAGCGCGCGGTAGAGCGGGCGGTCCGCGGTGAGATCTCGCCATTTGTGGTGCCCGGGCCTGTGCAGTTCGAGGTTGACTTTAAGTCGACGGCAGGCGTCAAGATGGCCTTGCTGTTTCCTGAGGTCCAGCTTGCCGGACCCAAACGCTTGCGCGTTGAGGCGGCCGATTACCTCGCGGCGTTTCGCCTGCTTTGGGGCACCTTGATCATTGTCCGCGCCAGTCAGTCCGGCGTGATCTGACAGTTGGCCCGGCAAGACGGGCCAGGGCGAGCAGCCAATTGTTGGGGAGGTCATCGCGTGCTTGGCAGGAAATTTGGCACTCTTTTCTTGGTGCTCTTGTTGTTGGCGGGGGCGGTTTCGGCAGCTGCGTGCCAGTCGGGCGCCGGCAGCACTGATCCGCGTGCGTCAATCAAGGCGATCCAGGCCCGCAAAAAGATCGTCATTGGGACTTCGTCGGGATACGTTCCCTTTGAGATGATCGACAAGCAGGGCAAGTTGATCGGGTTTGACATTGAGCTCGGCGAAAAGATCGGCCGCGAGCTGGGCGTGGCCGTCGAATGGCGCGACGTCGAAGATTTCACCACGCTGATCCCAGCCCTAGCGGATGGCCAGATGGACATCGCGATCGCCGGCATGTCGATCATGGCCAGCCGGGCCTTGCTCGTTGACTACACCGTACCGTACTTCCGCACCGGGCAGGCGGTGGCGATCAATCGTAGCGTCAAGGGGATCACCCACTGGCAGTCGTTGGACCAGCCCGGGATGGTCATCGCCGTCGTTGCAGGCACGACGAGCGAACTTACCGCTAACCGGCTGTTCAAGCAGGCGACCGTGCAGCCCTTGAGCGGATCCGCGTTGGCCGGGCTTGAGGTCCTCGCGGGCAACGCACAGGCCGTTGTGTACGATCTGGACTGGGTTAGCATCTTTGCGGCCGACAACGCCGACAAGGTCTATGCGATCCTGGAGCCGTTTACCGTCGAGAGCCTGGGGATCGCCGTCCGACCGGGGCAGCCGGACCTGCTCTATTGGCTAAACACGTTGCTCACGGAGTTTGTGGGCGGCGAGGAGTACGAGACCTTGTACGATTACTACTTCCGCGACCTGCGCTGGAAAGACCAAATGGCGCCTCAGTAATCCGAAGGGTCGGCCTCTTTGGCGCGAGCGGTGAAGTCGTCCTCAGGCGCGGGGGCTCGGCTGGCCTAACAGGTCAAGTAGGTCGGGCAGGGCGTCGGCGACGTCGACGGGCATGAGTGTCTTGACCTTGCCGAGGGCGCGGCGGACGGCTCCGTCGTCGCCCCGGCAAACCACATTGCGCGCCATCGCGGCACAAACGGCCAAAGCCAATGCCTCGTCGAGCTCGAGGCTGACGCTGCGGGGTCCACCGGCGGTGAACATTGCGAAGCCTCCGTTGGGACCAGGGATCGCCGCCACAGGAAACCCCAACTCCGCCAGATGCTGCATGTCCCGGTACACGGTCCGCTCGCTCACACCAAAATGGCCGGCCAAGTCAGCGGCGCGAAGCCGCTCGCCCGAGGCAAGCATGATGGCGATGCTGGCGAGCCTGTGATCACGGACCATACGGGCTATTACTCCATCCGTTGAGGCTGTTTCCTGCCAATTATTGCGCCTTGCGCCCGAGAACGCTCCGAACATTGTTGCTGGCCTCGATCGGACCGTACCAGCGGACCTTGCCAAAGACCCAATCCACCAACGAAGCTGGGGCGTCGCTGTCAATTATCAGGCGGCCCAGGCCGTAAAGATCCCGCTTGGCCGTCTCCCGCGCCATCATCTCCAGATCCTGCCGCGTAAACCGCACAACACCGGTCTCCCAGTTGGGATAGCGCGTCGCCTTGGTGGTGATCGCATCATCGTGCTCATCGAGCTCGCCGCGGATCGCCGCCCGGATGAAATCGCTGCGGTTCTGATAGAAGCCCTCTTCGACGAGGATGTCGATCCGGCCAAGGTCCACGGGGGTCAGGTTGATGGTGATTTTCTCGAGGTCTGCCATTGCCATCTCTCCCTTGCCTGATTGCGCTTGGAATCCCAATGGCTGTTACTTGGATGGTACGACCTCAGCGGGCAGGGGTCAAGTCCTGCGCGGACGGTCTGTTGGTCATGGCGACGCGGTCGGGTCGACCGACCGCTCCACTGGTAAACACTCATCGCCAGACGTTGGTCACTATGAGACGGGCGTGCGGTCTGTTGGTCATGGCGACGCGGTCGGGGCGACCGACCGCTCCACTGGTAAACGCTCATCGCCAAACGTTGGTCACTATGAGACAGACCCGCGGTCTGTTGGTCATGGCGACGCGGTCGGGTCGACCGACCGCTCCACTGGTAAACGCTCATCGCCAAACGTTGGTCACTATGAGACAGGCTTGCGGTCTGAGCGCGGTAACACAGCGAGGGACTCCGCCAGGGCGGCGCCGCCGCGCACCCTTGGCCCAACCTCAGCGATGAGGATGCCCGCCAAGATCAGCACTGCGCCGAGCGCTGCCCGCGGCCCGAACGTCTCGCCGGCGAGCAGCCAGGCAAAGGCGGCGGCAAACACCGGCTCGGTGCTAAAGATGAGCGCTGTGTGAGTTGGCGACGTGCGGCGCTGGGCGAGGTTTTGGATGAGAAAGGCCGCCGCCGTCGCCAGGACGGCCGTGACGCCGATGGCGACGAGGACGTCCCCGTTAAGTCGAGCCATCCCCACGGCGCTGCTAGCCCCGCTGCCGACGGCCCGCCAGTAATCGCCCTCGGCGACCAATGAAGTAAGACCGGCAAGCAGGGCCGTGACGCCGATCTGTACGGTCGCCAGACTGGCTGCCGCCGCCGGGGTGACCGCGCCCGCGCGGCCGACGGAGATGATGTGCATGGCAAAACAGGCAGCGCAGCCGAGCACCAGCATGTCGCCTGCGCCCGGCCGCAGATCGCCGCTTAGCGTCAACATGGCAAGGCCAGCGGTGGCCAGTGCTACGCCGATTAGGGCGTGGCGCGAGGGCAAGCGCCGCGTCAGGACAGCCGCCAGCACCGGCACAAAGACGACTGACAGCCCGGTGATAAACCCAGCCTTGCCGGCAGTCGTCCACTGCAGGCCCATGGTCTGCAGGCCGTAGCCAGCAAACAGCCACCCACCGATGGTCGCTCCCTTGCGCCACAGGGCGACGCCGCCCGCGCGAACGACGCGCCAGCAGAAAGGCATCAAGACGGCGAATGCCAGCGAAAAACGCAAAAAGAGGAAGGCAAAGGGACCGATGCTTGCCAGCGCGTCCTTGACCATGACGAATGTGGCGCCCCAGACGAGCGCCACCGCCAGCAACGCAAGGTCGGCCGCGACAGTGGATGTGGGCTTGCTTGGCTGCTCTGGCATCATTTCCTCATCCTATCACGCAGGGGAGGGACTGCGCTCTCTATGCAAGAATGTATAGCCGTCCCCGGCATGATCGGGGACGGCGTGTTTTGATCTCCGCAGGGGTGACACAGGGCGCGGTTTCCGCGCATGGATCGGTGGGGTGGTTGGCGTTGAGAGTGCCGGGCATGGTCGTCGTCGCGCTGGGCGGCAACGCGATCCTGCAGCGAGGCCAAAAGGGCACGGCTGACGAGCAGCTTGAGAATATCCGCGTTACCAGCTGGCACATTGCCCAGATGATCGACGCTGGATGGTCTGTCGTGGTCGCCCACGGCAACGGGCCGCAGGTCGGCAACATCCTGCTGCAAAACGAGGAGGCCAGGCACATCGTGCCGCCGATGCCCCTCGATGTCTGCGGTGCCCAGAGCCAGGGATTGATCGGCTATATGCTGGTCCAGGCGCTGCGCAATGAGTTGCGGGCCAAGGGCATCAATCGGCAGCCGGTGGCCCTGGTGACTCAGGTTGTCGTTGACCCGGAGGATGTGGCTTTCCGGCAGCCGACCAAGCCGGTCGGCCCTTTTTACACCGAGGCGCAGGCGCGCCGGCTGGTACAGACCAAAGGCTACAAGGTAGTGGACACCGGGGCCAAGGGCTGGCGTAGGGTTGTTCCTTCGCCGGATCCGGCGGGGATCATCGAGATCGAGGCCGTGCGCAGTCTCGTCGCCGCGGGGATGATCGTCGTGTCGTGCGGTGGCGGCGGCGTTCCTGTCGCGAGGGGCGCTGGCGGTCAGCTGTACGGCGTTGAGGCGGTCATCGACAAGGACCTGGCCACGGAGCGCCTTGCGACGGAGCTGGGGGCGGAGGTAATGATGATCCTGACAGATGTGGAGCAGGTCGTCCTCGATTGGGGCACGCCGGAGGCGCGCCCGGTCCGGCAACTCACTGCGGCGGCCGCGCGCGAGCTGCTTGCGGGCGGCCAGTTTCCGGCCGGCAGCATGGGGCCCAAGGTGGAGGCCTGTGTGCGCTTTGTCGAGCATGGCGGCCAGCGGGCGATCATTGCCAACCTGGCCGGCGGCATGGCGGCCCTGCGCGGGGACAACGGCACCTCGTTTACCGCCGGCACGGATCAAGTCCGCGCCTTTGACGGTGTGGCGTCGGCGGGGCCCGCCGACGCAAGCGACGGGAGGAGCGATGACTGAGATGACGGGCAACCGTATTCGCATTGTTATCATGGGCGCCGCAGGGCGTGACTTTCACAACTTCAACGTCGTCTACCGCGACAACCCGCAGTACGAGGTGGTTGCGTTTACAGCGACCCAGATACCGGACATCGAGGGCAGGCGATACCCGCCCCAACTGGCCGGGACCCTCTATCCAGACGGGATTCCCATTGTCGCGGAGCAGGAGTTGCCGTCCCTGGTCGGCCGGACTCAGGTCGATCAAGCCGTCTTTGCTTACAGCGATGTTCCTCACTCCTACGTCATGAGCCGCGCCAGCTGGGTCATGGCGCTGGGCCTGGATTTCGTCCTGCTCGGGCCGTCCCGGACCATGCTGGCATCGAGCCGCCCAGTCGTCGCCGTCTGCGCCGTCAGGACGGGTGCCGGCAAAAGCCCGACCACCCGGCGGGTGACGGAGCTGATCCGTTCCGCCGGTCTGCGCGTAGCGGTTGTCCGCCATCCGATGCCGTACGGCGACCTTGCCCGGCAGGCCGCCCAGCGATTTAGCACTTATGCCGACCTTGACCTGCACGAGTGCACGATCGAAGAGCGTGAGGAATACGAGCCCCACCTGGACCGCGGCAACCTGGTTTTTGCCGGCGTCGACTATGAGCGCATCCTGCGTATGGCGGAGGCGGAGGCGGACGTGGTCGTCTGGGATGGCGGCAACAACGACACGCCATTCTACCGGCCCGACCTGCTGATCACCGTTGCCGACCCGCACCGGGCGGGCCACGAAACGTCCTACTATCCCGGTGAGGTCAATTTCCGGCTGGCGGACTGCATCCTGATCAACAAGATCGACACCGCCGAGCCGGCTGGCGTCCAGCAGGTCCGGGACTCGATTGCCCGCGTCAATCCCGGGGCGACGGTCATCGACGCGGCGGCACCGATCTTTGTTGACGATCCCGCCTCCATCCGCGGTCGCCGGGTCCTGGTGATTGAGGATGGTCCAACCGTAACCCACGGTGAGATGGCATACGGCGCGGGCGTCATCGTTGCGCGTCGCTATGGTGCGGCCGAGTTGATCGATCCGCGCCCATACGCGGTGGGCACGCTAAGGGAAACCTTCACTCGCTACCCCAACATCGGGCCGTTGCTGCCGGCGATGGGGTACGGCGCCGAGCAGGTTGCGGACCTCGCTGCCACCATCCGTGCTGTGCCGGCCGATGTCGTGTTGATAGCCACGCCGATCGACCTGCGGCGCCTGATCGACATTGACCAGCCCACCCAGCGGGTGCGCTATGAGACGCAGGAGATCGGCCGCCCAACCCTCGCGGACGTGCTGGCGCCGCTGCTCAGCAAGGTGCTGCAGGGGTAGGGCAGGCGGCACAAACGCCGCGACGGCTCGCGCCGGCGTGCAGGAGCCAGTCCCGTCAACTCCGAAACCACACGCTTATGCGCTTTCGCTTTGTCATGGAGGTTTGAGCCGCTGATGCACACCCAACTGCAACTGCCGCTGGCCGGCACCGTGATCGTCGACCTGAGCCGCATCCTCGCCGGTCCCTATTGCACGATGATTCTGGCCGACATGGGCGCTACGGTGTACAAGATCGAGCACCCGCAGGGGGGCGACGACAGCCGCGGTTTCGGCCCGTACGTCAACGGCGAGAGCGCATATTACATGAGCATCAACCGTAACAAGCGGAGCCTGGCGGTCAATCTTAAGCATCCGCAAGGACTTGCGCTGGTGTTGGAGATGATCAAGCGGGCGGATGTGGTTGTCGAAAACTTCCGGCCCGGCACGATGGAGCGCCTCGGCCTTGGGTATGAGGCGCTGCACGCGATAAACCCGCGGATCATCTACGCCGCAATCTCCGGCTTTGGCCATAGCGGACCCTATATGCACAAGCCCGGCTACGATATCGTCGCCCAGGGCATGAGCGGGCTGATGAGCATCACCGGCCATCCAGACGGGCCGCCAACCAGGGTTGGCGCGTCGATCGGCGACCTGACCGGTGGGATGTTTGCGGCGATCGGGATCCTTGGCGCCCTGGCGGAGCGACAGCGCTCCGGCACAGGGCAAAAAGTGGACGTGGCCCTGCTTGATAGCCAGGTCGCCTTGCTCGAGAACGCCGTAATGCGCTATATCGTTGCCGGTGAGATGCCAACCCGGATCGGCAACCGCCACCCCTCGATCACGCCGTTTACCTCACTCGAGACCGCCGACGGCTACGTGATCCTGGCCATCGGCAACGACACGTTGTGGCTGCGGCTGTGTGAGTTCCTTGGCTTGCCGGCGTTGGCCGAGGATGAGCGGTTTACGACCAACTCGCTGCGCACTGAGCATTGGGCGGAGCTTGAGCCGCTGTTGATCCCGATCTTTCGGCGCCGCACGACCGCCGGCTGGATCGAGGCGCTTGAGGCGGCCGGCATCCCGTGCGGTCCGATCAACACGGTCGACAAGGTCATCGCCGATCCCCAGGTCAAGGCACGACGGATGATCCAGTCAATTGAGCACCCGGTATTGGGGCGCTTCCCGGTCACCGCGTCGCCGATCAAGCTCTCCAAGACACCGCTGGATGCCGAGTTTAGCTCAGCGCCGACGCTCGGTCAGGACACCGTTGACGTGCTGCGGACCTTCCTTGGCCTCGACGAGGCGGCCATCGGCGGACTCATCGCCGCGGGTGCCGTCACGACTGGTCCGGGGTAGGGACCGCGGCGAACATGCGGCGCGCCGGCCCCAGGATGGCCGCCGCAAGCACCAGCCAGAGGGCACCAAGGATCGCAAATCCCGCCCGCAGCCCGGCTGCCTGGGCGATCACGCCGAGTGCCAACGGGATTGCCCACAGCGACACCGAAAAGAACAGCCCCGTGAACGCCATGGCTTTTGCCCGGTTGTGTGGCCCGCTGCCACGAGCGGCGACGTCCATGCCGAGGACCTGCAGGATGCCACCCGAGGCGCCGATCAGCGCCATGGCGACCGCCAGGCCGCCAAACGACTTCAGCAGCGGCGTAACGCCTACGCCAAGGCCGACCATCCCCGCACCGATAAGCCAGGCCGACGGGGTCGTCAGCCTGGCGCCAAGGATACCCAGGCCAAAGCTGCTGATCATTGCCGCAAAGGCGCGACACGACGAGAGCCATCCGATGGTGTCGGCCCGCATGCCGAGGTCGGCCAGGTAGACCGGATAGAAGGAGCCGGCGAGCGCGGTCGCCACGGCGGCGCCAGCCAGGCAGAGGCCCGAAAACAGCATCTTACGCGACCGCGCCAACTCCAACAGTGATGCGCCGAGGCCGGCAAAGGGGTTGGCCTTGGCCGCACCGCCTCCGACCGTGGTCGTGCCCGCCGCGGGTCGGCGCAACTGGATGCTGATGATCAGGCCGAGGGTGGCGCCGCCAACGATCAGGCCAAACCCGGCGCCAAAACCCCATGTGGCCAGCAGCCAACCGCAGATCGGCGTGCCGATGATCTGGCCAAAGTGGCCCGTGCTGGTAAAAAGGCCGGAGACGCGCGCAAAATCGCCCTGGGCGGCCCGGCTGGCGTAGCTCTGCGCACACGGCCAGTAGACCGCGCGCGAGACACCGGATAGCAGCAAGGCGAGGACGATGAGGCCGGTGGCGGTTTCACCGGTCGAGGGAGCCAGCAGGAGCGCGCCCGCTGCCGCACCCATGGTCAGGGTCGCCCCGATCAAGACCGTCCGCTCACCTACCCGGTCCGACAACACACCGCTCGGCAGGCGCAGGATCAGGCCGACGAGCGGCGGCACCGACGCCGCAAGGCCGAGGACGACCGACGAGACACCCTGCGCGTGCAGGTACAGCGGTACAACGAGGACGATCGCCGCAAGCGCGATGTTGTAGCTAAAGGTGAGGGCAAGGATGGCTGCGAGCATGGGCAATGGCGGCCTCCGGTCGGCGCTTTGTCAGGTGCATGATCAATAGCCAAAACACTTCGGGTTGCGGTCCATCCGCACCTGCAGCGGAGGATAAGCACAGGGCGAGGGTGTATCAAGGAGCTATGCGAGCGGTCCGGTTTTTGGTTGGCGGACCGGCAGTGACTGCGGGAGAGGGGCTGCGCTAGATGTTTGATTTGATCATTCGGGGAGGCCTGGTGCTCGACGGCACGGGCAATCCATGGGTTAAGGCCGATGTCGGTGTCGTTGGCGATCGCATTGCCGCCATCGGCGACCTGAGCGGGGCGATTGCGGCCGGCGGGGCCCAGGTGATTGACGCGACGGGCATGATCGTGAGTCCGGGGTTCATCGATATGCATTCCCATTCGGACCTTGCGTTCCTGGTTAACCCGGTGGTCGAGCCCAAGATACGGCAGGGCATCACGACGGAGGTCGTTGGCCAAGACGGGATCGCGGCGACGCCGATGGCCCCGCAGCATGTCGCGCGGTGGCGCCAGCACCTGGCCGGGCTTAACGGGGATCCGCCGGTCTCCTGGGCATGGCGGACGGTGGGTGATTACCTCGACGAGCTGGCCGCCGCGGGTGTTGGCCACAACGTCGCCACCTACGTCCCGCACGGCAACGTCAGGCTGGTGGTCATGGGGCCGGACGACCGGCCGGCGAGCGACGACGAGTTGCGCCAGATGCAGCGTGCGGTGATTGAGGCGCACGAGCAGGGGGCGTTTGCCCTATCCACCGGGCTGATCTATCCGCCGTGCTGTTATGCGGACCAGCGTGAGCTCACCGCCCTGGCTGAGGCGACCGCACAGGCAGGCGGCTTCTTCGTATCGCATCAGCGCAACGAGGGTTTTCGGGTAGTCGAGTCGATGACTGAGATGATCGATTCCGGGCGGCCCAACGGGTGTCCGATCCACTTCTCGCACTTCAAGGCTGCCGGCAAGAGCAACTTCCACAAGCTGCCGGCGATGTTTGAGTTGCTCGAGCAGGCCCGTGGCGAGGGCATCGACGTTAGCTTTGATCAGTATCCGTATACGGCCGGCAGCACGATGCTGTCATCCCTGCTGCCGCCGCCGGCGCACGCGGGCGGCACGGACATGCTGTTGCGGCGTTTGGCCGACCCGGCCGAGCGCAAGGCGATGCGCCAGGGGATGATTGAGCCGCAGGCAGGCTGGGAGAGCATGAGCCGCAACACGACCTGGGATCTGATCATGGTTTCTTCGGTGGCGTCTGCCGCCAACGCCGGTCTTGTGGGCATGTCTGTCGCAGCCGTCGCCGAGCTACGCGGGGTGGATCCATACGACGCGATCTTTGACCTGGTGTTGGAGGAGGCCAATGCCGTCGGCATGGTTTCGTTCTCGCAGAGCGAGGATAACGTGCGCGCGATCATGCGGCATCCTTACCACATGTTCTGCACAGATGGCCTGTTGGGCGGTTCGCCGCACCCCAGGGTTTACGGTTCGTACCCACGCGTGCTCGGCCGTTACGTGCGCGAGGAGCGGGTCCTTGACCTGGCCGATGCGGTGCGGCGCATGACCGGTTTTCCTGCCCAGCGGCTTGGCCTGCGTGATCGCGGGCTCTTGCGCGAGGGCAACTTTGCCGACATCACCGTGTTTGACCCGGCGACCGTGATTGACCGCGCGACCTACGCCAACCCGAGGCAGTATCCGATCGGGATCTGCCAGGTGATTGTCAACGGCCAACTGGTCGTGCAGGATCAGCGGGTTACCGGCGCTGTCGCCGGCAGGGTCCTGCGCAAGGGGAGGGACGGCTAGATGCCCCAGCGCGACGGCGATCCATGCGCGGCCCTCTACGGTACAGGGCTGGCTCCCGCGGCAGTCGGTCGGGGCCGGACCTGGCTGGAGATCGACCTCGACGCAATCGCAGCCAACGTCGCGGTCGTCAAACGCGCCATCCACCCCCGACCGCTGATGGCGGTGGTCAAAGCCAATGCCTACGGGCACGGGATGGTGCCGATGGCCAATGCCTTCCTGCGGGCAGGCGCCGATTCCCTGGCGGTTTCGGGGTCCGAAGAAGCGCTCGCCCTACGCCTTGCGGGCGTGCAGGCGCCAGTCTTGATCATGGGGCACACGCACCCTGACCACGCGCAGGCGCTGGTTGAGCACGGGATTACCGTCGCCCTTTACACCATCGAAACCGCCCGGGCCCTCGCCCTGGCCGCTACTGCGACCGGCCGCCGGGCAAAGGCCCACCTCAAGATCGACACTGGCCTCTGCCGGGTCGGCGTCGTGCCTCAGGACGCGGTCGCTTTTGCCAACGCGCTTGCCGGGCTCCGGGGGCTCGACGTCGAGGGGGTTTTCACCCACTTTTCGTGCGCAGACGAAGGCGACGTGGTCCGCACGATGGAAGAGCTCAACCTGTTCAAAGGCACAGTGGCCAGGCTGGAGGCGAGCGGGCACCACTATCAGGTCAAACATGCCGCGGCGACGGCGGCGTTTCTCGAGTCGCCCGAGACCTGGCTTGACATGGTCCGTATTGGCATCGCGCTATACGGCTACTATCCGTTTCGGGGCTGCCGCAAGGAGGTGCCCTTGCGGCCGGCGCTGTCGTTTAAGACCAGAATCAGCCGTGTGCAGACTGTGCGCGCCGGCACCGGGGTTGGCTACGGCCTTACCTATACCGCACCGCGTGATACCGTCATCGCGACTATCCCGGTCGGCTATGCGGATGGGCTGGACAAGCACCTTGGCAACCGTGGCGACGTGCTCGTCCGTGGCCGCCGTGTCCCGCGCGCCGGGACAATCGCCATGGACCTGTCGATGATCGATGTGGGCGCGCTCGAGCGCTGCGAGGTCGGCGATGAGGTCGTCATCATCGGCGGGCAGGGCCGGGAGATAATCACCTTGGAGGAAATCGCCGAGACTGCCGGCACGGCGATCGAGCATATCCTCACACTGCTCTCCGGGCGACCGTCCCGGGCTTACATCGGGCATCAAGGGCAAGGGTAAGGATAAAAAAGCAAGAGGGGCTGCCGGCGGGCAGCCCCTTGCTTAACCGGCACAGACGATCGCTAGTGCAACCCCCACCGGAGGATGCGCAAGAGGATGGCGACCGGCGCTGCCAACAGGGCCAGGCCGAGGGTGACGATGATGATCACCGGTACGGCAAACGCAACCGTCGCAATCGCGGCACCAACGAGGCCAAGGATCAGGACGACGCCGATCAGACCAAATATCGCATGAAACATTGAGCATCCTCCTTATAATATGTTAGCGCAAGATTAACTATCGCTACCACCAATACGTATATCACAGGTAGTCAGGCTTGCCAAGTGGAATCGAGCGAATGGAGGGACAGCGAAGTGACGATCGACCTAGGAGGCATCGAAAGACAGCTGGCCGGGGATCTGCTGCTATCGCGCGAGGCGTGGAGCAATCTCGTGGTGCTCTGCGACAGGTTTGGCAGCCGGTTTGGCGGCACACAAGGAGAGCAGGGTGCGCGCGATTTCATCCTCGCCAAAATGCAGGAGTACAAGCTTGACGACGCCCACACCGAGGAGTTTGAATTTACCGGCTGGACCCGTGGCGTGACCACCTTGGAGAGCGTCAACCCGATGGCCAAGGAGTTCCCTGCGATCGCGCTGCCCTATACAGGCACGCACGACGTCACCGGTGAGGTGCTCTACGTTGGCTACGGCACGCCAACCGACTTTGCCGCCCTGGCCGCCGAGATCCCCGGCAAGATCGTCATGTGCGCGGCAAAGTCACCCTCGTACTACCGGCGCGGCATCCATCGTTGCGAAAAGATCGGTCGCGCGATCGCCCTCGGGGCGAAGGGGTTTATCTGGATGCGGTGGGATGCGGGCTTCCTGCCGGAAACCGGCGCGGCACGCTGGAACCGCGAAGTTGAAATCCCCTGCATCGGAGTTGCCCGCGAGTACGGCGAGGAACTCAATCGCATGGCCAAGCAGGGACCGGTGGTCGTCCGGATCAAGACCGAAAACGAAATCAAACGTGTCCCGTCATGGAACATCATTGGTGACCTCCGCGGGGCCACCCGGCCGCAGGAGATTATCGTCGTTGGCGCGCACTTCGACGGGCACGACGTCGCTCCAGGAGCGATGGACGACGGGGCAGGGGCGGTCGTCGTCCTTGAGATCGCACGGGCCCTCGCCCAGCACCGCGCCGCGCTCGGCCGCACGCTCAGGTTCATTACCTTCCCCTGCGAGGAGATCGGCCTGATCGGGGCCTATGCCTACGTCGATGCGCATCGCGCCGAGCTAGACAGCCACAAGTTTATGCTCAACCTCGACGGCGCCGGGCGAGGAGCAGATTATGGCGGCGTGCAGCTGCAGGGCGACCGGACGGAGCTGGTCATGCCACTGCGCAAGGTCGGGCGGGCGATGGGGCAGCCGTTCCCGGCCGACAACGGCCTTTCGCTCTACAGCGACCACTTCCCGTTCATGCTCGCCGGCGTTCCCGCGGGGAGCTATGCACGGATGGACGCGCCATCCACCGGCGTGCGCGGTTGGGGCCACACCGCGGCGGACACCCTGGACAAGGTCTCGCCCTCCGAATTGCAGTCGGCGGCCCTGCACATTGCCCGGATGATGCTGCATCTCTCGCGTACGGATGATTGGCCAGCCGTTCGGCAGACCCAGGCCCAGATCGAGGCGATTCTCGCGCGATACGAGCTCGATGAGGTATTGCGTCTCGAGCTTCGCTATCCGTTCTAGGCAGCGAGGAGGACGATCGATGAATTCACCAGGCAGCCGGGATGCCGGCTCGTCCGATGGAGACAGCGTTCGCGTTTGGATGACCAAGACCGCCACCTACATCCTAATCGTGGCGGTTGCCCTGTTTGGCAGCGCCGGCACGCTGCGCTGGTCGGGCGGCTGGCTGTATCTTGGCCTCCTCGTCGCCAACCAACTGATCCTGGGCGCGATCTTGTCCAGGCGTAGCCCGGCCTACCTGGCCGGCGATCCGGGCGCCAAAGCTTACGTCCGCTGGTTTGACGTCAGGCTAGCTGTGCTGGCCTCCTCCGTTGGACCGCTGGTTATGATCATCGTCAGCGGTCTCGATGTCCGTTACGACTGGATCGGCTACCTTCTGCCGCAGACCGTGGTTATTGCTTTCGCCCTGGCTGCCGCGGGAAGTTCACTTACCACCTGGGCGATGCTCAATAATCCGGCGTTTGTGGCGGTGGCAAGCTCAGGGCTCGGACGGCAGACCCAAGTTGTCTCCTCGGGCCCCTACGCCTATGTGCGCCATCCAGGTTACCTAGGGTCGATTGTGGTCACAGGGGCCACGCCTTTTGTGCTCGGCTCACAGTGGGCGGTATTCGCCGCCTATATTATCGTCATCATCATCCTGGTCCGAACTTTTCTTGAGGATCGGATGCTGCTGTCTGAGCTGCCTGGCTATGAGGAATACGCGTCTCGCGTCCGCTATCGCCTGCTGCCGGGCATCTGGTGATCAGCAATCGTTGATGAGCGGCAGACAAACAGCGACCGGCCGGCAACCTGGCGTGATGCCCGATTGCCGGCCGGTCGACGCAGTGGCGCGCGCCACGCTCCTATCCCAGCTGTTGATGCCTGAGATCTAGCGCAAGGCGTTAAACAGGACCTTAAACGTGCCGTGTGTTTGGGCGCGGTTTTGACACCGGAAGCCGATCAGGACCACTTCGCCCTGGCCAGCCTTGGCGTGCAGCAGGGCGACCTTGTTGACCAGCAAGTCCTCGCCGATCAACCAACCGCTCTGCAGCAGATCCCGCGATGGATAGGTGGCCACGGCCTTGAACTGCTCCGCGGTAAAGGTTTCCGCTGTCGCGAAAACTGCGCTGTCGACGCTCTGGATCAACGCGCGCTCCGGCATGCCGTACGCCAGCGGATCGGCGGTGTCAAACATGGCCCACAGCGTCGCACCCTTGGTCAGATACCGCTTGGTCGGCAGACCGTCGGTAACGATGCGGATGTTGAGGCCGCACGCCTCAATTGCCAGCTTGGCGGCGTGATCCATTGCCACCAATTTGCCGCCGCCAGCGACAAAGTCCCCGATCGCCCGCATCCCGTCGATGCCAAACCCACTGCGGTACGCGGGCGGGCAATTGCCAAAGCGCTTGATCTGCGCAAACGCCGCCGAATCCTTAGCCATATGATTGAGCGGCCCGAGCATCATCTCGCGGCTGTCACTCGGCAGGATGAGGATGTCCACCATCTCGCCCAACTTGCCGCTCGTGATGTCCGCATCCATGATCGTGCGGTACGGGAACTCAAACCGCTCCAGGACAAACCGCGTCCAACCCTCATCGATGTTGCCCGACCAGTAGCGCTGGAAGAGGCCAATCCGCTTGGGCTTAAGCTCGGTCAAACCCTTTGGCGCCGCGGGCACCGCCTGGAAACCGACGCCGGTCTCAGCGGCGAGGTCGGTCAACATCGAGCGGTCCGCCGCGTCGGCCGGCAGGTAGAACGATCCTGGCGGCAGGGCGTCGCAGCAGCCCGCCGTCTCCAGGGCCTCCGCCGTCCGGAAGACCCGTACACCCTTGGCCAGGAGCCGGTTGGCAACCTTGTGGCTGTCGTTGAGCCGGGCGTCAAACGCAAGCCCGGCAGCGCCCGTCGCCACGATGCCGGCGGCCTTGGGCGGCGCCGTGGCCAAGGCAAAGCTACCGCTGATCTCCTCGTCGACCGGGACAACTTCGACGCCCATGAACTCCGCGATGGTGTCGGTTGTGTAGTCGCGGACAATCGGGGTGCCGTCGGCCGTCCTGGTCCAGTAGGAGTCGGGATAATAGGTGCGCCCCAGCAGCGTCTTGACCAGCCCCGCTTTGGGCTGGGCGAGCGGCACGACGTGTGTGCCGGCCGGATAGACTGCGTGACCGACCGTAAACGCCTCCTCGGCGACATGGACCTCAATCCCTTGGTTGTGCAGCGCCTGCAGCAGCTTGGCCGCCGTCAGCGGATCGTGTTGGTCCGCCGGCAGGACATAGGATTTGGGAGTACCCAGCCGCCCGCGCTCCGTCTGCCGCAGCGCCTTGCGGGGCACGTTGGCCAGGATCGTCGCCCGGCACCGGGCAGCGATGTCCAGCAGCGCCCACGCCGAGATCTTCTGCTGCTCGACGATGTCGCGCAGTCGCCACCAGCCGCCCGGCCATGGGTTGGGGAAGTTGGTCTGCGCCGCGTAGTCCGGCATCGTCTTGGGGCTGGCGCCCACCAGCTGTTCCGGGTGGACAAACAACGGGGTCGCCAGTTTGGCGCTGGCGGACTCGGTCAGCATCCCGGCGATGTTGTGGTAGATCGTAATCCAGTGGAAACCAAGGTGGCCCCAACCCTCGTACCTGGCCGAATGTAGGACGCCAGCCTTGCCCGCCGCCTCAAGCGCATAGCCCATGTGGGCGCCGTACCAGTTGATCTCCTGCCACACGATTGGATCGCCGTTGGGGTGGATGGGATCGGAGTAGGGCGGGATGTTAAAACGGGCCGCCTCGCTGCCCTGGTGATGGTGGTCGAGGTAGGCCTGCGGACGCCACTGCCGGAAGAGGATCTCGGCCATGTACTTGGCCTCGATCATGTTCTGTGTCAGGGCGTCGCGGTTGTTGTCGTGGCCGACGTACTTGTGGTAGAGGCGCGGGTAGTTGCTGCCCTCGTACTCCGTGCCCCGCCACTCGTTGTACCAGTCGGTAACCATCAACTGGCCGTCCGGGTTGAAGCACGGGACCATCAGCAGGATGACGTTGTCGAGGATCCGCACTGTATCCTCGTCGTCCCCGCTCAGCAGGTCGTAGGCGAGCTCAGGGGCCATCTGCGTGCCGCCGATCTCCGTTGCGTGCAGGCTCATGCTCTGGCAGATAACTACCTTGCCCTCATCGACCAGGCCAGCCACCGCGGCCGCGTCGAGGCCGCGTGGGTCACTCAGCTTGAGGTTGATCGCCCGGTAGTGCTCCAGCCGGGCAAGGTTGGCCGGCGAGGAGATGGTAACCAGCAAAAACGGGTTGCCCTCCGTCGACGGGCCAAGGTTGCTTACCTTGATGCGGTCGGACTCGTCCGCCAGGCGGTTGAAGTACGCGATGACTTTGTCCCAGCGCGCGATCTGCCGGTCCGAGCCAAGGCGAAAGCCAAAGAACTGATCGGGCGCGGTGATGGTTTTGGCCAACTTGTCTCTCTCCCTCCGTTGCGATCTGGATTACGGGCCTTGCTGGGTCGTAAGCATTACGGGAGGCTAACCTTTCGCGAGGCACTTCCCTCATTTGGACGTCAAGTCCTGCCCACCAGGCCGCCTTTGTTGCCCATCGCCGCCGAGCATGGAAGAGTGGCGCGAGCAAACGCCGCAGGGGCTGGGCCGGGTCGAGGGGAACTGGTTGCCGAGGGCGCCTGCCGCAACGGGTGGCGGCGCATGCAGTGAGGGGAGACCTGGACGATGCACCGGATGTTGCTCAGTTTACCGCGTCAGATCCAAACCGCACGGCTGCTGTTGCGGCCCTACAAAGCCGGCGACGGCGAGGCGTATTGGGACCTTTGTCAGGCCAATCGCACCCACCTCAGCGTTTACGAGGTCGACAACCCTGCCCGGTCGGTTACCACCCTGGCGGAGGCTGAGATCCTGGTGCGGGAGTTTGCGGCGGATTGGGTCGCACGGAGCATGTTCTTCTTTGGCATTTGGCGACGGCAGGACGGCCAGCTGGTGGGCCAGGTCGTGCTCTCGCCAGTCAACTGGGACCTGCCGGAGTTTGCCGTCGGCTACTTTGTCGACTGTCGCCACCAGGGGTGCGGGTACATCAGCGAGAGCGTCGATGCGACGTTGGAGTTTGCCTTTGATTGCCTTGGCGCCGCCCGCGTGCGGCTGGGCTGCAACCAGACCAACCAACGCAGCATCAACGTTGCCCTTCGCTGCGGCTTTGTTTGTGAGGGCCTCCTCCGGGAAACCAAGCCGCGCCATCGTCTCCCGGATGGTCGCCCGAGCGGGGATTACATCTTTGGCATGCTCCGGTCCGAGTACGAGGGGCGGCGCACCACGACACCGAGGCCCTGACTGCTGCCGCCGGTGAGCGGACTGCCCATCAGATCCGACCACAGCCCCTCCAGGACAAAGCCGTGCGCGGCAACAAGCGACTCCACCGCCGCGGCGTCAAAGTAGCTGGTCCAGACCCGGTAAGCCGCATACCGGCCAGATTCGTCGATCACAGTGTATTGATCAAGCTCCGCCCGGTCCTCGGGATAGCGGTGCACGTCGGTCAACACAAGGTGTGGTCCCGGTCGCCAGAATCCGCCTTGGCTTACCTGCCAACCAGGCTTGGGCCTGGCCCGCCGCCTGCCCTCAAACGTAAGGACGTCAAAGACAAACCTGCCGCCAGGGCGGAGGGCCTGGTAGACCCGGTCCAAGACGATGTCGCGGTCCTGCCCGGATAGCGCTCCGAGGTCGTAGTAGATCATCTGTGCGACATCAAAATCCGATTTGAAGGCAAGACTCCGGTAGTCCTGGCAGACGTACTTGATCGGTAGCTCTGCTTCGGCCGCCTGAGCCCGTGCGTAAGCAAGGGAATTGGCGGAAAAGTCCACGCCGGTGACCCTCAGGCCGCACCGCGCCAGGCGCTCCGCATATAGCCCCGGCCCGCAGCCCAGGTCGAGCAATCTCGTGCCCGGGGACAGGCCCAGGTGGCCGACCAACCATCGCACCGTCCGTTCGATCGTCTTGGGGCGGCGGCTTGCCGCATCATGTGTCGGGTCAAGATGTGCCGTGAGCATCGATCCCGCGATGTGCGGGTCGGTCCAGAACTGCTCGACCCCCGGCGCGTACAGCTCCGGCCGCTGTGTCAGCGGCTCAAGGCAAGGTAGCGCAAGCTTGACCTGCCGATTGGCGTCGGCCAGTAGCAGGCTGCCGGTGACTCTGGTCTTCATGCTCATGCGCTCATCCGTCCTTGCGTCGCACGCCGCCGCCGCCCGCGCCCGCTGCCGGACGGTCGACTCTGGCCAGGGCGGTTTCGATGCGGTCCAAGGCCTCCCGGACGATGCCCATGGACGTCGAAAAGCAGATCCGCAGGTTGCCCTGGGCGCCCGGACCAAACCAGCGCGGCAAGCCGGGGACGACTGCGACGCGGGCCTCGCGCAAGAGGTAATCGGCGGCGGTCTGGCTGTCCATACCGGTGCCGCTGACGTCGGGGAAGAGCACGTAGGTGCCCTGGGGAGACCGGCAGGTGATCCCCGGCATGGCATTGAGACGGGCAACGGCGTAGTCGCGGACGGATTGCAGGTGGTGGAGGAAGGCTTCGACCCAGTACCATGCGCTTTGATAGGCGGCAACGGCCGCTACCTGCGAGATCGTCGTCACCCCGACCGCCGTGGTCTGGATCCGGGACAGGTCAACGAGCGCCGCGTAGACCGGCGCGGACGGCGCGACGAGAAACCCGATGCGCAGCCCGGCCAGGCCAAAGCTCTTGGACAACCCGTAGATGGTGATCGTCTGGGCCGCGATGGCCGGATCAAGGGATGCCATGCTGATGTGCTGATAGGGCGGGTAGACGATGTCGGACCAGATCTCGTCGCACATGATCAAGAGGTTGTGTCTGACCGCCAACTCGCCGATGATCCGCAGTTCGGCTGCGGTCATGACCCGGCCCAACGGATTGTGCGGGTTGCAGACGCAGATCATCCGGGTGCGGGCGGTGATCAGGCGGGGGAGGGCCTCTAGATCAAAAATCCCGTTACTCTTGTCGACGGGGCAGTAGACGCGGGTGCCACTGGCCGCGTCGACAGCCTGGCCAAAGAGAAAGTCGACCGGGTCAAAGATGATCGCCTCGTCGCCAGGCCGGAGGGCGTAGCGGGCGACCAGAAACATCGCCGCTGCCGCGCTGTCGGTGGGCAGTATGTGCTCAGGGCCGCAGTCGATGGATTTGCGCGACCGCACGGAGCTTGCCATGGTCTGGCGGAACTCCAGCAGGCCCTCTGGCGGTCCGTAGCCCAGCAGGCCGCCGGCAACGTACTCGTTGATCGCCGCCTGGATCTCCGGGGCGACGCGGAAGTCCGGATCCGCCGCGGTGAGCGGGATAACGTCGGCGGGCTGCATGGCCCAGCGTTGGTTGTAGGCGCGTTGGCGCAAAAGAGGCAGATCCACCTGATGGTCGGCAAACAGGTCGGCGGTTGGGCGAGCCGGTGCGGTCGGCAATAGATTTCCCCCTCATCGAGTGCGTGTGGTGCCAGGCATGACCAGACATGGTATGAGCACAAGCTTCGTTCTCCTGCCGCCGGCTTCCTTGCCGCGTGAGGGCAGGCAGGGCCGGCGCTCGCTACAAGGAAACACCCACCAAACGCGATTGACCGGTGAGGAGGGTGCCTGTGGCCGGCTGGTTGGTGTTGGCCAATTTCCTCGCCTCGGTCGCCGGCGGGCGCGTCCTGAGCGCCGGCAAGGGACTGACCGACCTCCGCGTGCTAGGCAGCGGCTCGCTGATGGCCCTGCTCGCCGGCAGCGTGATCAGCCTGCTCATCCTCGGCATTGCCCGGCGGGTGCGCCATGGTGGCGGCGTCATCCGGGTGTCCGGGGCCAGTGTCGTCTGTTCGGCCTTACTGCTGTGGCTCTATCGCCTTGGGACCGCACCGGGCATTGGCCGGGCTGCGGGAGAGTCCATCCTAAGCGGCTCGCTTGCCCTTGCCTTTTTTGCCATCCTGGCGATCAGGTGTGCGCTGTGGTTTGCCGGCCGGTCGCTGCGCACTGGCCTTGTCGCGGCATACTCTCGGCCCGCGATCGGCATGGCGGAGGCCGCGTATTTTGCCGGCCTGGTGGCCGGTCTGGTCATCGGCCTGCCCGCGTGGTTTGGCGGTGATGCGGTAACCTCGGCCTTTGCCCTGGACATCGTGATCCTCTCGGCGGTTACCTTGATTGACTGGCGCAGCGCCAAGGCGGTGGCTCACGCGCCTGGCCAGGCGGCGCGGCCCACCGGTCGTCTTGACCGCCACTTTGCCCTGGTGACTGGCGCCTACGCGTCCGCGACCGTTGCCTGCCAGATCGTAGTCTTCCACCTGGCGGACAACGTCGCGCGCCTGCCGGCATCGTCCGGGGCGAGGGCATGGGCTGATCCGACGCTGGCGTCCTTTTACGTCGGTGTTGCCGTGCTCGCGAGTTGCGGGCGGCGTCTACAGCCACGGCTGGTCGCGGGGCAGGGTGGCGCGGCGGCGGTGGCCTGGCAACTGCGTGGGCGCAGCCTCGCGTCCCCGGTCTGGCTGATCTGTGGAGCAACCGCAGCTCTTGTGCTCGCCGGCACGAGCATGGTCTGGACTTGGCTGACAAGGGCCACCTGGCCAACCGGCGTCGTGGCGGGACTGGCGCTGATCGCCCTCGCCGCGGCTGTTTTTGAGTTGCTGATCCTTGGTCTGTTGGCTGAGTTGTCGGTCAGGGGGTCGGCCACCGTCGCCTTGGCCTTGGGCATGGCCGGTAGTCTAGCGACGGGGGCGATGTTTTTGATGTTGCTTGGCGGATCCGCCGGGGTCGTCCGGACCGTCGCCAGCATTGTGGGCCTCTCGCTTGCCGCTTGCCTGCTCCGGGGTTGGGCGCGCCAAGCTCGCCCATCGACCAAATAGAGCCCGCCGAGGCGGGCCCTACTTGGGTCTTGTCCTAGCGTGCTAAACGGGCTGCCGCACCCGCGTTAGCCTTGACGGTCAACGCTCCCCGGCCCATGACATGCTGCCGCGAGAGACGGTTCTCAGGAATATTATTGGGCAACGCCGGGGAGCTTTCCACCTACTGTAAGGTGCCGTTTGCTGGTACTTTGGTACCATGGCACGGGCGCGGATCGGCGGCCGACGCCGGGAGGGGGACTACTGCCAGCCCAGGCGATAGGCAAGCAGCTCTGCCTGCGGTGTCAGGACGTAGACCAGGGCGGGGCCCATCGTCACGTAGTCGGAGAGATAGCCCTCAGTGACGGCCTGACGGATCTCATCCAGGCGGAAACCAGCTGCCAGCAACACATCGGGCGCGGCTCCCGGGCCGGTCTGCTGCGCTTGGCGCACGGCGAGGATGATCTGACGGACACGCTCCATCTGCATCGCAGTTGCCTCCTATCAAACGGGCACGGCTGGCAGGCGGCAGTCGGTCGGGGCAGGGCAGGATCGGCTCGTTTTGGCGGTCTTGTCCTGCCAACAATCAACCGGAGGGCCGGCGGTCCTCTGCATGATGATTCTGCGCCGGCGCCTCCGGTTCTTGCTGGCCAAGTACTACTTCTGGCTAGTCTTTAGTCGGTCCTAACGGCGGAGGACCTTGCCAGGCATCCGTCCGGTGTGCTCGCCTTCGTCGATGACGACCTCGCCGTTGACGATGACAAACGGGATCCCGGATGGGTACTGGAGCGGTTTCTCGAAAGTCGCGTTGTCTTGGACCGTGTCGGGATCAAACAGGACGATGTCGGCCCAGTAACCCTCGCGCAGCAGGCCGCGGTCCTGCAGGCCCAGCCGTTGTGCCGGGTAGGAGGTCATCTTACGGATGGCCTCGGGCAGCGAGATCACGCCGAGCTCCCGCGAATAGTAGGCGAGCACGCGCGGGAAAGTGCCGAAGCTGCGCGGATGCGGCGAGCCGATCGAGAGCGGGCCATCGGTTGCCAGAGCCCATCCGTCGGAGCCGACCATCGTCAGTCCCCAGCGCATAAACTCCTTGGCGTCTTCCTCGTTGATCACGTGGGAGACAAACGAGGCGTCGCCATCGGCGAGCATGAGCATGGCGGCTTCGGCCGGGTCGACCTTGAGGGTCGCAGCGACTTGGGCCATCGACTTGCCTTCCAGGTCCCGGTTGGGCGGGAAGAGGGCGACCACCAGGCGCTCCGGTCCGCCGCGCCGCACGTAGTTGGTCTCAATGTCGGCCTTCATGCGGGCCCGCTCGGCCGGGTCCTTGAGCCGGGCGACCATCGTCTCGCGGCCGCCAACCTGCGCCCAGCGTGGCACCAGGCTGCCAGTAATGCTGCTGCCGGAGGCGGTATAGGGGTACTGGTCGGCGGTGATGTCCAGGCCCTCGGCACGTGCGGCCTCAACCAGGGCGATAACCTCGGGGTGCTTGCCCCAGACTGCCGGGCCCAGGCATTTGATGTGGTCAAGCTGGGTGCTGACGCCGGAGCGCCGGCTGATCTCGATGACTTCTTCCAGCGAGGCCATCAGGCCGATGTTGTAGTTGGACTCGTCGCGGATGTGGGGGGCGTGGTAGCCGCCGTGGGCGGCGACGACCTTGCAGCAGGCGACGAGTTCGTCCATGGTTGCGTAGCTGCCCGGTGCGTAGTAGATGCCGCTCGACATGCCAAAACAGCCGGCCTCCATGCTCTCGCCCAGCAGGCGCAGCATCTCGCCTAACTCGGCGTCCGTCGGCGGCCGGTCCTCGTAGCCAAACACGCTCGCCCGGACGGAGCCGTGTCCGACCAGCGCCGCGACGTTGACCGAGATGCCCTGCCGCTCAAGGCGCTCGAAGTAGCCCGCGTGATTGTTCCAGTCGATCACGAAGTCCGGGTCGTACTGCCGAACGTTCTTGTAGGCCGAACTGAGAGCCTCGCCCGCCAGTGGGGCAGCCCAGCCGCCGCACTGGTTGGTAACCTCCAACGTTACCCCTTGGCGGACCTTGCTGTGCGCGTGGCCGTCGACCAGGTGGGTGAAATCGGAGTGCGAGTGGGGATCGATGAAGCCGGGCGAGGCGACCATGTTGCGGCCGTCAATGGTGCGGACCGCCTCGGCGGACGGCCCGAGGGCGCCGATCGCAGCGATTTTGCCGTCCTTGGTGCCGATGTCCGCCCGGTACCATGGGTTGCCGCAACCATCGATGATGCGGACGTTAGTGATCAGCAGGTCAAAACGCATGTCCAGTCTCCTTTACCGTGGGATGCGCGGTTGCAGGAAACACTGCATCGCCGCGCGCGGTTGCAGAGGAGGTTTCAGCAGCGAGGGCCGAAGCCCTGCCGGGGCGGTTGAGCAGCCGCCCCGGTGGGGCCGTCGAATTGACTGGGGCCTTGGTTACTCGTACCTCAGCGCGGTAATCGGGTCGAGGGCGGAGGCCTTGATCGCGGGGTAGATGCCAAAGCCGACACCAATGATCGCGGCGAAGCCAAAGGCCAGCAACACTGACGCAGTGGTTACCGCGGTGTTCCAGCTGCCGAGCTTGGCGATCAAGCCCGAGCCCAAGATGCCAAACGCGGCACCGATCAAACCGCCGCCCAGGCTGATCACCAGCGCCTCGACCATGAATTGGGTCATGATATGGACCCGTCGCGCTCCGACCGCTTTGCGCAGGCCGATTTCCCGCGTGCGCTCCGTGACGGAGACCAGCATGATGTTCATGATCCCGATCCCGCCGACCAGCAGCGAGATCCCGGCGATCGCCCCGAGCATGATCGTCATGGTCTGCGTCATGCTGTCGATCGTCGCCAGCAACTCGTCCTGGCTCTGGACTCTGATCTGGTCCGCGCGGCCGAGTAGGCGCTCCATGATCGACTTGATCTGGGCGATCGTCGTCGTCGCGGCCTCTGGCGACGTTAGTTTGCCGTAGATCGTCGTAATCCGCGTCGATGAGAGCAGCCGCTGGGCGGTGGTCAGCGGGACGATCACCAGGTCGTCCTGGTCCTGGCCTGCCGTGGTGCCTTTGGCGGCAAGGACGCCGACGACCGTAAACTGCTGGCCGCTGATCATTATCGTCTGGCCGACGGCATCCCGGCCTTTGAACACTTCGGCCACCACCGTCTGTCCGATGACGGCTACCCGACGGTTGAGCTCAAGATCGCTCTCGGCGACAAACCTCCCGTCGGCCAACTCGTATGCGCGGACCTCGATAAACGATGGAACGGTGCCGTTCAACTGCGTCTGGTAGTCGGTCGCCGACCACTTCAGGGTCACCCCCGAGCTGACAACCGGCGCGACGGCGGTCAGGTTCGCGACCCGTTGATCGAGTTGGGTGGCATGGTCAACGGTCAGTTCGACGGCCGCTCCCTGCGGGGTGATGATGATCAGGTTGGTGCCCAGGCCCTGCATGCTCTCCGTGATCGACTGGGTGGCCCCTTGGCCGACCGAGACCAGCGAGATCACAGCCGCGACGCCGATGACGATGCCGAGAGTGGTTAGGAGGGAGCGCAGTTTGTTGCTGGCCACGCCGGAGATCGCGACCCGCCACGCCTCCAAGATGCTCATTGCGGCACCTCGGGCAGGATGTTGGCGTCGGCGAGAACCTTTTGCAGTCGCTGCATCTCGGTGGCGGCAGAGAGCGGGTTGGCGTTGGGCTCATCCTTGACCACCAGGCCGTCGAGCAGCCGGATCTGTCGGCGCGCATGCGCGGCGATCCGCTCGTCGTGGGTGACGAGGAGGATGGTAATTCCTTCGTTGTTGAGCTGCTCCATCAGCACCATCACGCCCTGGCCGGAGATACTGTCAAGGTTGCCGGTGGGTTCATCGGCGAGCAGAAATGACGGCTCCGCCACCAGCGCACGGGCGATCGCAACGCGTTGCTGCTGGCCGCCGGACATTTGATTGGGGCGGTGATGGGACCATTGATCAAGGCCAACCCGCGCGAGGACGTCCAGCGCACGCCGCCGCCGCTCCGCCGGGGCAATGCCGCGATAGATCAGAGGCAACTGCACATTGTCGAGGGCAGTCTGCCTCGGCAGCAGGTTGAAAGTCTGAAAGACAAATCCGATCAGTTGGTTGCGTACCTCGGCAAGCTGGTCGTCGGACAGGGTGCTGACGTCGCGGTCCTGCAACAGGTAGCGCCCCGCCGTCGGCCGGTCAAGGCAACCGAGGATGTTCATCAACGTCGATTTGCCCGAGCCCGAGGGCCCCATGATCGCCACGTATTCGCCGGCCGCCACGCTGAGGTCGATGCCGCGTAGCGCATGGACGGGCCTCAGCGTGCCGTAAGTCTTGGTCACGTTTTGGATGTCGATCATCGCTGCAGCCGAGGTCATCACACCGCTACCTCGGCCTGACGCCGCCCGGGATCAGGCCGCCGGTACCGCCCGTGCCCGGGAAGCCTTGCGTATCGGTGCTGGCGGCTCCGGTGATCACCACCGTGCCGGCCGTGATGCCGCCCAGGACCTCCACGTAGGAGTCGTTGTAAAGGCCGATCTCGATCCTGGTCTCGGTGATCTTGCCGTCCCCGCCGACCACGTTGACCGTGCCGAAACCGTCACCCAAAAACGCCACGGCCTCGGCCGGGACCAATAGTGTCTCGGCCTTTTCCGCGACGCGGATTGTCGCGGTTGACGTCATCTGGGCACGCAGCTGCGGTGATGATGCCACCTGCAGCTTGACCGTGAATTTGCTCACGCCTTGTTGGTAGGTTCCTTCCTGGGCCACATCCAAGACCGTCGCCGGGAAGACCTTGCCCGGCAGCGCGTCGACGCTGACGTTGGCATCCAGGCCGGGCTGCACCCAGGCGACCTCCAGCTCATCGACCTGGATCGTCAATTGCATGGATTCGTAATTGAGCACGCGGCACACCGAGGTGCCGGTGGTCACCGTCTTGCCAACGGTAAGGGCCTCGTTGATCCCTGCGACAACACCGTCTTGCGGCGCGGTGACCTGGAGCGCCTCCACGTCCGCCAACCTGAGTTCGAGCGTGAGCTCGGCCTGGCGGGTGCGGATCTCCTGGAGCCGGATCTGCCGGTCGGCATCGCCTGAGCCACGGGCCTTAACCAGGTTTTCCTCGGCGACCGTAAGCGCATTGGCTGCGTCCTCCAGCTGGTAGACGAGGGTGGGGTTGTCGATGACGGCGAGCAGCTGTCCTGCTACGACTGGATCGCCCGCCTTGACCCTTAGTTGTGCGACCGATCCGCCCGCCGCCGCGATCATCCGTGTCGTCGGCAGCGACAGCGTCGAAGTGCTGGAAACGGCCGTGCCAGTGGCGGGCCAGATGTACCCATGGGCGGACATCCCGGTCCGGGCGTCGGCCGGGTAGTCCTCAGTTGCCACCGTTACCGGATAAACAACCTGACCGGTGGCCGTCTTGGTGGCCTGGGTGGCGACCGCGGTCACCGTCGCGGGGATCCCCTCGCCGGCCGCCTGCGCCTGATCCAGGCCCCAGGTGTCAGTCTCAATCGCCAGCCTGCCGCTGGCGGTCAAGGTGGTGCCTCCGGCCTGTTTGCCGGACGGGAAGATCTGCATATAGCTCACGTTGGCGCCTGCCGGGATGACTGCCGGCAGGTCCGGCAGGCGGCATTTGACCTGGAACATCGTCCCTGAGCTCGTGATGGCAACAACGCTCCCCCGGACAATCGGGCTGACAGTGCCTGCCCATTGGCCCTCAATGGTTGCCACCACCGGATCGCCAACTTTGAGCCCGTAGAGGGCCTGTTCGTACGCCTGGATCGTCACGGTGTGGACCTCGGGCAGGGGAGCGAGGATGATCGCTGCCTTGTCGCCCGCTTTGATCCGGGCAACGTCGGCCTCCGGCACAGGCAAAGACACCTCAGCGGCGGGTCCCTCGACCATGGTCAGGACCAACCCCCCAGGGCTGAGGAGATCGCCAGCGGCGGCATCGACGGTAAGTATACGGCCCGCGGCGGGAGCGGTGAGCGTCAGGTCCGCGACCGCCTCCTGTTTTGCTTCCCATGCGAGCCGGGCCTGCTCTACGCGTAACTCAGCCGAACGGATGGCGGTCGACGTGCTTGACGTGTCGGCGAGCAACTCGGCGAGGGTCTCACTCTCGTCCTCATAGGTCAGGCGTGCCTGTTCCCAGCTCAGGAGCACCGCTTCATTGTCCAGTTCGAGCAAAGGCGTACCCTGGCTAACGGCGGCGCCATTGGCGACCAGGATGCGACGCACCGTCCCCGCGACCTCGGTCCGCACGTCGGCCGTGCTACCTGGCTGCAGCGCACCGGTGCCGCTGACAGTGACGGTGATCGGCCCGACCGTCGCTACTCCGGTTGCCCATGTGGTGTTGGCATTGCCAGCGCCGCGCCGCCCGGCAATGAAGTTGCGCGCGATGCCCAGGCCGACCAGCACCACCACCACGGCGATGCCGATGATGACCGGCCGGGACTTGATCCACTTACCCAATCGTCATTCCTCCTGTGCTGGTCGGTCAGCGGCGTAGCCCACGGTCAATCTGGTCTACGGGGTTGCTCCCGTCGATTGTACCTGCCAGCGGATAAAGCTCAGTTAAATCCGGGTTGGTCGATGCCCTCTATTCGGCGCTCCGGCCACGCTCACATTGTGGCGGGCAGCAGCACGCCGTTGCGCATGAACCATACCTCATCCGCCCGCCGGGCAATCGCCGGCGATGTCGTCATCACGATGACTGCGCGGCCGTCGCGGCGGGCAAGGTCGGTCAGGGCGGCAAAGAGACAATCGGTATCCGGCTGATCAAGGTCGTCGGCCAACACGCCGCCAAGGATAACCGCTGGGTCGCCGGCGGTGGCTCGAGCCAGGCACGCCAGCCTCTGCTCGAGCAGTGACAGTTGGCCCGGCAGGCGAGCGAGGGAGCCGGAGTCAAGGCCGACCTTTGCGGCAATGGCTGCGGCCATCGCCGTCTGGCCTTGCCCGGCGTATCCCGCGAGCTGTGCCGCTAGGGTAAGGTTTTCCGCCACCGTGAGGTGCGCCAGTAACGTCGCCGTTGGCAGGACGACGCCGATCCGGCGCGGGTCAGGACCGGCGCTACCAGCTGGCGCGATTGGCCCACAATCCAAGCGGATTGTTCCCGCATCCGGTGACTCGTAGCCCGCGACCAAGGATAGCAGTGTGGCGCTACCGTCGCCCGCTCCGCCGACGACGCAGTGCAACCTGCCAAGGGCGAATTCCGCGGTGGCGCGGTGCACGGAGTCCGCAATCGCCGGGGTGCCGTGGTGCAACCGGCTGACCGCCTCAAGCGATAGTCCTGTCCTCCGGCCCTCCGGCGCGCCGCGTCCAGCGCTGACCGGGCAGTGGGTGGACGTGCCGTTGCCGGTCATTGGCCGATCACCAGGGCATCGACGGGTTTGGCTTGTCGCGCCGCACGCAGCCAGACCATCGCCGCGAGTGCGGTCAGTCCGAGCCCCACCAATCCCGCGAGCGCGATCTCCGTGCCGCCGATCTTGCCCCAGGTAAGCTGTGTCGGGATCGTCTGGAGAGCCTCCGAAGCCCACTGGAACAGACCGCCTCCGTCTCCTGCGACAATACCGCGGCCGATGGCCCGGTCGGCGATGCCGGCGGCCAACTCATGGATCAGCAGACTTCGCGCAATCGGCGCGGCGATCACGCGACCGGCCAGTAGCCCAAGACCAGTGCCGGTCAGTCCGGCGAGAGAGCTCTCGGCCAAGGCCTGCTGGAGGACATCGGACCGCCGCGCGCCCATGGCGAGCAGGATCGCAAATTCGTCCAGGCGGGAGCGAATCGCCAAGCTCGCGACGATGCCGACCGCGATCAGGCCCGCGAGCGCGGCGGCGACTAAAGCGCCTGCGCCGAGGCCACCGAGCTTGGTCAGTGGGCTGCCCAGGGCAGCGTATTCTGTGTCGTATGACCATAAGCGGTATTCCGCGCTGGACAACCCGGCAGCGGCCGCATCGCTGCGGAAAGCGTCAACGTCCTGCGGCCGGTCAAGGTAGTAGACCGCGGAACTAAGCTGGCCGGGTTTGCCGGCAAAGTCCTGGACCAAGGTGTAGGGAGCGTAGATCGTGTTGGCGTCGCCAAATAGCAGGCTACCCTGCCCGGCGACGATCCGCTCGCGGACCAGACCCCCGGTCGGACTGGCAAAAACACCGATGATCGTCAGGGTTGAGCTGGCGCCGGTCAACGGATTGGTGAGCTCGATCGCCATGTCCACCGCAAGTCCATTGAGGTTGGCCAATTGCTCACTGACTAGCGCAACCGTCGCCCGGGCCGCTACCTCTGTCCGGTTGTACAGCCGCCCTGCCTTGAGGGCGTCCTCCCCGACCGGGATCCCCGGCGTGCCTTCGGCGGCGGAGTTGCCGGCCAGCCAAAAGCCGGGAGGACGCTCAACTCCCAGTCCCGCATCGCCCGGTGCCGCCTGGGCGCCGGTGGTGGCCACGGGCAGGATGCCGACAGAGGTGGCCCGCGCCCGGAAACTAAGGTCCACGGCGCCGACGTATGGTGACGCTGCCAAGGAGGCGGCCATGGTTTCGGTAAGGGTGGGGGCGCGATCGCCAGAGGGTCCGTCTGACCGGCGCGGGTCGATTTGCTCCTCGCCCCGCGGCGGGCTGACCGGACTGAGCACGACCGTGCTGCCCAGAGTCGACCGTACCGCCAGCAGGCCCTCGCGCGCGGTTGCCCGCACACCGAGACCGGCTAGCGCCATGGCCACACCGAGGGCGACGGTGGCTACCAGGGCCGCCGACTGCCAGGGCATCCGGCTGAAACCTCTCCATGCCCGAACCATCACCGTCATTGGGGCGACCTGCCTTGCTCAGACACCGGGATGATCCGCCGTGGTCTGGGCGATCGGGATCGAAAGGTGAAACGTCGTACCTTTGCCGGCCTCGCTGGTGACCCACACCATGCCGCCGGCGGCCTCGACCGCCTGGCGCACGAGCGCCAGGCCCAGGCCGTAGCCACTCTTGTGCCCGTCATCACGGTCGCGCCGGTAGAATCGCTGCCAGATGTCCTCTAGCTCAGCGGCCGGGATCCCCGGTCCTGCATCCTCAACCGCCACGACTACTGCATCGTGCCTGGTGCTAACCCGGACCATCACCGGCCCTCCGGCAGGCCCGTGCCGGAAGGCGTTGTCGAGCAGGTTGGTCACGGCCCGGTGCAGCCAGGTGGCGTTGCCATGCACCGGCGGTACACCGTCAGGCGGCAGTTCGAACTGGATCTGCCTGCCGGGCGTGCTGAAGTCGTCGACCGCCTCGGCAACGACCATCGCCAGGTCGACGGCCCCCGCCGCGCCGGGGACCGTGCGGGACGCGAGCGCCAACGCGCTGTCGACCATGCGGGCCGCCTTGTCGGTCGCGGCGAGCGCTTTCTGAGCCGCCGATTCAAGGTCGCGTGCGCCGCTGAGCCCGACTTCGAGGTGGGTCCGGATAACCGCGAGCGACGTCCGCAGTTCGTGTGACACGTACGAGGTCGCCGCCTCCATGTCCGCAAACGACGCCTCAAGGCGGTCCATCATCTCGTTAAACGAGGAGGCAAGCCGGCCAAGCTCCTCGTCAGCTCCCGGCAAATCGATGCGCCGGTTGAGGTTGGCGGCCGAGAGATCGCCGACGGTGTCCGCGAATTTGCCGAGCGGGTCGGCCACGCCGCGGGCCAAGACGTAGCCGGAAGAAACTGCGGCGACGACCACGCCAAAGACGGCGAGCCCCGCAAACCCGGCCAACCGCCGCCAAGCGGTCTGGACCCACATGGCGTCAAAGTCCTGCGCGGCAAATAGCCGCAGGGTGTATGCACGCAGGTCGGCGAGCGCCGGGTCGTCTGACGCCGCCTCGCTGCCGCCTGGGCCCGGCTCCAGGGTGTGCAGCCATTCGGCGCTCGGGGCGATGGAACTAAGCGGCGGCTGCTTGGCTATCGAGAATCCCATGACCAGAGAAAGGGCAATCACTGTGCAAATGCCGGTGATGAAAATCGCCGCACCAAAGGTCCAGCCAAGGCGGCTGCGGACCGTCCGCCGACCCTTGCGGCCAGGGGGCCGGCTCACTCGGGCGCGCACAGGCGGTATCCCCTCCCGATGATCGTCTCGATCAGCGCGTCTCCCGCCTTATCCCGTAACTTGCGCCGCAGGTTGGCCAGGTGAACGCGCACGGTGTTGGAAAAAGGGTTGGCAAACTCGTCGCAAACGTGTTCCATCAGCTCTTCGACAGAAACCACCTCTGGGCTGCGCCGGGCGAGGTACTCGAGGACGGCGAATTCCCGCGAGGTCAACTCGAGCGGGAGACCAAGATAGGTGGCGGTGACCGTCGCCGGTGTGATCGCCAGCGCGCCGACGGTGATTACGGGGCGACGCTTCGCCTCGGCCCGCCGGAGCAGCGCCCGGATGCGAGCGGTCAATTCCTCCAGGGCAAATGGCTTGACCATGTAGTCGTCCGCGCCACTATCCAGGCCACGGACCCGATCCTGCACCTTGTCCCGGGCGGTGAGCATGAGGATTGCGGCGCTTGAGCCCTGCTCACGCCACTGGCGGCAGAGCGCGACGCCGTCGCCGTCGGGCAGGTTGAGGTCGAGCACGATGACGTCGTAGGGCGTGACCGCGGCCTTTTGATCGGCGTCGACCAGGCCAGACGCCGTGTCCGTCGCGTACCCCACGTTTCGCAGCCCGTCGGCCAGCGCCTCAGCCAGCTCGGTTTCATCATCAACGATCAATAGGCGCAATCAACGTCACCCCCGCCTATCGTACCACTGCCAGGGTAAACGCCGCATAAAGCGAGCCAAAGGGCCAGCCCCGCCGTTGAAGGCGGGCACCGGCCCCTGGCTGTCGCTGTAGCTGCTTAAGGTTAGTCGTCCTGGCGGTGAGAGCCCGGGTCATCGGTTGAATCATTGGACCGGCGGAGGGTGCGCAGGAAGTCGAGCAGGGCGTCTTCAGATGGCCGGTCAGGCACGGAGTCGCCCTTGTAAGCAAACTGGATGCGACCGTCCCGGTCGATGATGAATGCGCCCGGCCTGGGGATCAGCCGGCCAGCGGGCTCGTTATCGTGCCGGACATCATAGGCGTCGACTGCCGCCAGGTCAGGGTCAGACAGCACCAGGTAGGGCAGCTCAAGGCGCTCTACTAGGCCTGACGTTGCTGCCTGGTCATCCGGGCTGACGGTGACGAGCGAGGCGCCAAGGGCTTGGAACTCCGCGTGTTTGTGTCGCAACTGCGACAACTGCTTTCTTCAGGGCGGTCACCAATTGCCCCGGAAGAAGATGAGCACCGTGGCCTCCGCGCCGGCGGCAGGTACGGTATGCATCCGCCCGTGCCCGTCGGGCAGGTTGATCACCGGCGCCGGATCGCCGGGTGAGAACTTGCTGGGCAACATCGTGATTCGCTCCTTTCGGTGGCGATGTTCCTGGTTATCCTGCACAAATACGGGCACCTTCGCTCTTTACCTGCCGCGACGCAGCAGACCGGCGACCGCGCAGGAGGTATTGCCAGCCCATCAGGCAAAAGGATAGAGGGTGCATGACATGACTTCAGTGACTGGGAGGTGCGCGGCATGAGCGTTGACGGGCCAACCGACAGCTACCTGCATGCCCACGACGGCATTCTCCGTCTGAGCTGGGATGATGTCATGCGGATGTGCCGGTCGCTCGCCGAGACGATCCAGGCCGATTACGACCCGGACCTGATCATCGGGGTCGGCAAGGGCGGCTTGATCCCGGCGACGATCCTTGCCTCCGTGTTGCGGCGAGATCTCTATCCCGTGCGCCTGTCGCGCCGACGCAGGGACATCGTCGTCCTGCAAAAACCGGCCTGGATGGTGCCGCTGCCAGACGATCTCAACGGCAAGACCGTACTCATCGTTGACGAGATCAGTGTGACAGGCGAGACCCTGCGCGAGGTCCACAAAGAGGCCAGCCGCAAGGGTGCGCGGCGGGTGCGCACCTGTACCCTTTATGTGCACAGCGATAGCTACCGGCCAACCTACTATGCCCTGGAGACGGATGCGCTGATCATCCAACCGTGGGACTTCGAAGTGCTTGAGCGCGGCAAGTGGATCATCCACCCTGAGTATCAGGAAGAGATCGACCTGCGCAACATGGACCAGGACCGATGACGATGGGGGATGTGCATGCGTAACCCCGATCTGGCTGCCATCTGGGGTGACTGGTCCGAGGTCCTGACGCCGGAGCGAGCGCTGGTGGTCGGGCGTGTTTTGCTCCAGGTGTTGGTGATCTTGCTGGTCACGGCCGTCGCCGTCCGTTTGGCGACCTATGCCATCAATCGCTCAGTCGCCGGGTATCGCAAACACTCGCTGTCTCGCAACAACGGCGGGCGGGTCGAGACGATGGGGGCGCTGCTGCGTAGCCTCGTGCGCTATGTGTTGTACTTTGTCGGAGCTCTGTGGGTCTTGGATGCCGTCGGCATCCCGGCGGGTACCGTGATCGCGACTGCCGGCATCGGCGGCATTGCCATCGGCTTTGGCGCGCAAAACCTGGTCCGCGATATCATCAGCGGTTTCTTTATCTTGATGGAAAACCAATACGAGGTCGGCGAGTTTGTCACCATCGACGGGGTCAGCGGCGTTGTCGCCGAGGTTGGCCTGCGCAGCACGCGTATCCAGGCCTATAGCGGGGACCAGCACTTTGTGCCCAACGGCAACATCCTCAAGGTGACCAATCACTCCCGGTCCAACATGCAGTCGCTGATCGACATCAGCATAGGCTACGACGAGGACCACAACCGGGCGATCGCTGTGGCGACCGAAGCTCTCGAGGCCTTCAGGCAGACCGTCGACTACATCACCGACGGACCCAAGGTCTGGGGCATCCAGGATCTTGCGTCCAGCGGGGTCGTGCTCCGGGTCTGGGCCAAGGCGGTCAACGGCAAGCAGTGGGCCCTGGAGCGTGAGATGCGCCGGATCCTTAAGGAGGCCTTTCAGCGCGAGGGCATTGAGATACCGTTTCCTCATCAGGTCGTCATTATGCGCAACTCCGGACCCGGGTCCAGCAAGGACGAGTGATCGATGGTGCATGATCTGGCCGAGCATGATCTGCTGGCGCGCCTGTTTGGTCCGGCTCCGGCAGAGGCACACAGGTTGAGCGAGCCGATCAGCGATTTCGACTATTGGCAGCAGCGGTCGGCCGACCGGCGGGGTGAGGTTGTCTTTGGCATCCTGCGGCGTTCGCCCAGCGGGGAGCGGATGGTCATCGCCCGGGGCCCGGACTACCCTGCGGGCGTCTTCAGGGTTCCCAGCGGCGGCATCCGGCACGGGGAGGCGGCGATCGACGCGCTGTGGCGCGAGGTCGCGGAGGAGTTTGGCGTGCCGTTTCGGGTGCTTGCCTACGCCGGTAAGATCGATTTTGTCTTCCCGCACCCTGCGGGCGGCCCGGCGATCCAATTTGCTTCCTACTGTTTTTTGGTTGAGCAGACTGGCGATGCCGCGCCCCAGTTGCCCTCATCTGCCGTGCAAGAAATCGCGGCGGTGCGCGAGGTCGGGATCGAGGAATTGGTCGGTCACGCCGCCGGCCTTGCCGCCCTGGCCGGACGCTGGGCCGACTGGGGCCACTACCGGGCGCACTCAACCGCCAGGCTCGCCAAGGCGTGGGCCCGGCGCAGGGCTGAGGTCGAAACCACCTTACGTCGTGCGGCGGCGCTCCAGTGCGGTGATGGGGGGCTTCTTGACGTCTCCCACAGGGTCGGCCGCGATGGCGCCGCCAGCTATCCAGGCGATGCAGTCCCCACGTTTGCCCTCGGGATGCGGCGCGCCCCGGGGGCTGCGACCGGATGGCACACCACCCGGTGGGAGCTATCGGCTCACGCGGGGACCCACGTGGACGCGCCGGCGCACTATCTAGCTGCCGGACCGACGATTGACACGTTGGCCCTGAGCCAGCTGTTTGGCCCAGCGGTTACCTTTGACGCGCGGCGCGCGACCGCGGCGGGGAGAGCCGCGCTTGCCGCGGACCTACTGCCCGCGCAAATAGACCTGGTGCGCGGCCGCATCGCCCTGATCAAACTGGGCCTTGGCGGCGAGATCGGAGCGGGGCGGTTTCCAAGTGAGCACATGGGGCTCTCCGCCGAGTTGGCCAGACAACTCGTTGAGCTTGACGTCCGGGCCGTTGGGACCGACGCGATGAGCGTGGATCCGTATGGTGGTGCCCAGGCCCACGAGACCTTGTTGAGCGCGGGCATCCCGGTGATCGAACTTCTCAACCTTGAGCAGGTCGAAGAAGGCCCTTGTGGGTTTGCGGCGCTGCCGTTGCGCCTGGTCGGTGCCGAAGCCGCCCCTTGCCGTGCGGTGTGGTGGCCCTGTGACGACGACGAGCCGTTCTTCGGCCCTCCCTGCGCCGACGGGCGATAGGGAGCAGACTGCTATGACCCGTAGTCCTAGCGGTTCCTCCTCGCCGCGTGCCAAGCGGGGATTCAGCGCGGTTGACCTCGCCTTGTTGGCGGTTACCGTAGTCTGGGGCTTCAACAACATCGTGGTCAAGCGTGCGCTGCAGTCGTTTTTGCCGTTGAGCTTTAACGCGCTCCGCTTTGGGCTGGCGACGATAGTGATTTTTCTTTTGCTCTACCTCTCCGAGGGCCGCATCACCGTGCCGCGCTCCGGTTTGCGCGAGCTGTTTGTCGTTGGTTTTCTGGGCAACACCGTCTACCAGGTGGCGTTTATCAAAGGGCTATCGATGTCGTCAGCCGGCAATGTGTCGTTTGTCCTGGCAACGATGCCCGCAACAACGGCGTTCTTGGCCCATTTGCTAAAGATCGAGCTTCTGCCCTGGCGCGGCTGGCTGGGCTTGGGGGTGACCCTCGCCGGGGCGCTGGTCATCGTGACGAGCTCGGGGGGTGCCTTTACCTTTGGTGGCCAGACCGTCGTCGGCGATCTGGTGGTCCTCGCCGGCACTCTCGGTTGGGCAATGTACACGATCCTTTCGCGGCGCCTGACCAGCCGCTACAGCCCGATGCAGTTGACCGCCTGGACGATGGGGCTCGGCCTGCTGACGCTGATCCCTGTGTGCGTGCCCGAACTGATGGCGCAGGATTGGGCCCGGCTCGACGCACTCGACTGGGCCTCCCTGATCGGATCGTCGATGCTCGCGCTTGTGTTTTCCTACGTGGTCTGGAACTGGGGCCTACGGCAACTGGGCACGGCAAGGACCGCGATCTATGGCAACATAACGCCTCTCTGGACCGGGCTCTTTGGCTGGCTCCTGCTCGGGGAAACCTGGCCGCCGGCCCGGATTGCTGGTGGCATGTTGATCCTGGCCGGTGTCGCGCTGGTGCGGCGGGCCCTCGCCGCTACTCCTCCCAAAACACCCGGTATTTCCGCCACTCGCCCTCAAGCCGCTCAAGGGCGGTGACCGTCTTGGTCCGGGCCCGCTGACCGACCGCGGTAAGCAGTGCGTTGATCAAGCTCAACGGCGCCGAGAACGAGTCAACGAACGAGTCGATCGAACTCCTCGCCGGCAGCACTACGGTGGCATAGCGGGCGAGCGGCGACATCACGCTGTCCGTGATCGCCAGGATCTTGGCACCGCGACTGTGGGCAAACTCCGCAGCGTCAATGGTCTTGCGGGTATAGCGGGGAAAACTGATCGTGATCAGCAGGTCCTCCGGTCCGAGCGTTGCGAGTTGCTCCAACCAGTCCTCAACTCCCGAGAGCATGGCCTGGGTGTTGCCAAGGGCCCAATTGAGGCAAAAGGCCAAAAAGACTGCCAGTGAGGAGGCGGACCGCAGGCCCATCACGTACACGCGCCGGGCGCCGAGGATCAGCTCGATCGCTTCGGTAAAGGCTGCCGCATCGGTTTCCTGTAAGGTGTTGCGGATATTTTCGCAGTCTTGCAGCAGGACCTTGTTGAGCACAGCCTCATCCGAGCCCATGCCCTCGGCGGACCCTAGCAACCGGTCAACTGTGGTCAGGCGGTTGCGCACCATGTCTTGCAGCGCCATCTGCATCTGCGGGTATCCGGCGTAGCCAAGCGTAATGGCAAAGCGGACAACCGTGGACTCGCTTACGCCAACCTGGGCGCCGAGCCTTGCCGCCGTCAAGAAGGCGGCCTTTTCGTAGTCATGCAGGATGAAGTCGGCTACCGCTCGCTGGCCGTCGCTCAACGTGCCGCCCCGGGCACGTATCCGGTCCGCGAGCTCGCTCAACGGTGTGCGCCGCAAGTCCCCTTGGCTCATATTGCCAAAACCTCCTCGTACCGCTGCTCGGGCCTACCCTTCGACTAGGCCGGTGCTTCGTCCTTGTCGTGGGCGGCGTCCGTTCCATCGTCGGTCAAGGTCGGCCGAACATGGAACCCTGCCTGCTCCTTTGACGTCTAGCATAGGCGAAGCAGATCAATTGCTGGCAAATCAGTTTTTGTAGGAGGTTGGGAAGCAATGAGAGGTAGCAGGACATGGATCGTCGCCATCTTAGCCCTGACGATGTTGGTCGGGGGCGTGGCTCTGCGCGGCTGGATGGACGGCCCCAAGCCCGTCAGCGCTGAGACAATGCCCGATGACCATCGGACTATCTCGGTCAACGGCGTTGGCGAGATCACGGTCGAGCCGGACATCTGCCGGCTCGTGCTCGGCGTCCAGACCGAGGGCAAGACCGCCGCTGAGGCACAGGCGGCCGTCGCCAAGGCCACCAATGCCGTCATCGCCAAACTGCGTGCGCTCGGGATCGCTGACAAGGACATCAAGACCGTTTCCTTCAACGTCTATCCGGTCTACGATCAGGGTGATCGGGAAACCCCAGCCGTCCTCGAACCGATCGGGTTTCGCGTCGCGCACCGCCTGCAGATCACGGTCCGCGATCTCGCCAAGGTTGCCCGCGTGATTGATGACTCCATCGCCGCCGGCGCAAACACCGCTGATGAGATTACCTATGCGGTCGAAGAGACCGAAGAACTGCGCACCCAGGCTCTGACGCTCGCAGTCAAGCAGGCCCGCTCAAAGGGCGACGCGATCGCCAAGGCCGCGGGAGTCAACATCGTCGAGATCAAGACGATCCAAGAAGGCTACGTCGACTACGGTTACTACCGTGTGCCCGTCGCCTATGACAAGGCCCTCGGCGCAGGCGAGTCAATGATCGTCATGCCGGGTGAGTTGGTCATCCGGGCGTCAGTCTCCATGACCTTGCGGTTCTAGTTCGTCCTGGTTGCCCTGTTCCGGACGCCGAGCTCCGGACCGGGGCATCCCCCGACCGGCTCCCCCCGTGTCGCCCCGGCGGCAGGGTGGGGGCCGGTCGTTGTCTATTCTCCCCCCACCGCCCGGGCAGGAGATCGCCTGGGCTGATAGAAATCCAAACTGGCTTAGCCGACGATCTGGCGATTGCCGGATCGACCGCAAGGAGGTTTGCACAATTGGCAACGATGGACTTTCTCCATGCAGAGCTGCAAGCGATCAAAGAGCAGGGCCTCTTGACGACGATCAGGACGATTGACAGCCCGCAAGGCGCGTGGTTTGTCGCGGACGGCAAAAAGGTGCTCAACCTATGCTCCAACAACTACCTTGGCCTTGCCAATGATCCCGCCCTCAAGGCCGCCGCCAAGGACGCGATTGACAAGTACGGCGTTGGGCCGGGAGCAGTGCGGACGATCAGCGGCACGCAGTCACTGCACCTCGAGCTAGAGCGCAAGCTGGCGGCCTTCAAAGGCACCGAGGCAACTATCCTTCTGCAGTCTGGGTTCATGGCCAACGTGGCGACCATCCCAGCCATCACCGGCGAGGGTGACTTCATCTTCAGCGATGAGCTCAATCATGCCAGCATCATCGACGGGTGCCGCCTTTCGCGTGCCCGCGTCATCCGCTACAAGCACAATGACGCCGCCGACCTCGATCATCAGATCATCGAGGCAGGCGAGTGCCGGCGCCGCATGGTGATCACTGATGGAGTCTTTAGCATGGACGGCGACATGGCGCCGCTGCCCGAGCTAGTGGCGGTCGCCAAAAAGCACGGGTGCATGGTCATGGTGGATGACGCCCACGGCGAAGGAGTCCTCGGTGAGCACGGTCGTGGCATCGTCGATCACTATGACCTGGTCGGTGAGGTCGATGTCGAGCTCGGCACTCTTTCCAAAGCGTTTGGCGTGGTCGGCGGTTACATCGCCGGTAGCCAGGTGCTGATCGACTATCTCAAGCAGCGTGGTCGGCCGTTCCTGTTTAGCACAGGCATCACGCCGGCGGACGTGGCCGCGTGCATTGCGGGCGTCGACCTGCTTGAGGCAAGCGACGAGAGGGTCCGCCGCCTTTGGGATAACGCGGAGTACTTCCGTGGCAAGATGCAGGCGGCGGGATTTGACACCGGCAAGACCCAGACGCCGATCACCCCGGTCATGGTCGGCGACGCCGCCCTGGCGAGCCAACTTAGCCGTGAGTTATTTGCTGCTGGTGTCTTTGCGCAATCGATCGGCTTCCCGACCGTTGCCCGCGGCAAGGCGCGGATCCGGGTCATGATCAGCTCGGTCCACACCCGGGAGGACCTTGACTTCGGTGTAGCCAAATTCGTCGAGGTCGCCACCCGGCTGGGCATTATCTAGCCAGCCAAGATCGTTAGCCGCGGATGAAGCCGGGTCTTTCCCGGCTTCATCCGGTACCATCTCGCCCCAGACGCAAAGGAGTGACTTATCCCTTGTCGACCAATGGTGACACGATGGAGTCTGCCTCGCCGCTCGCTCGCGTGCTAGTTACGCGTCAGATCCCGCAGGCCGGTTTGGCCCTACTGGCCGGCAAGGCACAGATCCACGTCCTCTCCGGCAGGATGCCTCCTGCGCGCACCGAGCTGATCGAGGCTCTCAGCACCGGCTGGGACGGGATCTTGAGCACCTTGACCGAGCAGATCGACGGTGAGGTCATGGACGCGTGTCCCGGTCTGCGGGTGATCGCCAACATGGCCGTCGGCTACGACAACATCGACATCGAGGCGGCGACCAAACGCCGGATCGCGGTCACCAACACGCCTGGTGTCCTCACCGAAACCACTGCGGACCTTGCTTGGACATTGTTAATGGCGGCGGCGCGCGGAATTCCCGCGGCGACCGCATACCTGCGCAACGGCGAGTGGCGGACCTGGGAGCCGGAGGCGCTGCTGGGACAAGACATCAGTGACGCGACGCTGGGCATCGTCGGCCTTGGCCGGATCGGTGTCGCCGTGGCCAAGCGTGCGCGAGGTTTCAACATGCGCGTCCTGTACCACGATCCTGTACCCCGACTCGAAGCTGCACGGGAGGTTGGCGCCCATTACCGGGACCTGCCGGATCTCCTGCGGGATGCCGACTTTGTTTCCGTGCACGTCCCGTTGCTGCCGCAGACGGCGGGCATGTTTAGCGCGGAGCAGTTTGCGCTGATGAAGCCGACAGCTGTATTTATCAATACATCTCGTGGCGGAGTCGTCGATCAGACGGCACTTTACCAGGCCTTGCGTGACCGGACCATCTTTGCCGCGGGGCTGGACGTCTACGCCGAGGAGCCGCTTCCACTCACCGATCCGTTGCTCACGCTTGATAACGTTGTGCTTACGCCCCATATCGCCAGCGCGAGTTTTGCGACCCGCAACCGCATGGCGACCGTGGCTGCCGAAAACCTGCTCGCGGTCCTGCGTGGTCAGCGCCCGCAGTACCTGGTCAACCCCGGTGCGCTGCTCAAGGACATCTTCTAGGTTGCGCCTGGCTAGGGGTGCTGCCGCCAGCGGATGAACATCCAGTACCCCTTGGCGAGGGCTGCCGCTGCGAGCCCGTAGTACAGTGATTGATCGTTTACTGTGGCGTACATAACCGCAAGAGCGGCAAGCAGCACGCCATAGCCAAGCGGGTAGTACCGGTTACGGCCGCGCGGGCCCGAAAACAAATACATAAAGACAACCGTTGCCAGTAGGATGCCGGTGATGTCCACCCTCGTGCCTCCTTGGCTCGCGTCAGGAGCCTTATAGTTGCTAACGTCCGCTGACCTGCCGCCAGTCCGTCCCGTCCGCCGCCATGGTCCAGATTTCGTCCGCGCCGGTGGCGTCTGAGACAAACACGACCCGCCCGCCATTTAAAGCGCAGTGCGGCTGGCCGTCGTAGCCTTCCCGACCGGTCAGGTTGTGGACGTCGCCGGCTTGAGCGAGCGATGGCATCGACCACACATCCCAACCTGTGGCTGCCGACCTGTCCGAGGTGAACAACAACCCGCCCGCCGGAGAAAAGGCGACATCGCCGTTATGCCCCTGATCAGCCTGCGTCAGCCTCGTCATACCGCGTAGCGACGCGTCCAGCAGCCAGATGTCCTTGGGCAATCGGTCGATTGATAGTCCTTGGGGACTTGCGATCTCCTCAGCCTGCCACGTCGAAAAAGCAAACGTCGTCCCATCAGGGGCGCGATCCGCTTGACCAAAGTTGCGCACCTTGCCCAGGGCGCTGATGCGGGCGCTGGTGCCGCTTGCCACGCTGTAGCGGTATAGGTCGTAGTCAAAGCTGTGCGACTCGCCCGGGCCCTGCATATCAAGGTATAACAGCCCTGTGCCATCTGCCAGCCATCCAAGGAACAGGTTGCCGAACTGCCGCCAGTTGCTGCCGTCCGCGGCGGCGATCCCCATCGCACGGACAAAGTCCGAGTGAGCGTCGGCCATGTACATGTCGTTCTGGACCGCCAACATCGATCCGTCGGGGGAGTACTCGGCGTGCAGGCGCGAAGGACTGCTCAACTCGCGGTTGAGGTCCAGTATGTTTGGCTGCGCTGGTGAGCCGCCCGTACCCGCGAGGGACACCAACGCCAACGCCGGCCCTTGCGTACCGTCGTCGGTGCGGTGGAGCAGATTGACCAAGAGGCTTTGGCCGTCGGGCGACCACACGGCCTCGGTGGCCGGCCAAATCGACGCAGTCACCTCGCGCGGTTGCGCACTGCCGTCGGCTTGGGCAACGTAAGCGCTCCAGGCTGTGGCACCGGGTGCACCTTCGGTCCAGGCAATCATCTGACCGTCCGGCGAAAATACGGGGTGCCAGCAACGCACGGAACGGCCCGCTGCCGTAGTGAACGATGTCGTCCACTCTCGGCGGAGCGACTTGCCTGAGGCGCTCGTCGCAGAGGGGGACAGGGTGACCTGGTAGACCGTGCCTGGTCGCAATGGCAGGCGAGATTTGACGCTGTAGGACTTGCCGTCGGCAAACGCCTCAACTAGTAGATCCTCGGCTGTCGCAGGCGTCAGCCGGATAGCCGCCTGGAGGCTGGCGAGGGCCATCGGTTGATCAAAGGTCAGCACCAGCGCGGTGTCGACGGGCACTGCGGTTGTCGCAGGGGCAGGCGTTACCGAAACCACTTTGGGCCCAAGGACGCACGCCGGAGCAATGATCACGACTGCCAACAACGCGATCAGAGATAGCATCGCGAGGCCAAGATCGCGCTTCACATATCCACCCCCTCGGTAGCCCATCGCTTGTCTCGCCTTGTCCGGCGCGTTAGCGTCCGTACAGCAGCCGGTGCAAGGGCGTGCGGTAGATCTCAACCGCGCCCTCAGGGCACAGCTCCTGGCAGCAGTAGCAGCGGATGCACGCGTCCAGGTCAACCACCGGCCGGCCGTCGCCCATGCGCAGTGCTTTGGCGGGACAACTCCGCAGGCAAGTGCCACACCTGGTGCATTTTGCCCTGTTAAACCGGGGCTGACTGCGCAGCCACGGTTGAATCGTCCGAAGGATCGTCTTGATCGCGCCGCGGCCCTGCAGGCCGGATAGGGTTTCCGGTGCCAGGAGCTCAAACTCAGCGGGCCGCAGCGACCCGAGCAGCTTGACTGCCGCCTCGCCGTTCGCCTGGGTCCGGCCCTCGCCGTCGACCAGTACCACCTCAAGTTGGTCGTCATTCTGTGGCCCGTATCCACGCCGTAGGGCCGCTGCCAGCGTCGTGAAACCGTCCGGACCCACCCCCAGCAGGCGAGCGATTGCGTAGTCAAGGGCAAACGGGTCGGCGCTGGCGAGCACCAATCCCATCTGCTTGGGCCGGCCGTGGCTTGGCCCGGCGCCCTCCATTGCTAGCACGGCGTCACAGATGTTGATCTTGGGCGCCAACGTGCGGGCAATGTCGACCATCGCGTCGCTGAAAGACTCCACCGAGGGCTGGTTCATGTGAAATTTGGTCTTCTCTAGGCCCGGTACGCATCCAAACAGGTTTTTTGCTGCCGCCGTAAGCCCGGTCAAACCATGCGTCTTGAGCTTGCATACGTTGACGAGCAGGTCATTATCCAGGGCGGCGCTGGTAAACAGGAAGTTGCGTGGCGACGGCAAGCCGCGGCCGGCGATCTCGCGAGAGCTCGTGTCAAAACTCAGTTCACCACCGCATTCGGCTGCGGCAACGGTCATCGCCGTGGTTTCGTAAACGCGGCGCAGTGCGCTGGCCGTAAATGGCCCGCCCGGGCTGTCGCCGATGACGATGCGGTATCCCAGTTGGCCTAGATGACGGCCGATGGTCGCGAGAAGGTTGGGATGGGTCGTCACGCAATGGTCGGGCACCCTGGCCATCAGCAGGTTGGGCTTGAGAAAGGCAGTCAAGCCGGTCGCGGCCGGCGCCGACCACGCCAGCTCTGCGAACAGCTTGTTGACGGCGACGGTCAGGTTGCCCGGATCATAATCGGGACACCGGGCGATGACGACTCGGTAGCTGGTCAGGGTGATCTTGCCTCCCAGGATTTGACGCGCAGTTGGCGCGCCTTGCTCGGCCAGCTCCTTGGCTAGGGCGGGCCGGCCTCAATCGGTGAGCGCCACACCAGATCGTACTTTAGCAGGTAGAGCAGATCACAGCATGGTTGTCCCGCGACAGCTACGGTGATCACGAAGTTGCGAAAAGTAACGTTCATAAAGCGGAACAACTGTGCAGGATCGGCCTCCACCGTGCTCGCCGCGTAGAACGCCTCGGTCAAGTGTTTTTCGTCGCTTCGTGCTCTGACCGAGGCCAATACCGCTTGCTTGGGGCGGGTCGGGTGGCGATCGACCACGACCTTAATCGCAATATCCCCCGTGGCAAAAACCAGGTCTTGGGCCGCCATCGTCCGGCTGCCGTTTTGCAGCCGGAGCATGAGCGCCGCGACGTCCTCCGCGGTGGCCAAATCGGGACAGTCAAGGCACACCACCGGCGTCAGGTTGCGCTCATCGCCGAATTGCATGACTCCCAGGGTTATTTGTGGCGGTTTGACGGCATTTTCCCCCTTTGCGGGTTGGACAACTGCGACGGTTTTGGCGCTGTGGCACCTAGTTCCTGCTCGGAAACCGACCCAGTCACAGATGGGCGACTCATCGTCGAACATCTGTTCGCATAACGATTGACCCCAACGGCATCCCCCGGTATACTCAAGTAGCGAACATTTGTTCGGTGGTGATAGATAAATGGCTGCTATCGGATATCTATGGGTACTTGGACTCCCGCTCACGCGAGCGGTCACAGCGCTTTCGGCCAAATCGCTGGCGGATGTTGCTCTGCCCAAAGTGATTATTCGCGGGGGCATGGTCTACGACCTTAACCCGGCGGCATACGGTGTTGGCGTGCTGCTCGGCACAACCTTGCGCCATGCCCGGCAGGTCTGCCCTGACCTGGTTAGTTTGCCGTTTGTTGAGGCTGAGTACGCTGATCGGTTGCGCTTGGTGATCAGCGTTTTGCGTCGCCACACCCATCGCTTTGAGTTTGACGGGCCCAACCGCCTCTTTGTTGATTTTGCCGGCAGTGGGCAGCCAGACAAGATTATCGCGGGTCTGGCAGCGGCTTGTCCGGGTACCATCCTTGTCGCCGGGATTGGCAGTAGCAAATTTGCCGCCCGTGCGTCCGTCCTCGCCACCTTGGCGTGTCATACAACGACCAAACACCCAATGTTTCTGCCCAAGCCCGGGCAACCCAAGTCTGGTAGGCGGTCGGAGGGGATGCCCGCCCAGTTCTCTGGTACAGCTGTCGATCGCATGGCAATGCTTGCGCTTACCAATCTGGCGGATGGCGGCAGTGAGCAAGAGCGTTCATTCATCGCTCAACTGCCGGTCGGTTATTTGTGGCCGATTGCTGAGGAGACCCGCGAGAGACTTTACCGGCTTGGTTTTAAGACCTGCGGTGAGGTGGCTGCTTGCGATACGCGTGAGTTGGTTCGTGTTCTTGGCACAGAGGGTGAGCGCGCCACCGCGCTCGCTCGCGGGATCGATCCCCAGCCAGTGCGCCCATCTTACACTCCGGACGAGATCATCCGGCGCGTTGACTTTGAGGTGCCGCTTACCAGCCGGTTGGCGCTTAAGCATTCGCTGATGTTGCTGGGCCTCGATCTTGGACATGCTCTGGCCGGTGAGGGATTGGGTGGTCGTGAGCTTGAGTTGACCTTATATCCGGAGGGTGGCACCCCGCTGTGCCTACAGCGTTCGTTTAGCCGACCCCGTGGTGGGCCGACGGTCATCGCGGAGGCCTTTACCGCGCTTTTTGACAGCACGGGGACGACCAATGCGATCGTCAGCATGGAGGTCGCCGTGCGGGGCTTGCAGGCGTCGCTACGCCAGCAGCTGAGTTTTCTCGATCGGGCGGTCGGGGATGACCGGCATGGGACCTTGCTGGAGACCCTCGCGTCACTGGAGCGTAAATTTCCCGGTGGGGCGGTCCGCCTAGGTGCTCCACCAGTGTCAAGGCGCGAGCGCATGCTGCATTTTGTTGATCCCTTGCGTCAACCGCGAGAGGGTGCGCTGATTCGTGAGCCGGCTGACTGATCGGCCGCTTGATGCCGTGGGACCGCTCATGCGACCGAGCGGCGCACCTGCTTTCTTTGTTTGGCGGGGGGAGCGGTTTGTCGTTCGTGACCTGCTGGATATCTGGACCGACGCGGGATCGTGGTGGGACGGCGAGGGCGAGGCAACCTTTTTTCGTCTCACCGTCGATGAGGGTACGGTCGTTGAGCTTATGCTGGATGGCTGCGGCAGCTGGCGCCTTTATCGCATTTACGATTAGGGTTGGCCTTCGGGAGTTTGGTCCGATGAGTGACGAGTTCGTGCACCTGCACGTTCATTCGCCGTTTTCTTTTCTGGATGGGGCAAGCGGCATCCAGCAGATGGTTGCCAAAGCGGCTGAGCTAGGCATGAGCGCAATGGCGGTCACCGACCACGACAACGTGTGCGCGGCGCCGGAGTTTTTCCAGGTGGCGACCGCACTGGGCGTCAAGCCGATCCAGGGAGTGGAGGTTACCTGCGCAGGTCAAGGCGGGCACCTCACCTTACTGGCGCGCGGCCAGATCGGATACGCGGCGCTTTGCCGTGCCCTCACATCCGCGCATTTGGACAACCCTCGACTCAAGCCGGCGCTTGACCTGGCGCGGTTTCCCGTCGATGCGCGGGGGGAGGTCATTGCGTTGACCGGCTGTCGCCGTGGCCGGGTGCCGTCGGCTCTGCTTGCTGGCGACAAGGTAGGGGCAGAGCGTTTTTTGCGGCGGCTGATCGACGTTTTTGGCCGGGATGTCGTCTTTGTCGAGCTGGAGGGTTTGCGGCTCCCCGGTGCCCGGCAGCTCAACGAGATGTTGGTCGACCTGGCTGAGGTTGCCGGTACCGGGTATGTGGTTACCAACAATGTCCATTATCTGGCCCGGTCTGACTTTCCGACGCACGACCTGCTGACATGTGTCCGTACGTTGACCAAACTTGACGACGTTCACCCCGAGCGCCGGCTCAACGCGGACAATCACTTCAAGACCGGGCGTGAGATGGCGGAGTCGCTGTGGAGCCTGCCGGCAGCCGTTGCCGAGCGCGCTTTGCGCACCAGCGTTGAGATCGCGGCCATGTGTCAGCCCGCCCTGGCGCTTGGGCGGCGCCGGTATCCCCATTACCAGCCGGAGACGGGGGATACCCCTGAGCAGGCATTGCGCCACCTGACCTATGCGGGGGCAAGCGATCGTTACGGTGAGGTTACCGACAAGGTGCGCGACCGGATTGAGCACGAGCTGTCGGTAATCTGTCAGCTTGGCTACGCTGATTACTTTCTCTTGGTGTGGGATGTGGTGGCCTTTGCCCGTCGCCGTCGTATTCGTTGTGCCGGACGTGGGTCGGCGGCCGACTCAGCCGTCGCCTATTGTCTCAGGATCACTGATGTGGATTCGATCCGGCGGGGCCTGTTGTTTGAGCGGTTTATGAGCCTTGAGCGAGCGGAGATGCCGGATATCGACGTCGATTTTGACGCGCGGCACCGGGATGAGGTTACGGCCTACGTCTACAAGCGCTATGGACAAGACCGGGTTGCGACAGTCGCGACCTACAATACGTTTCACGCCCGGTCGGCGGTGCGTGATCTTGGCAAGGCGATGGGATTTGATCTGGCTGAGTTGGACCGCCTGGCCAAGCATCTGCCGATGATGGATGCGACACGCCTGGACGGTGCGTTTGACTGTCTGCCGGAGTTGCGCGATAGCGGGTTGCCGGCGGCCAAATTCCGGCGCCTCTTTGCTGCAAGCGCGGCGGTGGCTGGTTTTCCCCGTCACCTCAGTACGCATCTAGGCGGCGTGGTGATCAGCCGGGATCCCTTGACCCAGGTAACACCGCTGCAGATGGCTGCCAAAGGCATCGTCGTCACCCAGTTTGACAAGATCGGCGTCGAGGACCTCGGCTTGGTCAAGCTTGATCTGCTTAGCCTGCGCACGTTGGGCGCTGTTGATGACGCCCTGACGGGCATCAACTTGCGGACCGATCCGGGTGACGAGTTGCGCTATGAGCGTATCCCCGCCGGCGACCGGGCGACTTACGCGATGCTGGGCCGCGGGGATACCATCGGGACCTTTCAGCTGGAGTCGCCGGCCCAGCGAGCCCTGCAGGCACGGCTCGGCGCGGACTCCTTTGAGGACATTGTCGCCAGCGTCGCCCTGATCCGTCCCGGGCCGATCAAGGGCAATATGGTCGAGCCGTTTATTGCGCGGCGGCATGGGATCGAGGAGGTCACCTACCTTCACCCGGCGCTGGAGCCGATTTTAGCCAAAACCTACGGTGTGGTGCTGTTTCAAGAGCAGGTGATCGAGATCGCGATGGCCGTTGCCGGGTTTTCGGCCGGAGAGGCGGACCGGTTACGCCGGGTTATGACCCACGGGCGATCACGTGAAGAGATGGCGGACATCGGACGTTTTTTTGTCAGCAAATCAATCGCTCGCGGGGTTGAGCCGGCGGTCGCCGAGACTTTGTTTACCTATATCGCCGGCTATGCCAGCTATGGTTTCTGCGAGGCGCACGCCGCAGCGTTTGCGGATATCGCCTATAAGACGGCATATCTACTGCAGCATCATCCGGCCGACTTTTTTGCCGCGATCCTCAGCAACCAGCCGATGGGGTATTACCCACCGCATGTGTTATGTGTTGAGGCCCGTCGCCGCGGGGTGGGCATCCTGCCGCCCGATGTCAATTTAAGCAAGGCCGAGGCAACGGTTGAGCAACGGTCGGCGGGTGGAAATGGGGCGGCCGGTGCCTCACAGGCGATGATCCGGGTGGGGCTGCGCCAGGTCAAAGGGCTGGCAATTCCGGTTATCGCAGCGATTGTGCAGGAGCGTGAGGCAACGGCATTTCCCGATCTGCCCGGATTTTTCCGGCGCGTTGTGCCGCACGGGCTTGACGCGGCCATGGTTGACAACCTGATTCTCGCGGGTGCCTGCGATGAGTTTGCGGATGGGGGCAACCGGCGGGAGCTGTTGTGGCGGGCAGGGCAACTGCTGCGGGATGCGCGGGCGGGGGAGACGCCACTTTTGGCGCTTGCCGGTGCCGCGGCCGTGCAAGAAGCGCCGGCGGCCAACATCAATGACTTCACCCCATGGGACAAGTTGGCGCGTCAGTACGGCGTCCTCGGGTTTACCACTGGCCCACACCCGATGGCTTTTTATCGTCGCCGCTTGCGGGAGCTGGGTTACCTGGACAGTGCAAGCCTGCGTCGTCGCCGGCTCGCGCCCGGAGCGCGTGTGCGCGTGGCCGGTATGGTGGTCCGGCCACACCGACCGCCGACGCGCAGTGGCCGGACGATCGTTTACTTATCCCTCGAAGACGAATTTGGCCTGGTCGACGTCACCATTTTTGAGGGTGTTTACGATCGTTACGGCAAACACATTTTTGGTGACGCCGTGCCGCCCCTGGCGATCAGTGGCCGTCTTGAACGCAGGGGCAACGGGATCTTTCTCCTGGCCGAACACATCTGCCCACTGGCAGAGGTGGTTTCGAGTGGTGGGAGGCAAGCCAAGGGGGATGACCCGGCTACAGGAGGCCGGCGGCAGGGCGCCGAAGCTTCGGCGGACCAAGCACGTAAGAGCGCCATCCGGCGACAAGGAGGAGCTAGCCCAACCAATGAACAGCAAGGACCTGCTTGCACAAGCCAATAAGCTTCTACCGACGATGGTTGCGTACCGGCGGCAATTCCATCAACATCCCGAGTTAGGCATGGAGGAGTTTGAGACAGCGGCCAAAGTGGCCGAGGTCCTGCGCAGCCTCGACATTGAGGTGCGCGAGCACGTCGGCGGCACCGGCGTTGTCGGCCTGATCCGGGGCCGTGCTCCTGGCAAGACCATCGCCATCCGTGCTGACATGGATGCCCTGCCGATCCTGGAGGAGTCCGATCAGCCGTACGTCTCGCAAATACCCGGCAAGATGCATGCTTGTGGACACGACGGTCACACGGCGGGCTTGCTTGGCGTGGCCCATCTGCTGGCGGGATGTCGCGACCAGTTTGCGGGCCAGATCAAGTTGCTTTTCCAGCCTGCCGAAGAAGGTCCCGGCGGTGCCGCCCCGATGGTTGCCGATGGGGCGATGGAAGACCCACATGTCGACGCCGTGATCGGCCTTCATCTCAACAATGACTTCCGGACCGGACAGATTGGTGTTGGCTACGGCATCATGAGCGCGGCACCAGATAGCTTCCAGATCACGGTGGCGGGCGTTGGCGGACACGGGGCCCATCCGCACAAATCCGTCGACGCGGTTGCCGTTGCAGCCCAGGTGGTTACCGCCATGCAGACGATCGCCAGCCGCGAGGTGGACCCCGTTGATCCGATCGTCGTCACGGTCGGCACGATCAATGGTGGTTTCCGTGGCAATGTCATCGCCCCGAGCGTCACGATGACCGGGACCGTGCGCACCCTCAATCCCGATCTGAGGGCGACGGTTGAGGAGCGTATCCGGCGTGTGGTCGGAGGCGTCTGCGCGGCGATGCGGGCCAAGGAGACCATTACTTACTCCTATGGGTATCCCTCGGTCGTCAACGAGGACAACATCACCCGCGTGGTCGAGGCGGCGGGGCGCAAAGTCCTGGGCGACGCAGGCGTCGTTGCCATACCTAAGCCGAGCATGGGCGGCGAGGACTTCTCGATCTTTGCCCAGCAGGCGCCAGGTTGCTTCTTCCGGCTCGGCGGCCGCAACGAGGCCAAGGGCACGATCTGGCCTGGTCATCACCCGCGCTATGACTTTGACGAAGACAGCCTGCAATACGGAGCCGCGGTGCTCGTCCAGGCTGCCCTGGATTTCCTGAGTGGCGCCTAGATCCGGGGCGTCTTGAGCACCAAGGGTACGATCAAGCGACTTGCAGCGGTCGTGGAGAAACCACCGCCGCACGATAACGGAGGAATAGGGCAGTGAAGCATGATGAATCAGCCTGGTACCGCGGCCTGAGACGCAGCGATCGGGCGCTCGACCATGCTCAAACGCTTGAGCTCATCGACCGCAACTGCTACGGAGTGCTGTCAATCGCCTGGCCCGACGGCAGTCCATATGCCGTACCGATCAACTACGGCCGCGAGGGCGACACCATTTACATGCACAGCGCCACCGAGGGGCAAAAACTCGACATCCTGCGGGCCAATCCCAAGGCTGTCCTCAGCGTCGTGGAGCCTGGCGAGGTAACCCACGGTGACCTCACGTGCTCCGCCTCGATCAACTTTGCCAGCGCGCTTGTCTTTGGCAGAGTGATCGAGATTGACGATCAGGCAGCCAAGTTGCACGGCCTTGAAGTCCTGTGTTTGGCATGCGGCGTGCCCATCCCGGTGGCAGGTACCGCAAACGCGGTGCACTTCGCCGCGCGGGCCAATGACACCGTCGTCCTCGCGTTGCAGGTTGAGCATGTGTCCGGCAAAGTACGGGCCTGAGGGCACCAGCTAGCTGCAGGGCGAATAGCCGCAGGAGCGGCAGAGCCAACAGCCCTCCGCCCGCTGGAGCGTGGCACCACAATCGGGGCAGAGCGAAATAAAGGTAGGGTCGGCAGGTCGAGCCCCGGCGCGACGTGGGGCGGCGGCTGGCTGGAATGTCACACGGTAGATGCCGCCGGATCCCGGCGACTGGAAGATCGGGCTGGCCTCCAGTGAGGCAGAGCCGGCCCCGGCCAATGCCGGGGTGTAGGTGGACGGTACATGAGATAGCATCGGGCGCACCTCCGAACACGTGTTTGCAGAACAAGTGTTCGGCAAGGTGCGCCCGATTCCTTCTCGTCAGAGCATTGATTGGGCCCTCGGCTACGCCTGCGCGAGGCCGATCATTGCGCGGAGGCCGATGAACGCCTTGGCCGCATCGTCGTCGGTGATCTCAAGGGTCAGCGGGTCAATCTTGACCGCGTTGGGCGCCCTGACGGCGCTGTCGGTCATACCGGTGTCCTTGAATTGGATACGGAAGGTGACCGGTGAGCCAGCGACGTAGGGCCGGAGGCCTGCCGCTCCCTCAACCGCCAGCTTGGCGGCATCGTGGATCAGAACGCGCGTGCGCTCTGGGTGCAAGCACCGGGCGGAGTACCGGGTGATTGCCTGTTTGACCTCCACCGTGTGCAGCTCGCCGAGCAGGGCGCGCGCCTCGGCACAAACGTGCTGGTCCCCGGTGATCAGTCCGACGGGCACGCCATAGCGTCCGGCCAGCGTCGCATTAATGCCTGTCTCGCCGACCAATACGCCGTTGACCCATACGTTTGCCACGACTGAGCCAGAGATCGTGTGTGACAGGACGCCGGGTGAGCCCATGCGGGCGTGATACCCGACAAAAAAGGCCACGTCAAAGTCCGGTCCGATCCCCTCCATTTGGGTGAGCGGTTTCGGCGAACCAAGCACGACCTCGGCCGCCGGGTTGAGGTCCTCGAGGATCAGGTTTTGCATCGAGCCGTGGCCGTCGCTGACGACGACCAGCGTGGCACCTGCAGCCAGCGCGCCATCGATGGCTGCGTTGACGTCGGCGGTCATTGCGCGGCGGGCACGCTCGTAGTCCTTGCCCGTGCTGCCTGCCTGATCGCGGCCGATGACGCCGGTGATGCCCTCGATGTCGCAGGAGATAAAGACGCGTTTGCCTTGGACCATTGCGATACCTCCAGTATCCAACGTGGATTGGGTGGGATGATGCGTCAGTCATGATCAGGTTGACGTCCTGACTTCGCTCTCGTCTGGCTGTTTGGCCTCGCGCACGTCTGTTCCTGCAGGGTGAGCGGGGCAAACGGTGAGGGTGCATCGGCTGGGCATGGTTGGGCATGGGAGGAGGGCTGGCGCTGGCCGCCGAATGGCAGTTTGCCACGGCGCAAGGCGGCAGCCGGGCGAGGGGTGGTTTGGCCGGATGCGAGGCAAACTGAGCGGGACGCAACTGGAGCCGCTTGGGTTTGTTGAGGTGCGCGCCGGCCATATCGTCCGGGAGTACCGGCAAGAGGCAAGCCGGCGCTTCGGGCCGGTGGTGGGCAACCTGATCAGGCCATTGGTCCCGGCGCTTGTGGCTGGCCTCGTCGACGGATACACGGCGAGGATGGGGAGGCGGACGGTCGGGCTCCTATGCCAGGCCCGGTACTCCGGCACGGCGCGGATCACATTTTGTCATGTGCTGACAGGATACCGTGGTCTTGGGATCGAGGAAGACCTGTTTGCCACGTCAATTGAGAGACTAGGGCGCGGGTCCAACCAGGTCGAGCGGATTGTTTGCGAGGTCATGCCGGTTTCGCACGCTGACATCGATGGGATAATGCGAGATCTCGGTTTTGCCGTCGTCCCCCGGATGATGATGAGCGCACCGCTGGCAGGCCGCCAAGTGCTAGTTAAGCCAGCAGGGCCTGCGGTCACACTGCGCGACGGACAGATCTGCGAAGTGCACAGCTGGCGCAAGGGTGACGAGCAATCGGCCGCCGAAGTAATCCGCGACGCCAACACCGGAGCTTTGGATGGGCAGATCTACCCTGAGCTGGTTGGCGCATCCTCGGCGCGGACTGCCGTCGATTCGATTGTCCGTGGCAGTTCGGGGCGCTTTGACCGGCATACCTCTATGTTGGCCGTGGTGTCCGGCGGCCAGCGGGCCGTCGGCGTGGTCCTTTGCAGCCGCATCGCCGGACGGCGCGGCTTTGTGACCGAGCTTGCAGTGCGCCGGGCGTGGCAAGCCAAGGGCGTTGGTGCCGCTCTGCTTGATCGGGCGCTGAGCGCGATGGTTAGCTGGCGTGCTGCCGCCGCTGACTTAGCCGTGACCCAAGCAAATGCGCCGGCGGTCAAGCTATACGATGGGCGCGGGTTTGTGCCTGGCAGCGTATTTGGAGCCTATTACTGGCCAAAGTGAGGAGCGTGGCGGAGTGTACTCTGGACGCCTGATGTCGATCGAGGGCCTCAGCGACCTGTTTGAGGCGATTCTAACCCTGCGCGATACCGACGAATGCTACCGTTTCTTTGACGATCTGTGCACGGCGGCCGAGCTCAAGGCGATGGCGCAGCGGTTTCAGGTTGCAGGTCTCCTCGTGCACGGTGCCAAGTACGAGGAAATCGAGCGGTCGACAGGCGCCTCAAGCGCCACGATCAGCAGGGTCAAGCGCTTTGTTGAGTACGGCGCGGGCGGTTACCTACTGGCGCATGAAAGAGCCTTGAGCGCGCGCCGCGCGGCGGCAGCGGCCACCGAGGAGGAAGTCAAGCCACCGGAAGCGTGATCGCGCGCACGGCTACGCATGGGCCGCTGGCTGGTCTTGCCTGTCCTGTGGTGGTGCCCGTGGTCGCAAAGGACGCGGGGCACGCAGGGGGTTATGTTGGGTTGGCTGACCTGATTGGCGGCGAACGCGCGACGGTCCTGACCTATCGCCCTGGGATGAGTCAGGCGGCCTGACGTTAGGGGGTGCAAAGTCAGGGCGACTAACGTGTCCGGCGGGCGTTGGTCAAAACGCCGGCGGGCGGGTCATGCGAAGGGTCAGCGCACTTAACATCAGCTATGGTCAGCCAGCATCAATCATCGTCAGCCAACATCAGCGGTCATCAGCGTCCCTCTGCGATCGTCATCGGTCCCCGGCCATTATCAGCATTCTTCGCGGGGCCTCAGTATCGTGCGGCGCGCATACCTGCATCGCAGCTAGACACGCCTTAATGCCCAATCTCGCCGACACGCTTCCGAGTGCCACATCTCGGCAGCGCCACATCTAACCGATGCGTTGACATCTCGCTGCAGACAGTGCTAGACTTCACCTTGTTGCCAAATCATCTAGTTATCTAATTATCATAGTAAAGAATCGCATCGAGCGCATCGAGCGCATCGAGCGAGTTCAGCGCATCAGAGCGTTAGGCGCGTTCGAGCGAATCGATCGCATCCCTCCACCCATCCCGCCGGTGACGATGGGCGGTCAAGAAAGGGCAGTGGGCCATGTCAGGCAAGGGCGATTGCGCCGCAACACTCACAGGTATCACGGACCGCCGCGACGAGCCGCGCGAGCGGCTTGCCATGCAGTTGGGGCGGTTGTTTGGCGGCTGGGGTTATCGCTATGTCGAGCCGCCACTGGTTGAGGACCTCGCGACGTTCCGGCAAGGGAGCCCCGGCCTTTCGGAGGACCGGGTGTATCGTTTTCTCGATCGTGACTCCCGCCTTCTGGCGCTCCGCCCGGACATGACCGCGGGGATCGCGCGCCTTGTGGCGCAGGGCCTTGGCGGCACTGGTATCCCGGCCCCGGGCAACGATTTCGTCCGCGATCAACTGCCGCTTCGCCTGCGATACGAGGGCAGTGTGTTCCGCAACGAGGCTCCCGGCAGCGGGCGCAGCCGGGCGATCCGGCAAGCCGGGGTCGAGCTCATCGGCGAGGCAGGGCTCGAAGCCGACGCCGAGGTTATCGCGCTTGCGGTTGCAGCGGGCCGGGCGGCGGGCGCCGACGGTGCCAGGCTAGTCATCGGCCACGTTGCTTTGGCGTGGGGCGTCCTTGCGCTCGCCGGCGGTGAGCGTGCCTCTCGCGTCGACGATTTCCGGCGGGCCATCAACGAGCGCGACCTGGTCGCCCTGGCGGAGATCCTCGGTGCGGACCTTGCCGGGCCGTTTGTTGCCGGTCCATATGCCGGGCAGGCGGCGCGAGACCTGCTAGATCAGCTTGCACTGCAGGGCGGCCAGTTGGCCGTGGCCGCGCGGCAGGTGCAAGACCTGCTTGCGGCCCTGCCCGCATACGGGGTGCAGGACGCACTGCTGGACCTCGCGCTGCTACGCGATCTGGACTACTACTCCGGGGTCGTCTTCGAGATCATCCAGCCCGGACACGCCGAGCCCCTTGCCGGAGGTGGCCGTTACGACCGTCTGATCGGTCAATTTGGCCTTGACCTGCCCGCAACCGGATTTGCGCTCAATCTCGACGTGGCCGCGCCTGCCGCCGGCGGCCTGGCCGACCAGCTGGGCCGCTCCGCCGTTGCCTGGGCGACATCCCGGGATCGGGATCTGGCCCTGGCGATGGCAAGCTCACTGCGCCTGGATGGCACCGCCGTCGAAACCATGGCGGCCGGGCTCTCGCAACGCGAGGCCATCGCGCGTGCGACTGCCCGAGGGATTACCCGGCTTCTCTACGTGGCCAACGGTGCCTACCGTGAGTTGCGGCTGGATCTTGGCCGTCCGGCGCAGCAAGCATTTGCCGCTGCGGCCGCGACCGGCGGGATCCACTAGGGCATCCGTAGATGAACACCAATCCCCCCTTGATTTCGCTTGCGCTCCCGCGTGGCCGGCTGTTTGAGCAGCTAGCTCCGCTGCTTTGTCGATCGGGCGTCGCTCTGGAAAACAGTGACGGCGACGCGCGGTCCTTGACGATCGAACGCGAAGGCTGGCGGCTGCTGTTTGCCCGTCCCCGCGATGTGGCCCTCTTTGTTGAGCGCGGCGTGGCCGATTTCGGCGTCGCCGGCAAGGACTGCCTGCTCGAGGACCCGCGGCAAGTCGTCGAAGTGATGGATCTCCGGACCGGCGCCTGCCGGTTGGCCCTTGCCGTGCCCGGCCCGCTACCCGCAGCAGGGCTACCCGTTATCCGCCGTGTCGCCACGAAGTATCCGCGCCTGGCCACGCGCCGGCTCGCCGACCTGGGCATCGCCGTCGAGGTCCTGACGATGCACGGCTCGGTCGAATCGGCCCCCGGCCTTGGTTTGGCCGACGGCATTGTCGACTTGGTGCAAACCGGGTCAACTCTGCGCGCCAATGGTCTAACCGAGGCCGTCTCGTTGCTCGACTCGACGGCGCGCCTGATCGCCAATCCGGTCGCCTTCCGCCTGCGGGATGCGCGCGTCCGCACCTGGATTGAGCAATTGCGAGTTGCTGTGGAGGAGGCCGAGTGCCATGGATAGACCATCACAACCGCCAGTGCGCGTCGTGTCTGCCCCAGCGTTCCTTGCCGCATGGCAGGCGGGCGCCTGGCAGGACCGGGCAGAGGAGCAGGCGGCCGCCGTCGCCGACCGGGTTGCCGCGATTATCAACAGGGTCAGGCGTGATGGCCAGCAGGCTTTGCTGCAGCTTACCGCCGAGCTTGACGGGATTGAACTTGCCTCGCTTGCTGTCTCCGCCGATGAGCTTGCCCGCCAGGCTGCAGCCTGTCCGCCGGCGTTGCGCGAGGCACTGGCGGCGGCCGCCCGGCGGATCGATACCTTTGCCCGCCAGAGCGCGGCATCGCTGCGGCCGACGCTGGCAGACGTCGACCCTCGGGCCGTCCTCGGCGTGACCGAAGCGTGGTTGCCGCTGGCAAGCGTCGGCATCTACGTCCCAGGTGGGCGGGCGCCGTACCCGTCGTCCGTTCTGATGACCGTGGTGCCTGCACGTGCGGCCGGCGTGCCCGAGGTGATCCTGTGCACGCCCCCCAACAGGGAAGGAACGATCAACCCCGCGATCGCCGCCGCCGCGCAGGTCGCTGGCGTCACCAGGGTCTTCCTTATCGGTGGTGCCCAGGCGATTGCCGCGATGGCCCTTGGCGCTGGCGAGGTCCCCCGGGTCGACAAGGTCGCCGGTCCGGGCAACGCGTACGTCAACGAGGCCAAGCGTCAGCTTTTTGGCCAATGCGGTTTCGACGGACTGGCCGGCCCCAGCGAAGTCGTGGCAATCTTGGGCCGGCCCAGCGCGGAGCGAGACCTGGCGTGGCAACTGCTGGCCCAGGCCGAACACGGCCTCGATGGCCTCCCCCTCGGGGTGACGCTGCCAGGCGTCGACCTCGACCGCGTGCTTGCCGAGATTGCGTGTGGCCTTGACCGGCTACCGGCGAAAAGCGCCCAGGCGGCGGCTGCCTCGCTCGCGGGACGCGGTGCCATGATCGTCGCAACCAAGCCTGACGACGCCGTGCAGGTAGTCAAGGCGGTCCGTCCCGAACACACCTGGATCGAGCTTGCCGACGGCACGGCCTCGAGGCGGTTGGCCATCGCGGTGGCACCATATGCTGGTGCGGTCTACGTGGGCACCGGTTCGCCGGTCGCCGCCGGCGACTACGCCGCCGGGCCGAGCCATGTGCTGCCGACTGGTGGTACCGCCCGGTGGGGCTCACCACTCGGGCCAGTCGACTTCATGCGACGGGTGAGCCTGGTGGAAATCGCACCGGCGCAGCAAAACGCTGTCGCCGACATTGCGCACACCGTCGCCATGGCCGAGGGCTTTTTTGCCCACGCGGTTTCGTTGCCGGATGGCGAGCGCACAACGCAGAGGGGTAGGGGATGACTCAGGTGAGCAACTGGAGCGCACGAGCGATCAAGGCTTGGCAGGATGGATTGGGCGGCGGTAAGATCCGCCAAAACGCCAACGAGAGCCCATGGGACCTGCCGGCAGACCTCAAGGCGGAGATCCTAACGACGATGGCCAGTTTGCCATTTGAGCGGTATGACTTTGCGTTGCGTTCGCAGCTCGCCGCGGCGCTGGCGGACTATAGCGGCATCCCGGCCGAGCAGATCGTCCTGGGCAACGGGGCCGACGAGCTGATTCAGGTCGCGATGATGGCCCTGCCCAAACCAGGCGGGCGTATATTGATCACCAGCCCGACCTTTATTGTCTACCCGATGACCGCCGCCGCCCTGGGCAGGCCTGTCGTTGACGTGCCGCTCTTGAAGCCTGGCTTTTGCCTGGACACTGCCGGGATCTTGGCTGCCGCCCGGCCCGGCGACCTGGTCTTTGTCTGCCGACCCAACAATCCGACCGGCAACGTTTTTCCCCGCGATGAGGTGCTGGATCTCGTCCGTAAGCTTAATGGTCGCCAAGTAAGCGTCATCGTTGATGAGGCTTACTTTGAGTTTGCCGGTGAAACCGTCGCCGCCCACGTGCTTGACCCGACGATGCCCAACCTAGTTGTGCTGCGGACCCTGTCCAAGGCTTTCCGGTTGGCCGGCCTGCGCATCGGTTATGCGCTCGCTGCCGCACCACTCGTCAAGCAGTTGGAGGTGGCGCGGCTGCTGTATAACCTCAGCGCCTCGTCGACGGTCGCGGCCCTTGGTGTGTTGTCGCGGCCATCCCTGGCCAGTGAGACCGCCGCAGCGATCCGCACCTTGCGGGAGGCGCTCGCGCAAGACCTGGCGACTTTGCCGGGCGTGACGGTCTACCCGAGTCAAACCAACTTCCTCCTGGTCGACCTGCCGTGTGCGACCTCGGCCGTCGTCCCGCGCCTTGCGGACCAAGGCATCTTGATCCGTGACTATCCCGGCGAGGCCGGTCTTGAGCGTTCGGTCCGGATCAGCGTGGGTGACGCCGAGGCCAACAGCCGGGTGGTCGCCGCCTTGGCGGCAGCTTTGGCGGCAAGCACCGCCTGCCAACTGGGTGGCGCGGGACGATGAGCCTGACAACTCCTCCGCGGACCGCGCAGGTTGCCAGACGCACCGCCGAAACCGCCATCGAGCTGAATCTTGCGCTGGACGGCCCGGCCGGCGGCACGGCAGCGACCGGCGACGGCTTTTTGGATCACCTGCTCAGTGCGTTCGGGCGGCACGGTGGGCTACGGCTTGAGGTGTCCGCCAGCGGGGATGCGGCGGCCACGGGGGTGCACCATCTCGCCGAAGACTGCGGCATTGCCCTGGGCGAGGCAATTCGCTTTGCCCTCTACGGTCCCGCCGCAGTGCCAGTGGGACAGGCAGCGTCCGGCGTGCAGCGATTTGGCTCGGCGACGCGGCCGATGGACGACGCCCTCGTGACCGTGGCCGTCGACCTTGCCGGGCGTCCGGGGCTGTATATTCACAACCTTGACAGCACCCCGGCGGTCGCTGCCACCGGCTTTGGTCCGGCCGAGCTAACCGCATGGTTGGGCGGCCTCGCCACCGGAGGGATGCTAACACTGCACGTGCTGGTCCACGCCGGTCAGGACGCGCACCACATCTTTGAGGCGGTGGCCAAGGCAACGGGTGCGGCGATCGCGACGGCCACCACACCGACGCCCGGACAGGCCGACCGTCTAAGCACAAAAGGCGGCGTATCACTGACACTAAAGCCATGGTAACGGTGATCCCCGCAATCGATGTCTTCGGCGGGCAATTTGTGCGCTTTCGTCAGGGAGACCCGGCGCAGCCGACGATCACCCGGCCGGACCCCGCGGCCGTCGCGCTCGCTTATGCCAGCGCCGGGGCGCGCCGCCTCCACGTTGTCGACCTCGGCGGCGCAATCGCTGGGGACAGCGGCCGGCCTGGACTCAGTGTGCTGCGCGAGATTGCTGCGGGCTGCCCCGCACCGGTCCAGTACGGTGGCGGGCTGCGCAGCCTGGCGGACCTCAAGGCAGCCGTCGATGCCGGCGCGCGGTGGGTGATCACCGGCACGGCCGCGGTTGCCGACCCGGGCTTCTTGACGGCGGCCGCAGGTGAATTTGGTGACCGGCTGATCCTCGCGGTCGACCTCCGCGCCGGACAGTTGCTCATCCGTGGCTGGCAGGCCGCCGCCCCGCTGGGCGTCGATGATTTGCTGGATCGGGCGATTGCTGCCGGGGTCCGCCAGATCATGGTGACCGATGCGAGTTCGGATGGGACCCTGCAGGGTTTGCAGATGGGTACCTTCACTCCTTTCCTGGACCGCGGGCTTGCGATCATCGCGGCGGGAGGCGCCGCCGGACTGTCCGACATCGCGGCACTCGCCGGTTGGGGCGCGGGCCGCGGGCTCACCGGCATCGTGGTTGGCAGCGCACTGCTGAGCGGCGACTTCACCCTCGCTGAGGCCCAGGCTGCGGCTACTGCCGCCGCCGCGGCCACGGCCGCGGTCCCGGCAAGTCGAGTCCAACCAGGGAGGAGCAACGGCCGTGTCTAGTCCAGTCGCGCCAGGGGGCATGCCCGGGTTGGTGCCGGTGATCGCGCAGGATGCGGGTTCCGGGCGTGTGTTAATGCTGGCATGGGCGGATCGCGAGGCCTTGCGCCGTGTCCTGGCGACCGGGCAGGGGTGGTACTACAGCCGGAGTCGCCGCGAATACTGGCGCAAGGGGGCAAGCTCCGGCAACACGCAGGAAGTCCTGGCGGGCTACGTCGACTGCGATCGCGACGTCGTGCTGCTCCAGGTGCGCCAGACCGGCCCTGCCTGTCATACAGGTAACGCGACCTGTTTTTTTACGCCCCTGGACGCCGCCGCGCTTGAGACGCTGACCTTTGCCGGAACAACGCCAGGCGAAATCGGCGAAACCGCCGCGGCCCTGCAGACGATTGCGGCGACGGTTGACGTGATTGCCGACCGGGCGATTCACCGTCCGGCTGGCTCGTATGTCGCCGGGCTGCTCAGTGACCCAACCAGCCTCCGCCCGCTACAAAAGGTGGGGGAGGAGGCCGTTGAGTTTGTGCTTGCCGCCGCCGCACTGCGGCTTGGCACGGCGGGCGAGGCCCGTCCGGCGGCCGTCGGCGAGGCGGCGGACCTGTTGTTTCATTATTTGGTGGCCCTGCAGTCGGCCGGGATTACCCTGGCCGACGTAGCTGCGGAATTACGGCGGCGGCAGCCAGGCGGCACCGTGCCGGCGGGTGAGGACGAGAAACTTACCGGGCAGGAAGAACGTAGAAGGAAGTAACAATAAGAAGTATTAATGCGGGGAACCAAGACCTACTGATTCTAGCCTGCCAGCCGGGGGATCGAAACATGCCGTTCATCGTCTTTCTTGTCGCCATTGTGCTGTACGCAGCATGGCGGCTGAGCACAAGGTATGAATACACCCGCAAAGCGCGGGTCGTCCTTACCTGGGCTGCCGCCGGATCCCTTGCCGTGTCCCTCGTCTTCAACCTGGTGCGTTTCCCGGGACTTAACCTGCTTTATCTGGTCCTTGCAGTTATGGGTGTCTTCCTGCCCGTTTACGCGGCGGCAGCCCTGTTGATCGTTGAGCTGTGGCGCAAGCGACTGCAGACGACCTACGACAGCAACGTCAAGGCCCTGCGGAGTCAAGAAGAGCGGGCGCTCGACCGGATCACGCAGCTCCAACAGCAGATCGCCCTGGCCGAGCATAAGCGCCAGACCCTGGAGGAAGTGCACCGGGAGCGCCTGGCCGACCAGCGCCGGATCCGCGATTTCCTTGACAACTGGGAGCGTGGCGAGGGGCTTGCCCGGATCCGCTCGATCAAGGTCCAGGAATGGCGAGACGGGTTCATCGCCCTGGCCGCTGCTGATCGCGAGACCAGGCGTGTTGAGCTCTGCGACCAGTTGGCGGAGCTTGAGCCGCGCAGCGGGACGGAGCGCGAGGCCAAGGACCGCACCGATCAACTCCGCGCCCAGCTGAGCGTCCTGTCTTTGCTGCAGTTGGGAGCCTACCTCGACGCGCCAAACGCCGAGCTCGCCGAGCTTGAGCGCAAAACAGACGAAGCCAAGGCCGAAAAGACCGACCGCGAGCGCGGCCTTGAGTCAGTTCGCTATGAGTTGGCCGAGTGGGAGCGGCGCCGCAATGAGTTTCTCGCCGACCGCATCGTGCTTGACAGCTAATTCCGGCCCCACGATCCGCCAAGGAGGTTTCGCCAGATGAGCATCATCAGCTCTTACTCGACCAAAATCCGTGTCGCGCCTCGGGCAGCGCGTGGGTCGGGCAGCAAGACCGAGCCGACGTGGCAGCTTCTGCACGAGGCGATTATCGCCGCCGCCGAGGAGCTGGGCGGCGAGGTCGGCACTGTTGTCAGCGACTATAACGGCCAGACGCGGAGCTGTGACTTTGCCATCAGCACGCCGGAGTTCCCGCGCGGGGTTGGCGTCACCGTTTCGCCTGGCGGCGAAGTGCGTTTTGTCTATGATGCCTATGGCGGCTATAAGCGGCAGGCCCAGCAGGTGGCCGACCTGGTCACCCAGCACTACACCACGCTCGCCGTCGCCCGCGCCCTGCGCGCCCTCAACTATGAGGTGGACGTCGCCCAGGCCACCCAGGGCACCGAGCGCCGGGTCATGGTCACGGGGGTGCTGTAGGATGACCAAACGAGTCGACGTGCAGGTGCAAAAGGATGGGACCTTGCGCGCGGAGTTTTCCGGTTTTGCCGGCGATGATTGTCTTGATCAGGCGGAGCGCCTGCGGGCGGTTCTTGCCGGGTTTGGCCTCCTGATCGACCCGATTATGGTCGAGCGCAAGGATCCGGGCCAGATCGCGGTCGAGCTCGGCGACGATGACGAAGCGGCGACTGACTCCCGGCAGGAGGTCCCCCGCCCGCGATGAAGCCTCATCACCAGCCCGCAGCCCAAGCGGTCGGCGAGGATGGCCACGCAGGACATCCCGCCAGCCTGATGCTGGTACGCGTTTTTTCTGATGGTATTGAGATCAACGAGCAATACGGCGAATCCCGCACCGCGGATCTGATCCGCGAGTTGCGTCGTCTTGGCGTCCTCGGCGAGGTCGACTTCCGGACTCCGTGCGGCTAAGGGGCAAGGCGGGACACGCGCATTGCGCGAGGAGGGCTTGTGATTGTCCTGGTTGACCCAGATGGATACGCAGTGGATCGAGGATGGCCTGCTCAAGCGGCGCAGCAACTATTCCCCGGTCATCTGCTTTGAAACCACCGACCCCAAACGGCTTCAGCAACTCCGCACCTACATCGGTGGCGACGCCGAACTGAGGCGGTTTGATTATCTCTTTGTCTATGACCAGTGGAACGGGCTGTTTCGCCTGTCCCCTAATGGCGCTGGCCTTGGCGAGGAGCCCTACAAAAAAACCGGCGGCGGCTCCGCCCTGATGCAGCGGCTCGGCGAGGAAGGCGGCCCGATGACCCAGTTTAAGGCCGTCCTCAAAGAGGTCGATCCCTTTCTCAAAAAACACCGCAGCATCTTTTTGATCCAAAACGTTGCCGAGCACCGCGAGGCGGAAACCGGCCTCCAGTCCGCCCTGCGGTCCTGGGCGATCGACCCTGCCGTTATCTCTCGCGGCTCGATGGTCTTTGTGGTCACCGCCGAAGTCGACCGCATCCTTGACTCATTCACGCGGGAATTGGTCGTCATCGTCTCGGTGGACGCGTCGTCCAAGGCTGAGCGGCAGGAGATCGTTGACTCCACCGCCCGTGAGCTCGAGGTCCAGCTGGACGGCGAGCAGCGCGCCGAGCTCGTGCTCGCGACCGCCGGCCTCAACCTGCACCAGATGGAGAGCATCCTGCTTGAGGCGTACTTTACGACCAAGGGATTCCCGCTGTTTACGATCAAAAACCTCAAGTCGAGCCTGGTTAAGCGTTCCGGTGTGCTGGAGGTGCGCGACCCGCAGCTTGGTTTCCAGGACATTGGCGGCTATCAGGTGGTCAAGGACTTTATCCAAAAGTACGTCATCAACGTCCTGCGATATGCCGATCGGGCCAAGCGGTTTGCCTTGCCGTTGCCACGCGGCATCCTGCTCTTTGGTCCTCCAGGCACCGGCAAGAGCCTGTTTGCCAATGCCCTGGCGCGGGAGGTCAACCTGCCTTTTATCAACCTGGTGACCGAGAACATCTACTCCAAGTGGCTCGGCGAATCCGGCCAGAACCTGAAAAACGCGATCACCCTGGCCGAGAAGATGTCGCCGGCCATCGTCTTTGTCGACGAGATCGACCGCTTCGGCAAGCGCGGTGTCTCGTCCGACTCAGCCGGCGAGGAGACCAAGCGGGTCTTTTCGCAGTTTCTGGAGTGGCTCGGGCGCCCGGATCGCCAGTCGATCATCGTCGGCACAACCAACGTCCCGGAGCACCTGGACGAGGCATTTACCCGCACCGGGCGGTTTGACTATAAGATTCCGTTCCTCTATCCGGGCGACGCGGCGCGGCTTGAGATCCTGCTGGTCCACCTTGGCCTCAAGGGCGGCCATCGCGACCCGGCGCCGCTGTCGATGCCGATGGAGCAGTTGGCGGAATTCCTCAACGAGGACATTGTGCCCGTGACCCGCAACTTCTCCGGCGCCGAGTTGGAGGAATTGATCGTGCGGGCCAAGCGCCATGCCTTCGACCGGGCTGCCGCCGGCCTCGACCCGCAGGACTTCATCTGGGCGGCGCGGACCTTCCGGGTTGACGAGCGGCAACGCCGCCTGACGATCGAGACCTGCCTTGAACAAGCGCGGCAGTTCACGGACGACCAGAGCTTCCTCGACAACCTCGAGCACGAGATGGGGCTCGAGCTCGGGTAGGCCTTGCCTGACCTTGCGTCGTTGTGATGGCCGGCATCCCCCGCCCGGGTAAATTGCACCAGAAATTGATACAACTTAGCGGGAAACAGGTCGCGTGGTGTAGAATCTAGGCTGACCTGTGGTATTTTTTTTGCGCAGTCAGACATCAATATGTGAAGGGCCAGGTGTATGCATGGGCGAGTTGACTTCCCTTTTTGCGCCACAATCTGTCGCAGTAATCGGGGCATCCAAGACCCCGGGCAAGATCGGGCACGCCGTGATTGCCAACATGGTGAGCAGCAAATTCCCCGGTGATATCTACCCGATCAACCCCAACGAAAAAGAAATCCTCGGCCTGCCGTGCTACCCCGACATCGCCAGCCTAACCGGCAAGGTTGAGGTTGCGGCGATCGCGGTGCCGCCCGCGGCGACCCTGGCGGTTGCCGAAGAGTGCGGCAAGGCGGGCGTCAAGTTCCTGATCGTGATCACGGCCGGGTTCAAGGAGGCCGGTCATGCGGGCCTTGAGCGCGAGCAGCAACTAGTGGCGACCTGCAAGAAATACGGCATGCGCATGGTCGGCCCCAACTGCCTTGGCCTGATGGATACCTACACGCCGTACAACGCGTCGTTTTCCAAGGACTCGCCCCTTAAGGGCAAGATCGCCTTTCTGTCGCAGAGCGGCGCGCTTTGCCTCGCCATCCTGGACTGGAGCTTTGCGGAGGGCCTGGGCTTCACCAAGTTTGTCAGCCTCGGCAACAAGGCCGACCTGACCGAGGTGGACTTCATCGCCGACGCCGCCGAGGATGAGTTCAGCAAGGTCGTGCTTGCGTACCTCGAAGACATCGTCGACGGCACCCGCTTCCTCGATGTCGTCGGCGCAGCCGCCCGCAAGGCGCCCGTCGTTATCCTCAAGGCTGGCGTTAGCCAGTCCGGCGCCCAGGCCGCGTCGTCGCACACCGGCGCCTTGGCCGGCAGCGACCGGGCCTATGACCTGGCCTTTAAGCAATCCGGCGTCATCCGCGCTAAGACGATGGAGGAGCTGTTTGACCTCGGCGTCGCGTTTACCACCCAGCCGCTGCCCAAGGGCAAAAAGGTCGCCATCGTCACCAACTCGGGCGGCCCCGGCATTGTGACGACCGACGCAATTGAGCTATCCGGTCTGACCATGGCGCGTTTCGAGCAGTCGACGATCGAGGCGATGCGGCCTGGCCTGCCCGTGACCGCCAACCTCTACAACCCCGTTGACGTGATCGGCGACGCCGACGTCAACAAGTACATGCTTGCCGTCGAAACCGTGATTGCCGATCCCAACACCGACGCTTTGATCGGCCTCCTGACCCCGACGGCGGTTATGGATATCCCTGAGCTGGCCCGCCGCATGGTTGCCGTGCGCAAGCAGTACCCGGACAAGCCGATCGTGACCAGCTTTATCGGCGGCCTTAACATCGTCGAAGCTGCCAAGATCCTCGGCGAGGGCGGCATCCCCAACTACACCTTCCCGGAGCGGGCCATTGCGGCTCTGCGCGGCCTGGTTGAGTACTCCGAGGCGGTCAAGGTACCGCACTTCGTCGGTACGACGGACGCGCCGGGCAAGCAGCCGGATAAGGTCCGGGCCATCTTTGATGAGGTGCGGGCGGACGGCCGCAAGGCCCTGCTTGGCAGCGAGTCCGCTGCCGTGGCCAAGGCCTACGGCATCCCGGTGCCGGTCCTGCGGCTGGCCAAGAGCGCCGACGAGGCTGTGCAGTTTGCCAACGAGGCCGGCTACCCGATCGTGCTCAAGGTCGCATCGCCGCAGATCTTGCACAAGACTGAGGTCGGCGGCATCAAGGTCGGCCTTAAGGACGCCGAGGCGGTGCGCAAGGGCTTTAACGACATCATGGCCAGCGTCACCGAAAAAGCCCCCGACGCCCGCATCTACGGCATCGAGGTCCAGTACATGCTCCCCTCCGGCCGTGAGTGCATCGTCGGTCTTTCGCAGGATCCGACCTTTGGCCCGATGATCATGTTTGGCCTCGGCGGCATTTACGTCAACCTGATGCAGGACGTCTCCTTCCGCCTGGTTACCGGCCTGACGCGGGTCGAGGTGCAAAAGATGGTCGAGGAGACCAAGGCCTACACCCTGCTTAAGGGTTATCGTGGCGAGGCACCCGAGGATGTGGACGGCGTCGTCGATACCATCTGCGAGGTCGCGGCCCTGGTGTCTGACTTCCCGGAGATCGCCGAGCTGGACATCAATCCGCTGTTTGTGTACCAGGACAGCGTCATCGCGCTTGACGTCAAGATTGCGCTTCGGTAGATAGCAGATTCCTCCCGGCGGCTCTGCCGCAGGAGGATCGGTCATCGCATAGGGCAGGGGCGGCGCGGGCATCAAGCCCGCGCCGCCCCTGCCAGTTAGATCCCTACGTCTGCTCCGTCAGCTCCGTGCCGCCGCCTAGCCGCCCAGCAGCCTGCGCGATTCGTCCGCAGCCCAGGCCATGACCGCCGCCAGCGCCGCCGGGTCGCCGCCACCGCCCTGGCCGAGCTTGGGCGGTCCGCCGCCACGCCCGCCCATCTGGCCGACCGCCTGCGTCAACATGCGCCCGGCGTTGACCGAGGCCAGGTCGTCGGAGCGGGCAAACACTAGCCGCGGCACGCCACCCGCGGCAGCGGCCAGGAGCGCCACGCGGCCCGGCCCGGCGCAGATGGCGTTGGCCAGGTACTTGAGGTCATCGGCGTCAAGCTCGTCGTCCCGCAAGGTGACCAGCACACCGCCCGGCAATCGCTCGGCTGCCGCGACCAGGGCCAGCGCGCGGTGCTCAAGCAACTGCACCCGCAGCGCACGGACCTCCCTGCCAAGGGCCTGGGCCTCGCTGAGGGCGCGCAACGCCTGGTCGACCGCTTCTCGCTCATGAACTGAGAGCGCCTGCGCCTGCCGCCGCAGCGCATCCCGCCGCCAACGGTGCGCCGCCAGCGCGCGTTGCCCACAGGCAAACTCCAACCGCACCCCGTCGCGCACGCTCTCCCAGCGCTGGATGGTGATCAGGCCGACCTGGCCGGTGCTGGCAACGTGCGTGCCGCCGCAGGGGGAAAGGTCAAGGCCGTCAACCTCGATCACCCGCCACTGGTCGCCGCCCTTTGGTGCCGGGCCACGCTCGCGCACTCGCAGCTCAAGGCCGTTATCGGCCGCCTGCTGCGGGGCCTGGCCGGGTTCGACCAGGTGAATGCGTACCGGGCGGTCGGCAAAGACGATCTGGCAGGCCCTGTCCTCCAACGTCTCCATCAGGCGCTCGAGAGTGGCAGGCCCGGCGACGTCGGTCGGGGCAAACGCCAGGTCGACCGTAGCGGTTTCCGCGGTGAGGTGAAAGCCAACCGTGGCCGCGCCAAAGTCGCGCATCGCCACCGCCGAGATGATGTGCTGGCCCGTGTGTTGCTGCATCAGGTCAAACCTGTGCGAGCGGTCCACCGCGCAGTGGAGCACGTCGCCAGGCTTGGGCAGGTGCGCGGCCGCGTCTTCGTCGACATCCACCGCAGCGACCCAGTGCGCGACGACGCCCGCCCGGTCGGGTAGGTAGCCGGCGGCCAGGACAGGCAATGTCCCAATGTGCCCTGTATCGCAAGGTTGGCCGCCGCCGCCCGGGTAAAAGGCCGTGCGGTCAAGGACGACGGGCCTTAGCGTTGCTGCGGCAGGCAGCTCCGGCACTGCCTGGGCCGGGCCGACTTCGACTACCGTGGCGTCAAACGCCAGGATATCCGGACGGAGGAAGTAGATCAGCTCAGTCGCCATCGCCGTTACCGGTAGCCCCATTTGATGCGCGCTGGCCGCCGTGACGGGATGATGCCGCTACCGGCGATTGAGAGCAGGGTCGCCCCGATCGCGGCGAAACCGGCGCCAGTCATGGTGATCAGATAGACCAGGGTCTTAAACCCACCAACCAGGTTGGGCAGGTAATCGGGGTAAACGAGCCCCTGCCCGTAGTAAAACCAGATCACGTGCAGGCTCAGGCCGTACAGCACAAAGGCCCCGGTCCACAGCGCGCCGAGCCCCGCCGAGGTCTGCAGGCCAAAGTCGATGTCGCGCGCGATCAGGGCGCCGATTATCCCGGCCACCAGCATGAGCGCTGCCCCCTCAACTAGCCGCAACGTGATAAACCCGCGGATCTGGTCCTCACTGTTAAACGCGGAAAACGAGTAGGTCAGCCCATGCCCATAGCGGTACACCGCCCAGAACCCGACAAAGAACAGCCCGGCCGCCAAGAGGGCGCCCCAAAGGCGAGGTGGCTTGGCCAGCAGCAGCAAGAACAGCGCCGGCAGCAATGCCATCGCCAAGGCGGGCCAAAAGCGCGCCGCCTGTCGCGCGGTCAAAACACCGGTCTGGACCTTGCCGCGCTCGATTTCCTCCGCGCTCAGGTACTCGCCGGCCTGGGTCAGGGCTCCCGCGGCATCCCCCTCGGCTAGCTTGGTTTGCGCCCCGGAAACCGCCGCCGGCACAGTGCCCGCGCCGATGCCCGTGATCAACGCGGAGATGCCGGCCCTGGTCGAGGCGGCCGCAATCATGCGCTGGGCCTGCCATGTCGCATCGCCGCTAAGCCAGTTGCTCAGGTGGAGGCCGAGGGCATGCGCGGGGGCCTCGGCGCCGAGCAGCGCCGCGATCGTCGGCGCGATGTCGATCTGCCGGACCAGCGGCCAAGTGCCGTCGCTTGCGCCCGCGCCGCCGGGCGTTGCCGGTGCGATGCCCATGCCGGTCAACACCAGGGGCACCTGGGTAACCACGGGTTCGGGCCCGCCGTGACCGCCCGTGTCGATGTGGCCGTGGTCTGCCGTAATCAGCACCGTCGTCGTCGTCAGGTCAATCAGCTGCATCAACTCGCCGATGTAGCCGTCGACCTCCTGCACGGTCGCCCGGTACTCTGGGCTGGCGCCGCCATAGGAGTGGCCTGCCTCGTCAGTGCTGGAAAAGTAGACGACGGTCAGGCCAGCCGGCGCTCCGGCGGCGAGGTGCTGCGCCGCCAGGTCGCGGACCGCCGCGTCGTCATAGGTGCCCGTTTTGGCCGCCGGGTCCGCCAGCTGGACGTCGATGTCCTCGCCGTATAGCTGCAGCCAGCCATCCCAGCCGATGTGCGCGGTCGGCAGCCCCGCTCGCTTGACAGCCGCGAAGATGTTGTCGACCAGGATCGGACCCTCAAACCAGTTGGTCGTCACCCCATGGACGTAAGGAGGAGTGCCGGTGCCGATCGCTGCGCCGCCGGGCAGCGACAGCGATGGCTGCTCGGTCTGGGCGATCAGGTTGACGGCGCCTGCACGGATCTCGTTGAGCGCGGGCATCTCGCGCGACGCATCCACTCGCAGGCCGTCGACGACAATCAAGACGACCGCGCCGGTGAGCGGTGGCGCCTGGCTTGGCGTTGCCGTCAGGGCCACCGTATAGGGGCTCTGGTAGCCCACCACGCGGTCCCAGACCTTGTACAGCAGCGACTGTGATCCGTAGCCCAGGCCGGCCATGATCACCAGGATCAAGACGATGGTCGCGCCTACACGGGTCGGACTCGGTCCGGGCCGGCGAAAGGCCGGCGACGGCAGGCTGGGGTATTTAGGCTTCATCTGGTGTCCTCCTCGTGTTGGGGCGATGGCCGCGGCTCGACTAAGCATCTAGTCATCTCTACGGCAAGTGTCCTCTGTCTTCGCGCCCTGGCGCCGATTTCCCCTTATCGCAGGCCGCCGCTGGTCCGATCGCCAGCCCGCGATCGCATCAGAATCAACAACCGCAGGAATCCCTTTTCGGCGGCACGAACCCGGACATGTTACCAGAGCACGGAGCACGAGTACCAGTAAAGGGGGGGACCAGTTGGACACCAAGGAATTCCTGCGCCGCCTCTGCGAAGGCGTGGGCGTCTCCGGCTATGAGCACGGCTTGGTCGACACGGTCCGCGAAGCCATGTCCCCGTACGTCGCACGGGTGACGGTTGACGCGATGGGCAACTGCTGGGCGGTCCGGGCAGGCCAGGCGCCCGAGCCGCGGGTCAAGATCATGCTGGCCGCACACATGGACGAAATCGGCCTGATGGTCAGCAAGTATGAGGACGGCGGGTTTTTGCGGGTGGTCGAGGTGGGCGGTTTTGATCCGCGCGCGCTGATCGGGCAAGAGGTCATCGTCCACACTGCCACCGGTGACCTGCCCGGCATCATCGGTATCAAGCCGCCGCACATCATGACCGATGAGGACCGCAAAAAAGCGCCACCCCTGCACGAGCTGTTTGTGGACGTTGGGCTGGACGATGCCGCCGCGCGAGCCGCCGTCGCGGTTGGCGACGTGATCACCCTCAAGCGCGAGTTTGTCGAGTTGGCTGGCGAGATCGTCGCCGGCAAGGCCCTGGACGACCGCGCAGGCATTGCAGTCATGCTTGAATGCCTCAAACGCTTGACGCAGCTACACCACTCGGCGGACGTCTACGCCGTGGCCACCGTCCAAGAGGAAGTCGGCCTCAAGGGCGCAGCAACTGGCGCTCACGCGATCAACCCCGACATCGGCGTGGCAATTGACGTTGGCCATGCCGGCCCCGGCCTGCCGGAGCACGAGTCGATCAACATCGGCGGCGGTCCCGCGATCGCCATCGGCGCCAACATCCATCCCAAGCTTTACGCATTGCTCGTTGCCACGGCAAAGGAGTGCGGTATCGCCTATCAGGAGGACGTCTCACCTGGTCGTACCGGCACCGACGCCTGGAGCATGCAGATCAGCCGGGAGGGCATCCCGACGGCGCTGCTTTCGCTGCCGCTGCGCTATATGCATACTTCCGTTGAAACCGGCTCCATGGCCGATATCCGCGCGGCCGGCCGCCTGCTGGCGGAGTTTTGCGCCCGGGTCGACCGCGCGCTGGTGGAGGGATTGCGGTGGGACTAACAGACTATATGCAGAGCTTGAGTGAAATCCGCGGGGTGTCCGGCCACGAGGGCCTTGTCCGAGCCAAGCTGCGCGAGTTGCTCGCCGGGCACGTCGACCAGATGGAGTCGGACACCATCGGTAACCTCTATGCTTACGCCAAAAGCAACGGTAAGACGACCGGTCCTAAAGTAATGCTGGCCGCGCATATGGACGAAGTCGGTTTCCTGGTCACCGGTGCTGACAAAGACGGCATGGTCCACTTTGCCAACGTCGGCGGGGTCGACGCCAAGGTCGTGCCGGCCAAAGTCGTGCGCATCGGTCCCAACGCGGTGCCTGGCGTCATCGGGACTAAGGCGATTCACCGTCAGGAGCCGGACGAGCGGGGCAAGCCGTTTGACCCCAAAAAACTGTCCATCGATATAGGGGCCACGACCAGGGCCGAAGCGCTCAAGCTGGTCAAGCCCGGTGACCAGGTCACCTGGGAGATCCAATACGGCCCGTTTGGCGCCGGCCTGGTCAAGGGCAGGGCGCTGGACGACCGCATTGGCTGCGCAGTGCTGGTCGAGGTCCTCAAGCAGGCGTATGCCGTGCCGGTGGTCGGCGTGTTTACCGTGCAGGAAGAGATCGGCACCCGCGGTGCCGCAGTCGCCGCCAACAAGCTCCTGCCGGACATCGGCATCTGCCTTGAGGGCACGGTATGCGCGGACATCCCGGGCACCGAGCCTGAAGGCCAGACGACCCGCATCGGCCGGGGACCGGCGATCAGCCTGATGGACGCCGGCACCATTCACCATCCGGCGCTGGTCAAGCATCTCGTCGCCGTCGCCGAGCGCGAGGGTATCCCGTACCAGTACCGGGAAGCGACCAGGGGCGGCAACGACGCCGCGCGGATGAGCCTTGCCGGTGCCGGCGCGATGGCCTGCGCCGTGTCGATCCCGTGCCGGTACATTCACTCGCCGGTTGCGGTGGCAAGCCCAAGTGACTTTGAGAACGCGGTCCGGCTGGTCCGGGCCTTTATCGAGAGCATTGCCAGAGGGGAGTTGAAGGCATGAACGACCTGATCGAGAGCTTTACCCAGGCCTATGGGCCTTCCGGCCACGAGGACCAGGTCCGCGAGGTCATCCGCAAGGCGGTCGCCCCTCATTGTGACCGCACCGAGACCGACGCGCTCGGTAACCTGATCTGCTATCGCCAGGGCTCCGGCGAAACCGCAACCCGCAAACGGGTCATGCTGGCCGGTCATATGGACGAAATCGGCATTATCGTTACCCACATCGACGAGAAGGGATTTCTGCGTTTTGCCCCCGTGGGCGGGATGCCGCCGGCGGTGCTGCTCGGCCAGCGCGTCGTCTTTGCTGACGGCCAGGTCGGCGCGATCGGCAGCGAGCGCATCGACGACCCTAAGGACCTCAAGCATGAAAAGATGTTCATCGATATCGGCGCGACCTCGCGCGACGAGGCGAGGCGGCACGTGGAGGTCGGCGACGTTGCGACCTACCAGCGCCCGCTGTCGGCCATGGGCGGCCTCCTCTCCAGCAAGTCGATGGACGACCGCATCGGTTGCGTGGTCGTCGCCGAAACTCTCCGCCGGCTGAAGAACTGCCCGCACGACGTCTACGCCGTCTTTACCACGCAGGAAGAAGTCGGCCTGCGCGGGGCCAAGACTGCCGCCTACGGCGTCGATCCCCAGTTTGGCCTGGCGTACGATGTCTGCCCGGTCGGTGACACGCCCAAGGCTCAGTCGATCCTCAACACCGCGCTCGGCGCGGGCGCCGCGATCAAGGCCAAGGACAACTCGGTGATCGTGCCGCCCAAGGTCAAGAACATGCTCGTCCGGACCGCCGAAGCCGCCGGCATCAAGTACCAGCTCGAGGTCCTCGCCGCCGGCGGCACCGATACCGGCGCGATCCAGCTGACCAAATCCGGTGTGCTCGCCGGGTGCATCTCGATCCCGACCCGGTACATCCACACGCCGGTCGAGACCGTCATGCTCAGCGACGTCGAGGCGTGCGTGCAGCTCAGCGTGCGCGTCCTCGCCGGACCGATCGAGGTCTAGTCGTCATGACCGCGGCCGGCCCGCGCATCATCGTCATCGGCTCCGGCGGCGCCGGCTATTGCGCCGCGATCGCCGCGCGCGAGGCTGGCGCATCCGTGCGGCTGATCTCCAAGGCGCCGCTCGGCATGGCCAGTTGCACGGCGTATGCCGGTGGCGGTTTCACCGCTCCCATCGACGGGTTTACGCCCGACGAACACATTGCACTGACCCAGGAAGTCGGCCGAGGCCTCAGCGAGCCAAACATGCACCGCGCTGTCAGCCTGGGGGCTGCCGACGCCTTTGCCAAGTTGGCTGCCTGGGGCGTCCGCTACGACACGCGGCGCGGCGGTCTGTCCGTCAGCCGCTACGGCAAAGGTGGTTTGCTGGGCGGCACCGGCATGACCTTGCCGTTGCGCGACCATGCGGCGGCGGTCGGCGTTGAAACCGCCGCCGGCCTCGTCGTCACCGCGATCCTGCGTGCCGACGACGGGACCGGCCGGGCCGTCGGCGTTGAGACCTACGACCCGGCCAGCGGTACGATCGATCGCGAAGCGGCCGATGCTGTGATCGTCGCCTCCGGCGGCGCCGGCGCGATCTACCCGCGCACAGACAACCCGGCGCGCACGACCGGCGACGGTTACCGGTTGCTCTTCGCCGCCGGCGTGCCGGCCTTTGACATGGAATTCGTCCAGTGGTACCCCCTCGGTTACGCCGAGCCAGGCTTTCCGACCTGGATGATCGGCCTGCCGATCATCGACAACGTGCCGCTCGAGACCACCGGTGGGGATCGCTTCTACAACCGCCTGCTCGCCGCGTGGGGCCTCAAGGGCGGCGCGCAGGCCAACATCCGGGCCCGCGATCGTTCGGCTGTCGCCATCGCCCGGGAATGGGCCGCCGGGCGTGAGGTCGTCCTGCGCTACGACCTCGCCGACCCCGCCGCCTTACCCACGGTCGATCCGCTGGCGGCCGCGCGCTTTAAGGGCACCGGCGGCCCGCGCCCGGTCCGCGTTGCGCCGTTGGTGCACTACTTCTGCGGCGGCGCCGTCGCTTCGCCGGACGGCGCGACCAACGTGCCCGGACTTTACGCGTGCGGCGAGGTCGTCGGCGGCTTTGACGGCGCCAACCGCGCCGGCGGCAACGCGCTCACGGCGGTGACCGTCCTGTCGCAGTTGACCGGCACGCGCGCCGCCCGCGCAGCCGCAGCGGCGGCAGCCCGCGATCCTGTCGACGACGGCGACGCCGCCGCGGCGGTCGCCTGCGGCAGCCTGGCCGGATTGGCGGCGGCCTGGAGCGAGCTGGGCAGCGCCGATGCCGCCGCGCTCACGGCCAGCACCGCGCGCGATCTGCTGCATTCGATCACCGGACGCGTGCTCGGCGTCATCCGGTCTGCCGAGGGCCTGATGGACGGCCTGGCCGAGCTGGCGGCGCTGCGAGCGGTCTTGCCCGGCCTGACGGCTGCCTCCGCTGGCGAGCGCATGTTGGCCGGCGAACTACCCGGCATGCTGCTGACCGCCGAGTTGGTAGCGACCGCCGCCCTGCAGCGCGAGGAGAGCAGGGGCGGGCACTTCCGGACCGACTTCCCCGCCGAAACCGAGGCCTGGACACGACACATCGTCATCGAACCGGCCGGCGCGGCCGTGCCGCTGGACGCGGCACAGCCGCAGGCTATGCGGATCCGGTTGGCCGAGGTAGGGGCGGTTTCGCCGCCGCCAGGCTAACCTGGCGACGACGGCCCGCCGTCCGTTGACACATCATTGACCTACGAATGTGGTATACTTTGATGAGTACTCAAGCAGCATCGAGGAGGCAAATCGCGTGGAAGAAAAGGTTCAGCAGGTCCTGACGGCCATTCGCCCCTACCTGCAGGCCGACGGTGGCGATGTCGAGTTCGTCGCCCTCGAGGATAGTGTCGTCAAAGTGCGCCTGACCGGCGCTTGCGGTGGTTGCCCGTTTGCGACTATGACCCTCAAAAACGGTATTGAGGCCGCGATTAAGCGGCAGATCCCGGAGATCAAGGCCGTCGAGGCCGTACAGTAGCAGCAGCGGCGCGCGACAGGCAGACTTAAGCGTGATGCAGTAAGGCACAAAGGTATGGCAAGAGAGTAAGGCAAAAGGGTAAGGCAATAAGGTTGGGCAAGCGATTGGGGCAAAGAGGTTAAGGCAAACGGCGCGGGGTGGATGCCCCGCGCCGTTTGCCGTCGGTCGGCCGTCTGTTGGCCACTGCTGCGCAGTCATGGCACCGGACCGCGGAACTGGTGGGCGCTCACCGCCCGCAGGTGCGCGCCCGCAACGAACATTTAGGTTTGTTGGCCACTGCCGTGCAGTCATGGTCCCAGACCGCGGAACTGGTGGGCGGTCACCGCCCGCAGGTGCGCGCCCGCAACGAACATTTAGGTCTGTTGGCCACTGCCGTGCAGTCATGGTCCCAGACCGCGGAACTGCTATCAAGCCCCCCAACCGGATTGGACAGTAGGTGCTCGTGCGATAGATTGAGATTGAGGGGGGCACGGGTACATGC